>Ga0182024_10003623_pt1 | contig 36521 bp, 25 predicted proteins | sample P32metaG_FD_120480 | JGI IMG/M metagenome (GOLD analysis project Ga0182024, IMG submission 120480) | Permafrost microbial communities from Stordalen Mire, Sweden - P3-2 metaG (Illumina Assembly) | ecosystem: Environmental > Terrestrial > Soil > Wetlands > Permafrost | place: Sweden: Stordalen...
GCCGCGCCGCCAGATCCCACTCAAATCGTGATCAAGGATTTTATGTTTAGGCCTAATTCGGTGACAATCAAAGCCGGCACCACCGTGACCTGGGCCAATATGGATGATGAGCCGCACAGCGTGGTCAGCGATACGCGGCTGTTCCGTTCCGGTGCCGTTGATACAAACGAAGCTTTTTCGTTCAAGTTCGACAAACCGGGCACGTACCACTTTACATGCGCCATTCACCCGCGAATGGTTGGGACAATCATCGTCGAGTAGATCCCATGATCAGCATTGCAAGAGTGAGCCTCGTCATCGCCGCCACGCTCGCAGCACTTGCGATCGGAGGTGCGCTGTTTGTTGGCTCGGGGATTTATGACATCGGCGCCGACGACCCTCATACGAAGATTGTGTTGGCGGTCATCGAACAATTGCGAGAGCGCTCAATCGCGGTACGCGCGCGCGCGCTTGTTCCACCCAATCTCGAGGACCCCACGAGAATCGGAGCCGGCGCTAAACAGTATGCGGCGCTTTGCGTTGGCTGTCACCTGGCGCCTGGGGTAACAAAGTCCGATATTCGCACGGGCCTCTATCCGCACCCGCCGAACCTCGCGCAAGAAGATACCCGCGATGCTCAGCGGGCGTTTTGGACGATCAAACACGGCATCAAGATGAGTGCGATGCCTGCGTGGGGCAAAACTTTGGATGATTCGGCAATTTGGGACCTTGTCGCGTTCGTCAAACAAATGCCTGCATTGGGATCTGGTCGGCAACAACACGCCGGTGTTCTTCGTGCGCGACCTGTACAAGTTCCCCGACTTCATCCATACCCAGAAGCGCCATCCGAAAACCAATTTGCGTTCGCCTACCGCCATGTGGGATTTCTGGTTGCTCTCACCTGAGAGCCTGCACCAGGTGACGATCCTGATGTCCGACCGCGGCCTGCCTACGAGCGTGCGTCACGTCAACGGCTATGGCTCGCCTACCTACAGCCTGATCAACGTTGCCGGGGAGCGCGTATGGGTGAAGTTCCACTTCAAGACCCTTCAGGGTCACCAGCACTGGACCAATGCTCAAGCCTCCGAAGTCGTCGGGCGTACGCGCGAATCGACGCAGGAGGATCTGTTCGGCGCGATCGAAAAAGGCGACTTCCCGAAGTGGAAGGTGCAAATGCAGATCATGACAGACGCGCAGGCGCAGACATGGTCCGAGCGCACCGGCTGGAACCCGTTCGACCTCACCAAAGTCTGGCCGCACGGCGACAGCCCGGTGATCGATATAGGCACGATGGAACTGATTCGTAATCCGGACAACTATTTCGCCGAGATCGAGCAGGCCGCATTCGCGCCGTCCAACATCGTCCCGGGTATCGGCTTCTCGCCGGACAAGATGCTGCAGGCGCGCATCTTCAGCTACGCCGATGCGCACCGTTACCGGCTTGGCACGCACTACGAGGCGTTGCCGGTGAACGCGCCGCGCTCCCCGGTGCATCACTACCATAAGGACGGTCCGATGCGCTTCTTCGACAACAACACGAAGAACCCGGACGCCTACTATGAGCCCAACTCATTCAACGGCCCGAAGGAGGACAAGCGCTTCGCCGAACCGCCGCTGCCCCTGCACGGCGATGCCGACCGCTACAACCACCGCGACGGCAACGACGACTATACGCAACCCGGCAACCTGTTCCGCCTGTTCAACGCCGAGCAGAAGCAACGCCTGTTCGACAACATCGCCGCGGCGATGCAAGGCGTGCCCAATGAAATCAAGCGCCGGCAGGTCGCGTTGTTCGCGAAGTGCGATCCCGCCTACGGTGCCGGCGTGGCCAGGGCCGTGAAGCTCGAACCGCCCAGTGACGATCGACTCAAAGGCACCAGCGCAACGGACGAGCCCGAAGAGACTTCGATTGCAAACTGAATCTGGATCCAGAAAAGAATGCCGGCAGAAGTGACTGCCGGCGCTTTCCTTGCGCGTAACAGGAGCGCTGCGGACAGCCACAAGAAGCTCGGGTAACTTTGGGGGCAACATGACGCGACCGCGTTCAAAAACAGAGTTATCTCGATGTTATTAAGACACAGGCTTTGATAGACCCCGTTTCAAACGCACGCTCCAGGGCGTCGAGGTCGATCCCTCGCGGGGATCGGTTGCGATCTCGGCCGCTCTCAGTCCCATCCACTCGAGCATTTGCAGAGTCGCATAAAATGTGGGGGTTTCAATGGCTACGGTGTCTCCCGGCTGCGTCACTGCTCGCAGACACAAAAAAATTGCTTCAAGCGCGCCAGTGGTGATCACGATGTCTACCGGCGCTACTATGTATCCGATGTCCAGATAGCGCAGGGCGATGAGGCGACGGAGCTCCGCATTTCCAGGCGGTAGGTCGTCAAGCGTCGTCGCAGGCTTGAGCCCCCTCGCCGCCGCAGCGCCTGCACGACTCATCTCAATGGGGAATAGCTCCGGGTTCACAAACGCAGATCCAAACTGCACGACTATGGGCAACCAACTGACCATGACCCAGGAACTCATTGCGGACATGCTGCAAGACCTTGGTGTCATCCGCTATCGGCGCGGACGAATCACAGTGCTGGATCGGGGCAGCCGGGAGCAGCTGTGTTGCGCGTGTTACGCGGTCGTCAAGAAAGAAAGTGATCGATCGATGCCCACACAGTTTAAACACGCGATGAAGCAATCAAGTTCGCGGCCCTAGCCGATCGGGGCCGATTCTAGTGAAACCCTCGGTCCTGCTTGATGGACACAAGCGCCACGGCAATTCGTGTTAGCTACATAGATACGGCTGAAACAGATCGGCGGACACCTCGATTATTGCGGGAATGGCGGACAATTCCACGGCCAGTGTTTGCGCCGCCCGCGGGGAGGCAGTGACGAGGTATAACGGCCGAATGATATCAGTAGCTTATATCTCTTTTATATCCTACTTTCGAAGTTCGCTATGGTAGATCATTGTTCTTCTGTTTGGCGATTCTCTCCCCAAATTGGGATCGCATCCGAATAGGTTCGTCTCACTCCAAATTGAGCTCGCACTCACCGTCTTGACCGTTTTCATCACAGCGCACGCCCCTGGCGAGGTGCAGAAGTGTTCACAAGACTGCGGCAATCGACACTCGCGAAAGAATCTGAGAGTTCGCCACCAAGAGGCGGGACTTTCACGGTTCTGAGTTAAACGTGCGTCCGTAATTACTCAGTAGAATCTGAAGTCCGAAGTAACCGATGAACTCCGGTTGACCGTCGGCAAATCCATTGAGGCTTCGACCCGCCATGAAAAGCGCGATGACGCCGCGACGCAGCTTGTAACGGCCGCCGAGATCCAGTGTGGTGGAATGCGGCGTAGCGCCGGAGGCACGATCATCGTAGATTTCCGCGTCGAGTTCGAGCCGCTCCGTCACCGGCCGGCCAGCGACAAATCCGAAGATGCGCTCTTTTGGTCCATGTCCGGAAAAGTAGTAGCCGGCTTCGAAATCGAAATCGAGCGGGCCGACCTTCTTGGCGACCTCTATTGGCACAAGATAGCGGGGTCCAGGTGCGGCGATTCCCTTCTGCCGCGCGAGCTGCGATGCGCCTGTCTCGATCTGAGGAAATGTCGACAGCTGCCACCCTTCGTCGCCCCCGTCCAGAAAGCGCCATTTGACGCCGGGATACCCGTTGCTCCAGCCGCTCTGAAGCGGCTGGCCGCTGCTTGCCTGCAGGACGTAAGGAATCTCGTATGTCAGCTGGATCTGATTCCCGAGGCCAAAATTCAAATCTATTTGGGGAACCTGGTAGGACGACACGCCGCGAGCGATGGTTTGCATTGAACCCAGATTGATTTCCCAATTGGCGTTGCCAGGAGTGCCGGGATCGTTGGTCAGGAACGGCGGACCGGCCTGAGCTTGAGCGGCCCCTGGAAAGCCCAGGAATACGGTGATCAGGCACAGCGGAAGCGCGGTCGCGGACTTCAGCTTAAGCTGCATCTTCGTGCTTTTCCTGAAAGCACCACGCCGAGCTGCGCTGTCCGCGGAATTCATCGTTCGGGTCATTGCGTTGCGTATCGACTATTGATCCGATGACAGCGAGCTTCACTTCCTACCCGATACAGCGTACGGTCATTCGGTTTCGCCGGCCTGCGACTGACTAATTGCCCGGGACAGGATCGATGGGATCGTACTCATAGGCCCAAGTAAGCATGCAGATGCGCAGCTGCAGCGCATTGCTAATGCAGGGTCATTGTCATAGTCAGCTTGGTTCCGCCGCCGGCCATCGGCTCGACAGATAAATCCCAGCGACGTGCTCGTTCTTCCCTGCGGTTCATTGCGAATTGAGCGGTTGCGATACCGACTGCCGCACCTGCAACTGTATCAGACAACCAGTGAACGTTTTCCTGCAATCGCACGTAAGCCGTAGCAGTTGCCATGCCGTATCCCAAGATGCGCCGAACCCAGCGATAGTCGTCTCCTCCGGACTCGGCCAACACGGTTCCAACAGCAAAAGCGGCGGTGGCGTGGAATGAGGGGAAGGAACTTCCGCCGTCGCGCCACGCGTTAACCTGCGTTGTCTCCTCGGGTCTTTCGCGGCCAGCGGCAACTTTCAATCCTTCCGCGGTGATGAGGCTGAAGCCGGCGGCCTCAAGCATCGTGTACGATTCGACCTGACCAGCTCGATCGCCGATCAGTGTTCAGATGGCCCAAGTCGCCGCAACAACCGCGGCTGCGGGAATCGCATCGCGCACGCTGTTCTTATCCTGGCCATTGAGGATTGCGCGATCGCCAATCGCGAAGTGTCTCCGCACTTCTCCATCATACGCGTGAGCGGCGCCGATAACCGCGAGCGCTCCACCGAAGTACAGCCAATCATTGACGTTCCACCGAATGGGAGCCGTAAAATAAAGCCTCGCATCCTGCAACACGTCCGTTGCGGTGAAGTCTTCCGCGCGACAGCTTTCAGCCGCCAAAAGGCGCACGAAGACGCTGAAAGCTACAACCCGAGAGAGTGGATTTTCGCATTGATGTCCCGTAAGGTGGCGGCTATCTTTTGGCTTCGTGGATGCAAACACAATATTTTTATTCACTAATGTACGCTAGAAAAAATCAACTGTTTCTCAAGCGACTTCGCTTCGCATTTACCGGGTTAGTGGAAGGTTTTCGGACGGAACACAGTCTGAGATATCAGGCTGTGGCTCTGACGTCTATGGCCATCGTCTTGATTGCAGTGCGCCCGGAGCCGGCCTGGTGGGCAATGGTCGCGCTCACAAGCTCAGTAGTCATTGCCGCGGAGCTTTTCAACACGGCGCTCGAGTGTCTTGCTAATCATTTGCATCCCGAACAGCATGCTCAGATTCGCATCATGAAGGATTGCGCAGCAGCTGCGGTTCTGGTCGCATCGATTGGAGCCCTGGCAGTGGCAGCCGCTTTGATCGTCCATGTACTTCATCGTTAGAGCTACAGCGATCTTTACCGCCGCTATCGATGGCCCACGACCCAGCTGTTGGTGCTGGGAATAGCGAAACCCTAAGCTGGAGCAGTGATGTCATAGACCTCAAACGCTTCTTCACGGCAAGTATCCCAAAGCGCCTCTGGCGCCACCGCATTCATCGAGCGCACATCGGAAGCATGCTCATCGAAGTCTGGCCATAGACAGTCGGCGAAACGCCGCATACGCGAGGCCATCGCGCACCGCCGCCTCAACCGGTGTGCGTACCGCCTTGGCGTCCTCGATGTGTCCTGATGAATCGACTGGAGTACGATCGCGGCGTGCCGAAGAGGATCTCCTGCGATAATGGATCGGAGTTCTCCGGTGGGCAGATGGATCTTTGGACCTACGGACATCAGGTTCAAATGCATTTCAACCGCCGCGGCAAGCCAACGGACAACACAAAAGTGCAATTATTCAACGGTAAATTCCACGAAGAGTGCCCGCTTGGAACCAGCTCGGAGAAATCGTCTTCGAAATCTGCACTTGGCTTGCATCTGAACGCAGGTAGGTGTACACGATCACGAATGAGTCGCATTTGTGGTTTGCCGCCGTCCAATTTATCGCTGTAGAACAATCCAAATGGATTGCTTATGATTTTACTTTACGATGCAAAGCTTGCAGGTGTCCAACGTGGCAAATCTGTACGAGGCGTTAGCCGAAATCGACACGATCCGAGGCCAGATGGCGCGCGCGATGGAATTTCGCGGCTATGGTCCGGCCACTCTGGCGGCCACCGGGGTTCTCGCGCTTGTAGCCGCGGCTGTGCAGTCGCATTGGCTCAAGAGCCCCGGGCGCGACATCGGAGTCTATCTCGCAATCTGGATAGCTACCGCCGCGGTCTCCGTGATCATCATTGGCATCGAAACCGTCAGGCGTGCGCGGCGCGTTCATTTCGGTCTCGCCAAAGAAATGATTCACTCCGCAGCGGAACAGTTTGTTCCAGCCATCGTCGCCGGTTTGCTGCTGACGGTGGTGCTCGTGCGCTACGCACCGCAAAGTCTCTGGATGCTTCCAGGCTTGTGGCAAGTGATATTCAGTCTCGGTGTGTTCTCCTCGTGTCAATTTCTGCCGCGCCCGATGTTTGCAGTCGGCGTGTGGTATCTCGCCGCGGGCCTAACCTGCCTCGCCCTGGGAGGCGGCGAGTGGGCATTCGCGCCCTGGGTAATGGGTGTGCCATTTGGCGTTGGACAGCTACTCGTTGCTGCGGTTCTGCACTTTGGGGAAGCAAATGACCAGCCTTAGGGTCAAGCCGCTGCGGCCGGATCGCTTCGCTTACGACGGACTTGATCGGGTGATCCACGAGCGAGCGCGCCTCGGTCTGCTCACCTCTCTTGTAGCCCATCCTAAAGGTCTGCCGTTCGGAACTCTCAAGCAGCTGTGTCGATTGACAGACGGCAACCTGAGCCGACATCTGCAAGTTCTGGAGGCAGCGAATCTCGTCGAAATCTCCAAGGGTTATGCGCACAATCGCCCGCAGACGCTCTGTCGAATTACGTTACAAGGCCGCAAACGCTACCTTGATTACCTTGCTATCATCGAACAGGTGATTCTTGACGCGGCAGCGGGGATTAGAGCCGAGTCGGACAGCAAGGGCGCGAGCGCGCTGGCACGTACGTAATTATTGCGCAACCGTTAACTTTAGTAACGCCAAGTAATGGCTCGAACCAGGGGAAATCAGATGATTTTGACTACGGTGTGGAACAAAGCCATTTCTAGCGAGGCTTATATATGACATCGCGTTCCCCATCCGCGCAAGGGCTAAAGACGTTATTCCTGCAGGCGCCCTCGTTCGATGGCTTCGACGGCGGCGCCGGTTCACGCTATCAGGCCAAGCGCGAGATCAAATCGTTCTGGTTCCCAACCTGGCTGGCCCAGCCGGCCGCACTGGTGCCGAACTCGCGCGTGCTCGATGCTCCGGCCGACGAGCTGACCGTCGAACAGAGCCGGGAAATTGCGCGCGGCTACGATGTCGTCATCATGCACACGAGCACCCCGTCGTTTCCGACCGATGCCAAGTTCGCTGAGCTGCTGAAGCAGGACAATCCGAACATGAAGATTGGTCTGGTCGGTGCGAAGGCTATGGTCGACCCGGACGGATCGCTGAAAGCCGCCAACGCGGTGGATTTCTGCTGCCGCGAGGAATTCGATTACACCTGCAAGGAAGTCGCCGAAGGCGTGCCGCTGAAGGACATCAAGGGACTCTCTTACCGTGGCGACGACGGTGGCATCGTGCACAACCTGTCGCGCGCGATGATCGAGAACATGGACGAGCTGCCGTTCGTCGCTCCGATCTACAAGCGCGATCTAAAAATCGAGAACTACTTCATCGGCTACCTGAAGCATCCGTACGTCAGCTTCTACACCGGCCGCGGCTGCCGCTCAAAGTGCACGTTCTGCCTGTGGCCCCAGACTATCGGCGGCCACCGCTACCGCGTGCGGTCGGCCGAGAACGTAATCGCCGAAGTAAAGTGGATCAAGGAGAATATGCCGGAAGTGAATGAGATCATGTTTGATGACGATACGTTCACCGATTCGTCTAACCTACCGCGCGTCGAAGCCATTGCGCGCGGCATGGGCGAACTCGGCATGACCTGGAGTTGTAATGCCAAGGCCAATGTGCCCCACAACACCTTGAAGGTGATGAAGGACAACGGTCTGCGCCTGCTGCTGGTCGGCTACGAATCGGGTGACGACCAGATCCTGCACAACATCAAGAAAGGGCTGCGCACTGACATCGCACGCCGCTTTACCGATGACTGCAGGAATCTCGGCATCCTGATCCACGGCACCTTCATCCTCGGGCTACCCGGCGAGACCATGGAGACGATTGAGAAGACCATCAACTTCGCTAAGGAGATCAATCCCCACACGATCCAGGTGTCGCTAGCCGCGCCCTACCCCGGCACGGCGCTGTACAAGCAGGCGGTCGATAACGGCTGGCTGCAGGAGAATGACGCCGTCAATCTGGTCAACGACAAGGGCGTGCAGTTGGCCGCAATCAGCTATCCACACTTGTCGAAGGAAGAAATCTTCCACAGCATGGAGATTTTCTATAAGCGCTTTTACTTCCGGCCCAGCAAGATTTGGGAGATCGTCAAGGAGATGTTGACAAGCTGGGACATGATGAAGCGGCGTCTGCGCGAAGGCATCGAGTTCTTCCGCTTCCTGCGCGAACATGAGGCCTGAAGAAGCGCGCCAACCGTCATGCGAATCCGGTGCCCTGCAAGAGATCCGTCCAATCATTTGATTTGTTTCCACCCCGATAAAGGCCCGCAAAGCCGAGGCACCGATGCCCCTAATTCATCCGATTATGGAGAGTGTTGGCTTTGCTAGCTTGACTCTCGCGGCGAGCTACGCCGTTCTATCGCTCGTAGCCGTACTCGTCTGGCAGATACGCAGGGCGATACCAAATTCATTACGCCTGCCGCCAGTTACGGTCCTCAAGCCTTTGTGTGGCGCCGAGCCAGGCTTGTACGAGCATCTGCGCTCGTTCTGTCAACAGGATCACCCGGAGTATCAGATCGTGTTTGGCGTGCGCGATTTGACTGATCCCGCGCTCGCGGTGGTAGAGCGGCTGGTAGCGGAATTCCCGTCGCTCCCCATCGACGTCGTCGTCAATCCGCAGCAGCACGGAAGTAATTGCAAGATCAGTAATTTGATTAACATGATCGCGCGGGCGCGCCACGATGTGCTGGCAATGGCAGACAGCGACACCTTCGTTGAACACGACTATCTCACCACCGTGACCGCGCCGCTGCTGGATCAAAGCGTTGGTCTGGTCGCCTGCATATACCGCGGCGTGCCAACCCAGCGGGTTTGGTCGCGGCTCGGCGCGATGTACATTAACGAATGGTACGTGCCCTCAGTGCTGCTCGCGTGGCTTTTCGGCTATCGAGGCTATGTCTCCGGCCAAACCTTGTGCCTGCGGCGGGATACCCTGCAAGCGATCGGCGGCCTGCGGGCGATAGCGAACCATCTTGCCGAGGACTATCGACTGGGCGAACTGATTCGCGGATTGGGATTGCGGATCGTGTTGTCGCCCTATGCGCTCAAGGCGCAACACTACGAGCCAAGCTTGGACTCGCTTACGCGCCATGAGCTACGATGGATGCGCACGATACGTGTACTGCGACCACGCAGTTTTCCTTTTCTTTTTATAACTTTCAGCTTGCCTCTAGCAGTCTTTGGCATCGTGCTGACCGCCGCAGAGCCATCATTTTCGACGACCGGGTGGGTGCTTTTCCAGGCCACCATCATGGCGCGGCTGGCGTTGCATTTTGTGAATCGGTTGCTCGGTAATCGGCTTCCGCTCCGGGAATTTTGGCTCCTGCCTGCGCGGGACCTGTTGATGTGCTGGACCTGGGCCCGAGCCTTTTTTACCTCTCGCGTCACGTGGCGGGGTAACGAGTTTGACGTCGACGCCGACGGCGTCATGCGCAGGCTGTCCTGAGTACTCGGCCGCGTCTAGATAGACCATCATCGAGGGTATGATTGAGGATCACATTCTACATCGGCGGTCTGATGGGTCTGGCGTTGCTGATCACCCTGGTCATCAACACCGATTTCACTGTAATGCTGCAGACCTTGGGACTGGCCGGCTGGAAACTGCTTTGGTTGATACCCTACCGCGCACTGTTCTTTATCCTCTACGCCATCGGCTGGCTTAATCTCCTTCGCCCTTACGATCCAGAGCGGCACGCCGGACTCGGCTACCTTTTTTGGGTCACCACTGTGCGCGATTCGATCGACCGGCTTCTCCCAGTCGCCAGTGTCGGCGGCGGTGTGGTAGCGGTTCGTTTGTTGCGTTGGCGTGGACTCGCTGTGGCACCCGTCAGCGCCAGCGTAATCGTGGAGATTCTATTGACGCTGACCGTGTCGTACCTGTTTGCCGCTGTGGGTCTGCTCCTGCTGAGCGACCTCAGTGTTACAGGCCAGGAATACCGTCGTTGGCTCCCCGCGTTTCTGATTAGTCTACCAGTACCGGCGGTGATCGCGCTGCTGCTGCGCTACGGCTCGGTATTTAAGCGTCTGCAAAAACTTTTACGTCCGTTGGTGGGCGAAAGCGCCATGTCTGAAGGGGCAGCATCGCTAGATTATGAGCTCCGCGCCTGCCTTCGTCGAGGGCGGACGTTGTTGGTCGCTGGCACTTTGCAGTTCGCGGCGCTGATCTCGGGGTCCTTCGAAATCTGGTTCGCCTTGCGCCTCTTTGGCCACCCAGTCGGTGCCAACGCCGCCCTCGTGTTGGAAAGCATGACTCAGGCGATTCGCCATTTGGCGTTCGTCATACCGGCCGGTATTGGCGTGCAAGAAGCTGGTTTAGTGCTGTTCGGGCACGCACTGGGCATCAACAGCGAATTGGCGTTGGCCGTTTCCATGGCCAAGCGCATGCGCGAAGTGCTTTGCGGCCTGCCATCGTTGATGTCCTGGCAATGGGTGGAGGGTCAGCGACTCCAGATGCTGATGCGGAAGCCATCCTGACTGGCGGTATTTGTCAGCCGAGGCCCCGGGACACATGCACGTCTGGGGCTTACACAAACTCCGTTGGATTGGCACAGGTCCGCTGGAAAGCGATTTATCGAAAGCGAATCACCCGCCAGCTTGTACAGCGGCGATCGCGTTCGATTCCGGGCCCGGGAATTCCATAAGTAATCTCGTTGTTTATTAAGAGGTTATGTGTATTTGATAATTCCTATTCTATTAATGCATGCTCCCCAACGCAGCATCTCCGCCGTTTGCCGTTTAACGTTATCCGTTATTCCATTGACCTGTGATCAAGAGCTTTAAGTGCCCTGACACGCGCGTGCTCTTTGAGACAGGCAAATCGAAGCGGTTCGGCTCAATCGTCAAGGTTGCCACGCGCAAGCTCACCCAGCTGGATTCGGCGGCAACTTTTTGCGCGTCCGTGGCTCGATCTTCGGGATCAATGGCGCGACCGTGCTGTCAAGCTGGGTTGCCGATTCCTCAAAGAACCGGCAAAAGGGATCGAACCGCTTGCGGTAATCGGGAATAGAAGCGCAAAGCCGAAAAAATGTGAAATGCACGGCAATCGTACCGGACGAGCGGCTAAAAGCTTATAAAACAAGCCCTAAAGTCACGTAATGGATTCCGGCCCCGGGCGGTCCTAGGACATCCGAGACGTCCAAGGAAGGACGCGACTCGTTGACTCGCGGATATTGAATCCGTAGAGAATCGTGAAACGCGCCGCCCGCTACTCAGGCAAGTGCATGGCCAAACTGCGCCAGATACCATTGCTGAAACGTGACGACGCGTCGCTCATGCTCCGAGTAACGGCCGGGCTGGTAACGCTTCGACACAATTCCGGCCTGATTGTTCTCGGTGATCTTCTTGTCTTGTTTCGTCGTTTCATCCCAGCCCCAAATCATTCTTTTGACATCGACATCCGTTGCCTTGCCGTCGACGAGCCAATAGAGATCCACGTCGGTGTGCATGGTGCTGCGCGGCGTGAACAAAAATAACACGGCGAAGTCATTGGTCGCGACCACCTGTGTGAAAGGGCTGAACGACAAATACATGCGGCCTTGGTCGAAGTGCTGACGCTTGCCCATCAATGAGGAGGCGGGCCGGCCGTCCTGCGTTTCGGTTTCATACCCCTCTCGGATGGTCCGCTGCAGCAGCAGCCGCAGGTGCGAGGACTCCGGGCCATCATCGACAGTGCCGATCGGACGGCCGAGCGCTGCCGCGCGTTGTTCCCACGCTTTCACCGCAGGCAGGTATTTTTCCACCGCATCGGCCGGACCGGAACTCGGACCTGCACCGAAAGCCACAAGCGCCTCCGGGGGATGCATCGAGCAGAACTCCGGATGCGCTGATGCACAGTGATAGCACTCGACGAAGTTCTCGACAATCAGTTTCCAATTCGCCATCGTGGGGTAGGACTGCGCGTAGGCGATCTTCGCGTCGGCAAAGCCATGAAAGTCGAGGTAGGGTGCAAGATCGGCGAACGAGACGTCGAAGTCGACTGGTTCTTGGTCGGACAGGTTGATGAAAATGAAACCGTAAAACACCCTAGCGTGGCAGCGATGCAAGCCATGGTCCTTTTTCGAGAAATCCGCTGGCATCAGGCGAGCGGCAAGCAACGCACCGTCTAGCCCATAGGTCCATGCATGGTAGCCGCACGTCAAACGTGCGACTCTTCCGGTCGGCTCGGTGCAGACCAAGGAGCCGCGGTGCCGGCATACGTTGTAGAACGCGTTGATCGTCGATTCGTCGCTGCGGACAATGATGATCGATTCATGGCCGATCTTGAACAGAAAATAATCGCCTTTCTTGCGCACCCGGTCGACGTGGCCGGCGACTATCCACTTGCGGCCGATGACTTGCTCCATGTCCGCGGCGAAGACTGCATCGTCGCAATAAAACCGGCGATCCAAGCTATAGCCGCGCTTGGTGTGCGCGGCCAAGGGCGCGATTACACTGGAATTCTTCATTGTGTCTTTCTCCGACTTCGTAGAAGGCGCGCTGCTCATCGTTTGATGCACTCGTTCTGCGGGTCATACAAGGGTCGCAGCGACGCGGTCGCCGGGTAACGGATGCCGGCGACCTCGATGTCGTAATCGTCGGCACCGATGGCATCCGTGGCGCCCTGCGGCACTGTGACGTAGCCGAGCCCCACGGCTGCGCCCAGAGAGTGGGCGTACATTCCAGATCGAATGAAACCGACGATCGAGTCGCCCCGCCAGATCGGCTCGTTGTGGTACAGCAAGGGCTCGGGTGATTTGAGCTTGAATTGTACGAGGCGTTTGCGCAATCCCGATTGCTGTTGCCGCAGGAGTGCCTCGCGCCCGATGAATCCGCCCGGCTTATCGAACTTTACCGTGAAGCCGAGGCCGGCTTCCAGCGGCGTGTCCTCGTCGGTTATATCGTGCCCCCAATGTCGATACGCTTTCTCGATTCGTAGCGAGTTCAAGGCGTGATAGCCCGCATGCACCAAACCATAGCTCACGCCCGCACTGACCAGTTTGTCATACACGTCGAGCATGAATTCGGTTGGGACGTAGAGTTCCCAACCTAATTCCCCGACGTAGGTGATTCGCGAGGCGCGCACCAGGGCATAGCCCAATTCGATAATCTGGCTAGTAGCGAACGGAAAGGCCCGATCCGACAAATCGTTCGGCGTGAGTGACTGCAGTAGATCTCTCGCCCGTGGCCCCATCAGCGACATGACGCCCATACCGGAGGTAACGTTGGTCAAGACGCAATGCGCGCCGGGAACGATATGGCGTCGCAACCAGTTGAAGTCTTTGCTCTCGGTTTCAGCGCCGGTGACGATCAAATAGGCCGTATCGCTGAGACGCGTCACGGTGAGATCGGCCTCGATGCCACCTCTCTCATTCAACCATTGTGTGTAGCGTATTTTGCCGGGCGCAACCGCTACCTCATTGGCGCATACTCGATTGAGCACGCTGCTGGCATCGTCGCCTTCGAGGCGAAATTTCGCGAAGGAGGATTGGTCGAATAAGCCGACTGCCGAGCGCACCGCCCGGTGTTCGCGGGCGCTGCACTCGAACCAATTCTGGCGACCGTAGCTGTACTCGTATTTCGGTTCTACGCCCATCGGCGCGTACCAATTGGCGCGCTCCCAGCCGAAGGCTTCGCCGAAGCACGCGCCTGCATTGGCCAAGCGGTCATGCAGCGCCGATTTGCGAACACCCCGTGCAGACTCGTATTGGCGGAACGGCCAATGAGTGGCGTACAGCAAGCCTAAGCTTTCCGAGACGCGCGCCTGCAAATATTCGCGATTGATCTGGAACGGCATGTTGCGTCGGACGTCGACCTCCCACAGATCGACCGGCGGGTGTCCGTCACGGATCCATTCGGAGACGACTTTGCCGACGCCGCCCGCCGACTGCAGGCCGATGGAATTGAGTCCCGCCGCCACAAAGCAGTTCGCCAGTTCCGCCGACTCGCCAAGGTGGTAGCGCACGTCCGGGGTAAAACTTTCCGGTCCGCAAAAGAACTTTTGAATACCGGCTTTTTCCAGAGCAGGCACACGACGCATGGCGTCAAGCAGCACTGGCTCGAAGTGACCGAAGTCGCCTGCGATCTCACCGAAAGAAAAATCGTCGGGAATCCCGCTAGTTCCCCATGGACGCGCGTGTGGCTCGAAGGCGCCGACCAGTAATTTACCGGCGTCGTACTTGAAGTAACTACAATGATCATAGTCACGCAGCACCGGCATATCGGCACTCAAGCCCGGCACATCCTGAAATAGCACGTAGTAGTGCTCACAGGCGTGCAGCGGCACGGTCACGCCGATGCTGGCGGCAAGATCTCGCGTCCACATACCTCCGCACAGAACAACGTAGTGCGCATCGATACGCCCCTGAGCTGTTTGTACGCCGCTTACCCGTCGCCCGTCATGGAGGATCGACGTCACTTTGATATCTTGAAACATCTGCGCGCCGCGGCTGCGCGCGCCTTTGGCGAGTGCCTGCGTGATATCGACGGCGTTGGCATAGCCGTCGCTCGGGATGTAAATGCCGCCGATCACGTCATCGAGATTGGCGAGCGGATACAACGAGCGCATTTCGCTCGGCCCGACCACATTGACCGCGAGGCCGCAGACCTTGGCCATCGAGGCATTGCGTTGCAACTCCTCCATGCGGCCGGCGGTGGTCGCCAGCGACAAGGAGCCGCACTGGCGATAGCCGGTGGCCTGGCCGGTCTCGGCCTCGAGACCGCGATACAGCTCGCTCGTGTAACGCGCCAGCTGCGTCATATTGATGCTCTGGCGCAACTGGCCGACCAGGCCTGCGGCATGCCAGGTCGTGCCGCTCGTCAACTGTTTGCGCTCGAGCAGAACGATGTCGCTCCAGCCCAGCTTGCTCAGGTGGTAGGCGACGGAGCAGCCGATGACGCCCCCGCCCACGATGACTACCCTCGCACGAGCGGGGAGATCAATGGCCATCAACTAAATCCTCATCCGCAAGTTCTCCGGATCATAGGCCGCCTTCGCGAGCACGGTGGCGCGGCAGCGTTCGCCTTGGATGAGCACATCGAAAACGCTGCCGGGTGTTGCGAATTGTGGCTCGACACAGGCAAACACGAGACTCTTCTTGACCCGATGGCCATAGGCGCCGGATGTCGTGACACCGACGCAGCGATCCCGATCGAGCACAGGCTCGCTGCCGCGTGCATCGGTATCGGTGGCCTCGACTTCGGCGTAGACGATTTTGAATGGGCGCGGTGCTTGGGCAAGCGTCGCCGCCTTGCCGACAAAGACCTCCTTGTTGAAATTGACGAAGCGCGACATATCCGCTTCCAGCATGTTCAGTTCATTGGTCAGCTCAGTCGACCAGGCCTTGTAGCCTTTCTCGATCCGCATGCTGTTGACCGCGTACAGTCCATAGTTGGCGATGCCGAACGCTTGGCCTTGCATCCAAATGGCATCGTACAATGCCGCCATCGATGCAATCGGCGCGTGCAACTCCCATCCAAGCTCGCCGACGTAACTGACTCGCAACGCGCGCACCGAATGTCCCGCGACGCTGATCTCGCGGGCGGCGAGCCAGCGGAACTGCTCGTTGCCCAGATCCGCATCGGTTAAGAGGCTGAGTAGTTCCCGGGAACGCGGCCCGCTCAACACGAGCACGCCACGATCTTCCGTGACATTCTCGATCCGCACCGATTCGCCTGGCCGCAGACTTTGCGCGAGCAGATCCCGATCGCGTAGCTCGGCGGCGGCGGCCGATAGCGCGTAAAAGCGCTCGTCGGCCAGGCGGCTAACGGTCATTTCGCCGAGAATACGTCCGCCCGGCGACAGCAAATGCAGCAGCGCGATGCCGCCCATCTTGCGCGGAATTTGGTTGGCGCAGATGCGGTTCAGGAAAGATTCGGCCTGCGGGCCACTGATGTCGTACTTGGCAAATCCCGTCAGATCGAGGATTCCCACGCGCTCATGCACCGCCGAGACCTCATCCCGGACGACAGCAAAAACGTTGTTGCGTGCATATGCGTAATCTTCGACGCGGCCATCGAGCGAGAACCACTTCGGGCGCTCCCAGCCGAACGTCTCGGTGTGTACGCAACCCTGCGCCTTGAGCCTCTGGTGCAGGGGACTCTTCTTTTGGGGGCGCCCGGCCATTTCTTCTTCGCCGGGTCTGCGCGTAGTGAAGGTCAGGCGATAGTCCTGGAACACCTTGTCGCGCACATACGTTTCGTCGGCAAACTTGCCGAAACGCCGCGGATCGAATTCCGTCATATTGATCTCGGCGTCGTCGTGCAACATCCACTGCGCGAGGTACTTGCCGCATCCGCCGCCCTGCGCAATGCCGAACGACGTGCCGCAGCACATCCAGAAATTTCTCAAGCCCGCAGCGGGGCCGAGTAGTGGAGCTCCGTCGGGGGTGTGCGGAATCGCGCCGTTGATCACGCGCCGAATGCCCACCTCGCCAAAGATGGGCATGCGCTCGATCGCTCGTTCGAGCCAGGGCGCGATGCGATCCAGGTCGTCCGGGAACAGCTCGTTCGACGCTTCCCACTCGGGGAACCCACGAGGCGCCCAGGCTTCACGCAAACCCGTGCCCTCATAGACGCCGATCAACCCGGACTTCTGCTCCTGTCGGAAATAGCCGGACGTGTAAGAATCACGCATGACCGGAATCTCCTCGCTGCGCTCCAGGAATGCTTGAATGGGATGCGTCACCACATAGTGATGCTGCATATTGGTGATCGGCGCGTCAGTCCCCACCATCCTGGCTACCTCGCGCGCGTAACAACCGGCGGCGTTGACGACCATCTCAGCGACGATCGTGCGTTTCTCAGTGAGGACCTCCCACTCGCCGCCGTGACGTTGGCGAATGTCGACGACGCGGTCGTGGCGCTGAACGGTCGCGCCCAAGTCGCGTGCGGCTTTCGCCAGCGCATTGCACAGACCGGACGGATCGCCATGTCCGTCATCGCTGGTCCATGCGGCGGCCACCACGTTGTCGGTTGTCAGGAACGGATTTAGGCGTTTGATTGCATCGAGGCCGACGATCTCCATGCTGAAGCCGATGCTCTTCGAATAGCCGTAGACGTACTTTAGCCACGCCAGTTCGTGCGCGTTGTTCGCGAGGCGCAACCCGCCACACGGGTGCCAGCTCACGTACTGTCCGGTCAACGCCTCCAGCCGCGGGTACAACTGGTTGCTGTAGGCGTGAATTTTTGCGAGGTTGTAGCTTCCGGTGATGCTCGGGCATTGCCCGGCGGCATGCCAAGTGGAGCCCGAGGTCAGTTCGTTTTTCTCGACTAAAATCGTGTCGGTACAACCCTCCAGGCCTAAGTGGTACAGCAGGCTTGCGCCCATCATGCCGCCGCCAACTACGACAATGCGTGCGTGTGTGTTCATGCAGACCGATTGAGTTGATCAGGAAGCTGGGTTGTCGACCAGAATATACAGCGGATCATGCCAAGCGGTTACGAAGCCCGCGCCGATGCTCTATCGTTTGAGTCCAGACAGGCGAACCGCACGTATGGATTGCCCGCCGATGCCCGACGAGCCGCCAGCGAGCTTCAGAAAGAAACGCTTCTCGAGTCGCACCAGCGGCGATGATCGAATGATCTGGGCTAAAGTTGGCCTTGAGAGAAATCAGTGCCACCCATGTTCGACGCACCGTAGGACCTTGAGTCCTCCCGCCTTCGTCAACAGTACTGCAGGATACGTTGCTGCCATCTCCATCCTAGTAGTCTGGGCTTGCGGCGCGTAAATTCACGACTCTTCGGGCGGCGCACCGAAACTAGCGTGCGTCACCGCACGGACATGATGAACTAAGACAGTCAGATTTTATTGGGGCGCGCTAGGCAGGTTGCTATCTAGGCTAGCTGCACACGGGGATTGCCGCCTGTGGGTTAACCGGCATTGTGCCTCGTCCCGCCACGACTTTACTTCAACCGGAGGGACGATGAACGGCATATCAGGCAGCGCCCCGTCGGCGACGAAGTGGGGCGCCAGGTTGCTACGGTTTCCATTGAGCCGGATCGTGGTCGCGCTGCTCGCGATCGCCGTTCCGTTTGCGATCGTGGCGATGCCGTTCAATCTATATGTGACAGACAAGGGCCTGAAGAAGGCTGGAGCACTGTTGCTCACAGCGATTGTTGTGGGCGCCTACAGCGGTTACGTACGAATCGTAGAGAAGCGAGCGGTAACGGAGCTCTCCGGACCCCATGCACTCCGCGAACTCGGCGCTGGCTTGGTTCTCGGAGCACTACTCCTGTCGCTGACGATAGGCGTGCTCGCCGCGCTCGATGTCTATCAAGTGACCGGGAGCAACGGATGGGCGGCCATGTTTGCAACCGTGCCCGGGTTCATCCTGGCTGCGGTTCTCGAAGAGGTCGCCATGCGTGGGATTATCTTCCGGATTCTGGAACAGTGGCTCGGGAGTTGGATTGCCCTTGCTCTCTCGGCCGCCATATTCGGGCTTCTGCACCTGCTTAATCCCGGAACGACGTTGTTGAACGCCGTCTCAATCATGCTTGAGGCGGGGATCATGCTGGCCGCAGCCTACATGCTCACCCGCCGGCTCTGGCTCTGCATTGGCATCCATTTCGCCTGGAACTTTACGCAAGGAGGAATCTTCTCCGCCGCCGTTTCCGGCGGGGCAACGAGAGGCTTGCTGCAAGCGAAACTGGTCGGCGCCGAGTGGCTGACGGGCGGCGCGTTCGGCGTGGAAGCATCGGCCGTGGCGTTGACGGTGTGCGCTTGCGCGGGTCTCCTGTTCGTGATCGCGGCCAAGCGGAAGGGCAACGTCGTCCGGCCCTCCTGGGGAGCCAAGTACCCAGCCGAGCAAGCCGCGTGACCGCGCGTTTCGACGACCAAGCGTCGTGGCGCGCCGCCGAGCAGCTTCGAGGGTGTCTTGCCCTTACGACTGCAATACCGCGCAACACCGACTCATGTTCAATGGGACCGTGCATCCCGCCCGTCGCTTTGCCGTAACCCTCGCGCGACCTTCAAAAGTCTTCTGGCCCAGATGCTCGCGCTCCGGAGGCCGGCCTCCTGGATATGAAGAGTAGACCGTTATGGCACAATGTCGTGATCATGACCGAAGATCCTTGGCCGGCGCTCCCGTACGACGCCTGGAAGGACACCTACGTCACGCTGCACATGTGGACGCAGATCGTCGGAAAGGTTGCACTTGCGCTCGCGCCGCCCCTCAATCATTGCTGGGCAATCGCATTGCATGTCACGTCGCGCGGCCTGGCGACTCGGCCTTTGCCTCACACCGGGCGGTTTTTCACTTTGGAGTTCGACTTCATATCCCACCGGCTGCTCATACGCACGTCCGACGGCGCTGAGCGAACGATGAGGCTCGAGCCGCGAACCGTAGCTGATTTTTACCGTGAGCTCATGGCCCTGCTGAGCGACATGGCGCTCGGCGTGAAAATCTGGTCAATGCCAGTTGAGATTGTGTCGCCGATTCGCTTCGAAGACGACACTGTGCACGCATCGTACGATCCTATGTTTGCGAACCGGTTCTGGCGCATCGTCGCGCGCTTGGACGAGCTATTCACCGAAGAGCGCTGCGGGTTTGTAGGAAAGTGCAGCCCTACGCATTTTTTCTGGGGCAGCTTTGACCTCGCGTTGACGCGCTTTTCGGGCAGGCCCGCACCCCCGCCGTCAGGTCCCGCGTTCGTTCGCGACGCCTATTCGCACGAAGTAATCAGTCATGGATTCTGGCCGGGCAGTGGCCCTCTCCTCGAACCCGCTCTCTACGCCTACGCGGTGCCGGACCCGGCTGGATTCAAGGATGCGAAGGTACGACCGCACGCCGCTTTCTTCCATCAGGAGCTCGGCGAGTTCATCTTGCCCTATGAAGCGGTGCGAAATGCGAAGTCGCCTGAGGCAGCGATCCGTGCGTTTGTGGATTCCACTTATGAACAGGGCGCTGACCTGGCGAAGTGGGATCGCGCAGCGCTGGAGCGCGCGACAATCGCAGGGTAGCGCGTGGCCCGTTTCGCGATCGGCTCTTTCTCCGCAGTGCTGAGCCCCTGACGCTCGATGCAATCGATGTTCTGGATGCTCAAGGCAACGCCAACCCCACCGTCGTGGCGGCAGACTTCGCCGTCGTCTGCGAGCTTACTGACATCGCTGCCAGCGTTTGCACGCTGACGCCGAATGTCTTCGGAAGCCTCTCGTTGCTCTCGTAGCCGAGCGGGGCGAGCCACTGCGACAACGCGGCGGTCGCACTCGTCGGCTCTAGTCCGGCTCATGGCTTCGTCCACGGTATGATGCACGATCCGCGTCGTGGCAGCGCCCGTGGCACGGGTCGGCCGGCGCGCGACGGTCGCAGCACGCCTGCGGCCAGGGGTGCCCACTGTAACGATTCGTGCCAATCGAGGAATACTCATGCAAGACGCGCCCGCAGAGCAGGCCACCACAGTCCGCCGCGACGAGATCACCGCCGCCCGCGCGTTCGTGACTGACCAGGGCATCGAGCACGTCAAGGTCGGCGTTTTCGATACTGATGGCATCCTGCGCGGGAAGTACTTGAGCCGCGACAAGTTCCTGTCCGTTTTGGACAAAGGCCTCGGGTTCTGCGACGTCGTCCTTGGCTGGGACTCGAATGATCAGCTGTACGACAACGTGAAGTTCACCGGGTGGCACACTGCGTATCCGGATGCCACCGTCCGGGTACTGCCGGCGACCCGGCGCGACATCCCGTTCGAGCCGAAAACAGCGCTGTTCCTCGCCGAATTCACCGGGCGGGCCGAGGCCGTGTGCCCGCGCGGCACGCTGCGGCGCGTGCTGGAGCGCGCCGCCAACATGGGCTACGAGGTCAACGCGGCCGCCGAATTCGAATTCTTCATGTTCGCGGAAACGCCGGAGTCGGTGCGCGAGAAAGGCTACCGGCATTTGAAGAGCATGACTCCGGGCTCCTTCGGCTACTCGGTGCTGCGCAACTCGGTGCACTCGGACCTCTATCACAAGTTGCTCGATCTGGGCGAAGCGATGCGCTTTCCGATCGAGGCCCTGCACACGGAAACTGGCCCCGGCGTGCTCGAGGCCCCGCTCACCTATTGCGAAGCGCTCGAAGCGGCCGACCGCGCGGCGCTCTTCAAGACCTTTGCCAAGGTGCTGGCACAACGCCACGGGCTTATGGCCACTTTCATGGCCAAATGGTCGAACAGCGTTCCGGGTCAGAGCGGCCATCTGCATATTTCGCTGCACAAGACCAACGGCGACAGCGTCTTCCACGACCCGTCGAAGCCGCATGACATGTCGGACACGATGCGCTGGTTCGTCGGCGGCCAGCAGGCACTGATGCCGGAGCTGCTTGCGATGATTGCCTGCACGGTGAACAGTTACTCGCGGCTCGTACCCGGTTTCTGGGCGCCGACGTCGGCGACCTGGGGAGTCGAGAACCGCACGACGGCGCTGCGTGTGATCCGCGGCGGCCCCTCGAGCCAGCGGGTCGAGTACCGGATCGCCGCCGCCGACATCAATCCCTACATCGCGCTCGCAGCCGCAATCGGATCGGGACTCTGGGGTATCGAGCACCGCATCGAGCCGGGTCCGGCCATCGTGGGGAACTCCTACGACCGCCAGCACCCGGCCCATCATCGGCTCCCCGGTACGCTCTACGAGGCTGCCGAGCGTCTCGCCTCCTCCGAGGCGGCCCGCGCGCTGTTTGGCGATGTGTTCGTCGAGCACTACGCGGCGACGCGCCAGTGGGAGGAACGGGAATTCCGCAAGGCGGTCACCGACTGGGAACTGGCCCGCTATTTCGAGATCATCTGAGCCGCCGCATGATCAATACTCTGAGAACGGTGAGTCCCATCGACGGCCGAATCTACGTCGAACGGCCGCTCGAGGCGGCTGAAGGCATCCACCGGGCGCTTGACGCCGCCGGGCGCGCGCAGGCGGCGTGGGGCGGGCTGCCGCTTGCCAGCCGGTGCGCGACCCTCTCGCGAGCGGTCGACGCTTTCGCCGCCAAGGCAGCTGAGATCGCCCTCGAGATCACGTGGCAGATGGGGCGCCCGATTCGGCATGCGCCCGGCGAGATTCGCGGCTTCGAGGAGCGTGCGCGCTACATGCTTGGGGTCGCGACGACGGCGCTCGCGCCCGTCGCACCCGGCGAGAAGATCGGCTTCAAGCGCCAGATCAAGCGCGTACCACTGGGCGTGGTCGCCGTCGTTGCCCCCTGGAACTATCCGTACCTGACGGCCGTCAATGCCGTGCTGCCCGCCTTGATTGCCGGCAACGCCGTCGTCCTCAAGCATTCGCACCAGACGCCACTCTGCGCCGAGCGCTTCCTCGAGGCGTTCGCCACCGCCGGGGTTCCCGCCGGCGTTTTTCAGTACCTGCACCTGTCGCACGAGGACACCGCGCGGCTGATATCTGATTCGCGGGTCGCCAGCGTCTGCTTCACCGGTTCGGTCGCGGGCGGCAGAGCAGTCGTCGCGGCGACGGCTGCAGGCTTTGCGACCTCGGGCCTGGAACTCGGTGGCAAAGACCCTGCCTACGTGCGAGCCGATGCCAACCTTGCGCACGCGATCGAAACGCTGACCGACGGCGCGTTTTTCAACGCCGGGCAATCGTGCTGCGGCATCAAGCGCATCTATGTCGCCGCATCGCGCTACGAAGAGTTCGTGTCAGGGGTCGTCGAACTCACGAAGCAGTACCGGCTGGGGTCACCGCTCGATCCGGATACGACGATCGGGCCGGTCGTCCGCACGGCCGCCGCCGACGCGATTCGCGCCCAGGTGCGCGATGCGCTCGCCCGCGGCGCAAGCCAGTTGATCGACGAGACGCTATTCGCGGCGTCGGCTCCCGGAACGCCGTACCTCGCGCCTCAGGTGCTGGTAGGCGTCGACCACTCGATGCCCCTCATGCGCGAGGAGACCTTCGGCCCGGCGGTGGGCATTATGAAGGTCGCCTCGGACGAGGAAGCCGTGCGACTCATGAATGACAGTGAGTTCGGCCTCACGGCCGCTATATTCTCGGCGGACGCCGCGCGCGCCGAGGCGCTCGGCGACGCGCTCGAGACCGGTACGGTTTTTCTGAACCGGTGCGACTACCTCGATCCGGCCCTCGCCTGGACCGGCGTCAAGAATTCCGGGCGCGGCTGCACCTTGTCGCGCGTCGGCTTCGAGCAGTTGACACGACCGAAGTCCTATCACTTCAGGGTAACGACATGAGCGCGGTGCTGCGTGGCAACTGGAATTATCCGACGACCATCTGGGCCGGCCCGGGCCGGATCGCCGAGCTGCCGGCGGCGTGTGCGCGCGCCGGCATCACGAGGCCGCTAATCATTACCGACGAAGGGCTGATCGGGGCGCCGATGATCAGGAGCGCACTCGCCGCGCTCAAGCATGCGGCACTGTTCGGCGCCGTCCGGGGCAACCCGGCCAGCCATCACGTCGAGGCCGGCCTTGCGGCCTATCGCTTGGGACGCCACGACGGCGTCGTGGCATTCGGCGGCGGCTCCGCACTCGACGCCGGCAAGGTTGTCGCGTTTATGTCTGGCCAGACTCGACCGCTGTGGGACTTCGAGGACATCGGTGACTGGTGGACCCGGGCGGATCCTGCCGGGATCGCGCCGGTCGTGGCTGTGCCGACAACCGCCGGCACCGGCTCGGAGGTGGGCCGGGCGGGCGTCATCCTCAATGAGGAGACGCACCAGAAGAAGATCATCTTCCACCCGCAGATGATGCCGCGGGTCGTCATTTCTGATCCCGAGTTGACCGTCGGGCTCCCGCGTGCGGTGACCGCCGCGACCGGTATGGATGCGTTCGTTCATTGCTTCGAAGCGTTTTGCGCTCCGGGATTCCATCCGCTCGCCGACGGTATTGCTCTCGAGGGCATGCGCATCATTCACCGCTTCCTGCCGCGGGCCTGCGCCGACGGAAAGGATATCGAGGCTCGTGCCCAGATGATGGCCGCCGCATCGATGGGCGCCACGGCCTTCCAAAAGGGCCTTGGAGGCGTGCACGCCATCGCTCACCCGGTGGGCTCCTGGTTCAACACCCATCACGGGCTCACGAACGCGGTCATCCTCCCGTACGTCATCACATTCAACCACTCCGCGATCGCCGACAAGACGGACGTCATCACGCGCGTGCTCGACCTGCCCGCTCGCGGCTTCGAGGGCTTCCTCGGTTGGGTACTCGCACTGCGGCGCGAGTTGGGAATCCCGCACTCGCTCGCCGAGATCGGCGTCAGCGCAGACAAGGCCGAGATCATTGGCCGCGAGGCGGCAATCGATCCGTCGGCCGGCGGCAACCCGATTGCGCTCGATGCTGCGAGCCTCGAACGTATTTTCCGGGCCGCAGTGGAGGGGAAGCTCGGGGCCGTGGGCAGCCCCGCGTGACGGGCGCGCGCATCCTGGTCATCGAGGGCAACGTTGCGGAGATCCGCGCGCGGCAGGCCGCCGCACTCGGCTATGACTCTGGAACCGGCTACGCGCGCGTGCTGCGGCGCATCGACCCTTCGCTGCGAATCGACATCGTGCTCGCCGCCGACGCAGAACCGGCGTTTCCGGCCGGCGTCGGCCTCGCCAACTACGACGGCGTCACAATGACCGGCTCCGCGCTCAACATCTACAACGGTGGCGCGCCGGTGCTGCGCCAGATCGAGCTCGCCAAGGCGGTGTTTGCGGCCGGCGTACCGTTCTTTGGCAGCTGCTGGGGGCTGCAGGTCGCCGTCACGGCGGCAGGCGGTGAGGTTCGCGCCAACCCGCGCGGCCGAGAGTTTGGCTTCGCGCGGCGCATCCTCCTGACCGAGGCCGGCGAGGCCCACCGCCTGTTCGCCGGCAAGCCCGCCGCCTTTGAGGCACCGACTGTCCATCTCGACGAGATCGCCTCGCTCCCGCCGGGCGCCGTCATCCTCGCCACCAATGATATGGGCCTGCAGGCGGCAGCGTTCACGCATGGGCGCGGGACCTTCTGGGGGGTGCAGTATCACCCCGAGTACGACTACTTTGACATTGCCGCAGCGGCCGAGCGCTACGGCGCGACGCTGGTGCGCGAGGGGATGTTCCGCGACGAACCCGCGATCAGCGCGTTCAGTGCGGAGCTGCGCGCCCTACAGGCCACTCCATCCGACGAACCGCTGCTGTGGAAGCACGGACTCGGGCTGGCGATGCAAGACGAGGCGCTGCGGCTCCTCGAGATCAGGAATTGGCTGGAGGCCCAGGTGCTGCCTCGGGGGATGCGGCATGTCTGAGGACGGGCCCGGCCTCAAGAAGACGCTCAGCGGAGTGCACCTGTGGGGCATCGCGGTCGGACTCGTCATCTCCGGAGAATACTTCGGCTGGAGTTACGGCTGGGCGCTGGCCGGGACCTTAGGCTTTCTGGTCACGACCGTCTTCATCGCGGTCATGTACACGACCTTTATTTTCAGCTTCACGGAGCTCACGACCGCCATTCCGCACGCTGGCGGCCCGTTCGCTTACAGCTACCGTGCGTTCGGGCCGCTCGGCGGCTACGTCGCGGGGTTCTCAACGCTGGTCGAGTTCGTATTCGCCCCGCCAGCGATCGCACTGGCGATCGGCGCATACCTCAATGTCCAGTTCCCGGCTCTCGATGCACGTACTGCAGCAGTCGGCGCCTATGCGGTGTTCATGGCGCTGAACATTGCGGGCGTCACAATTGCCGCGACCTTCGAGCTGGTGGTCACCGTGCTCGCGATCGGCGAGCTGCTCGTATTCATGGGCGTGGTGTCGGGCGGCTTCTCCTGGTCGCACTTCACCGCCGCCGGCTGGGCCGGTGCGGAGCATCCGTCGTTCGCCATGCTCGGCGGGCTCTTTGCCGCCATTCCATTCGCGATCTGGTTCTTCCTCGCGATCGAAGGCGCCGCGATGGCCGCCGAGGAAGCGAAAGACCCGAAACGGACCATCCCGCGCGCCTACATCTTTGGGATCCTGACACTGGTGGCGCTTGCGTTTGGCACGATGATCTTCGCCGGCGCGGTGGGCGACTGGCCGCGGCTTGCGAACATCAACGACCCGCTGCCGCAGGCGATGAAGATTGTGGTGGGCGCCAAGAGCGGATGGTTGCACCTGCTCGTGTGGATCGGCCTCCTCGGCCTGATCGCCTCGTTCCACGGCATTATCATGGGTTACTCGCGGCAGATTTTCGCGCTGGCGCGAGCCGGACTCCTGCCGCGCCTCCTGGCCACCATCCACTCGCGTTGGCGAACTCCGCATTTTGCGATACTCGCCGGCGGCGCGGTCGGCATCGCGGCCATCTACTCGGACCAGTTCGTTAAGATCGCTGGGCAACCGCTGACCGCCAGCATCGTCACGATGTCGGCGCTGGGCGCCATCGTCATGTACATCATGAGTCTGCTCAGCCTGATACGGCTGCGGCGGCGGGAGCCGCAGCTCGAGCGGCCGTTCCGCGCCCCGCTCTACCCATTGTTTCCACTCATCGCGTTGACCATCGCGGTGGTTTCATTGGGCGCGATCGTCTACTACAACCCTTTCGTCGCCGGCTTATTCGGGCTCCTCGGAGTGGCAGGAGGTGCGGTCACCCGCCCGCGGGCCGGGCACCGCACTCGAGCTGACACCGACCCCATGCTCCATCGCCCCGCGATCAGCTGACAGCCATCGTTACCCAGTGGAAATGCTTCTGGCAGCGAAACAGTCGTCACGCTGCAGTACCTGTCGCCGGGTGGTACCCCGTCACAACCCGGCTGCGGCACCCGCACGGGGCGACCGAATGGCGACACCGTGCGTTGTGCTGGCGTCCTTACCGAGGTATCACTGTGCGACTATTTCTTGCCGAGGCCGCCGGGCAAAGCACCTCCTGACGTGGGCAGCACAGTCATTCTTGATTTGATGGGCGGCGTCGCGCTGCTACTGTGGGGCCTGCACATGGTCCATAGCGGGGTCGTGCGCGCCTTCGGTGCCGAACTTCGTCGCATGTTGGGCGTCGCACTCCGCAATCGGTTTCGCGCCTTCCTTGCCGGCGCTCTTGTCACGGCATTGCTACAGAGCAGTACGGCGACTGGGTTGATGACGGCATCCTTCGTCACGGGTGGCGCCGTTGACCTCGTTCCCGCGCTTTCCGTGATGCTCGGCGCGAACGTCGGCACGACCCTCGTCGTTCAGGCACTGTCGTTCAATATCTCGGTCGTGACGCCTGTGCTGCTGTGCGTGGGGGTCGTTGCTTTCAAGCGCAGCGCCCGAACTCGGACGCGCGACCTCGGACGCGTCGCCATCGGTGCTGGCCTCATGCTCCTCGCGTTACACATCTTGCTCGGTACCCTCGGCTCAGCGGAAAGCGCACCTGCCGCCCGCGCGCTTCTCGGTGCCATCACGGGCCAGCCCGTGCTCTGTTTGGTGGTCGCCGCGGTTCTGACCTGGGCGGCCCACTCGAGCGTCGCGGTCGTTCTGCTCGTCATGTCACTTGCGACGGCGCACTTCGTGACCCCGGTCGCCGCACTCGCCCTGGTACTCGGCGCCAATCTAGGCAGCGCCGTCAATCCACTCATCGAGGCGAGTCAACCGGGGAACCCCGCCAGCCGCCGCTTGCCCATCGGAAATCTGCTCACCCGTGTGACGGGATGCGTGGCGGTGTTGCCGTTTTTGCATTTCATCACGGACAAGCTACTGCAGCTCGAGCCCAATTCCGCACGGCTCGCCGCCGACTTTCATACCGGGTTCAACGTCGTACTTGCCCTCGCATTCATAGTGCCATTACCCGCACTCGCCGCGCTTCTCACGCGCTGGCTGCCGGAGCAGAAGAAGGCCGCCGATCCATCGATACCTTTGTATCTGGATAGCACGGTCACCGGGACGCCGTCCGTTGGCCTCGTGTGCGCTGCCCGGGAAGTTCTGCGAATGGGCGACCTCGTCGAAACGATGCTGCGCCAAACGATGACCGCGTTACTCTCGAGCGACCGCAAGCTCGTCGCCGAGATCAGTCGCATGGACGATGCCGTGGACAGCCTGAATGAAGCCGTCAAGCTGTATGTGACCCGGATTACCCGCGATAGCCTCGATGACCGCGACGGCCATCGAGCTATGGAAATTGTGTCCTTCGCCATCAACCTCGAACACGTCGGCGACATCATTGACAAGAATCTCATGGATGTCGCCAACAAGAAGATCCGGCGTGGGATTACGTTCTCCAAGGACGGTGAAGCGGAGCTCGTGGCATTCCATCAGCAAGTCGTCGACAGCCTGAGGCTCGCCGTTGGCATCTTTATGTCGAGCGACATAAACGTCGCGCGCCAGCTCATTGCTGCAAAGGCGCAACTACGCACGACGGAATTCGCCGCTGCGGAACGCAATCTAATGCGCATGCGCGAAGGCAGCCCCGAGACGATTGAGTCGATCTCGCTCGACCTGGACATTTTGCGGGATCTAAAGCGGATTCACTCGCATCTGTGCTCCGCCGCGTACCCTGTTTTGGAACGCGCCGGGGCGTTGCAGCCAAGCCGCTTGCGGGACTTTGCATTCGGTGGGCCGGAGGGTGCGGCCAAAAAGGCTCTGCGCAAGGCTCGGACTAAGCGTCCGGAGCGTCCGGCACCTGCGCAGCCTCCCAGTTCCGACACAGGCTAATACCGCACTCGTTCTATGCGTGGCCGGTATTCCGGACCCGTCTGGAGCGGAGTAGACGTGCCGTCAATATTCCGCGAGCGCATCCCGCAGTATCGCGCTCATCTGGTCGATCTCCGCACGGCTGGCAATGAACGCGGGTGCAACGATCGCGACGTCGCCCGTCGTCTTGAGGTGCAGCCCGCGATCAAAGAGCTTCGCTTGCAGCTCGGCGCCGCGCACACCCGGCGCCTTGCCGGGTTTAACTTCGACGCCGGCCAGCAGGCCCTGGCCCCGCACGTCAGCCACGACCGGCAGGTCCTGCAGTGCAAACATCGCATCCTGGAAGTAGCCCGACAGTTCGCGCCCCTTGGCGAACAGGCGCTCGGTCTCGTAGATCTTGAGCGTTGCGAGGCCGGCGGCGCAGGCCGCCGGATGCGCGGAGTAGGTGTAGCCGTGGAAGAATTCGGTCGCACCGTCCGGCGCTGCATCGACAATCGTTCGGTAGATGCCTTCACGTACCGCAACGGCTCCCATCGGCTGTGCGCCATTGGTGAGGGCTTTGGCCATCGTGATGACATCGGGAGTCACGCCGAATGAGAGCGCCGCGAAGGGCTCGCCGGTGCGGCCGAATCCGCAGATCACCTCGTCGAACACCAGCAGGATGCCGTAGCGATCGCATATCGCGCGGATTCGCTCAAGATAGCCGCGCGGCGGAACCAGCACACCGGTCGAACCTGCAATGGGCTCGACAAACACCGCGGCGATGCGCCTCTCGCCGACGAGTTGCACGAATCGCAACAGGTCATCGGCAAGCTCCGCGCCGCTCGCGCCCATGCCGCGAGTGAAGCGATTTTCCGGCAGCAGTGTGTGGCGGAGGTGCAGCACGCCGGGCATCAGGGCTCCGAACGCTTCGCGGTTGCGTACGATGCCGCTGAGCGCGGTGCCGCCAATGTTCACGCCGTGATACGCGCGTTCACGCGACACGAGATACGTTCTCTGCGCCTCTTTGCGCGCGAGGTGATAGGCGAAGGCGATCTTGATGGCGGTGTCGACCGCCTCGGAGCCGGAGTTGCAGAAGAAAATATGGTTGAGATCCTTCGGCGTGAGGGCCGCGATCCCGTTCGCGAGCGCAAATGCGCCGGGATGGCCGCGCATGAAGGACGGCGTGAAGTCCAGCGTCTGCAGCTGTTCGGCCACCGCCGCCGCGATTTCCGGCCGACAGTGGCCGGCGGCGCTGGTGAATAGTCCGGAGCTGCCGTCGAGGATTTTCTGGCCCGTCTGGCTCCAGTAATACATGCCGCTCGCGCGCACGAACAGGCGCGGTTCGCGCTTGAACTCGCGGTTGTTGGTGAAGGGCAGCCAGTGCTGTTCGAGTGCCTCGAGCGTCAATTCCATGTCGATCTCCGTTTGTTCCGCGGGGCGTCTCACGCTGCGCCGGAAGTTCGCCGTCGCGCTCCTCTTAGCCGAAAGTGGACCCAATATCCGCAGCCGCAGCTTGCAGGCGCGGCACGAACTCGATGGCACGCATTAGCGGCAGGCGCGCGGTTGCACCCTGCACAGCGAGCGACGCGATGACCTCCCCGTGCGGGTTGCGCACCGGCACCGCGACGCAGGCCACGCCGAGCACGTATTCCTCGTTGTCGACCGCGTAACCCGAACTCACGATACGGTCGAACTCCGAGGCAAGCACCTGGCGGTCGGTGATCGTGCGCTCGGTGAAGCGCTTGAGCGCCATCAGTTCCAGAAGACGCTGACGCTCGGTGACCGGGCGGTAAGCCAACAGGAGTTTGCCGCTGGCACAGCAATGCGGGGGAATCGCGACCCCGCCGACCGGAATCTGCAAGCGCAGCGGCCATTCCACTTCTATCCGGTCAAGATAGATCAGGGCGCCCCTTTGGAGTACAGCGAGGTTGCAGCTCTCGTCAATCTCGCTCACCACACGGCGCAGTACGGTGCGCCGCTGCGTCGCGGCGCCATCGTTGCGCAGCACATCGAGCCCGAAATGGGACAGGCGTTCACCGATGATGTAGGCGCGCCCGCCCGGCTCGCGGGCGAGATAGCCGGCCTCCTCGAACAGCGCAAGCGTGCGGTGGAGCGTTGGCTTCGGCAACTCCGTTGCCTGCATCAGTTCCGACAGCGTCACCGCCCGGCCGGCGCGCACCAGTACTTCGAGTACACCGAAGGCCTTCAACGTGGAGGATGTCTCGCCCGCGATCTCTCCGGGTTCCGCCACAAATGACAGCGCGCGGCTATTCATGCGAATCAAACTCCGTTTCCGATAAACGGTATGAAAAGGGAGCTAAAGCAGAATATACAATTGCCATACCGAAGTATCGCAGGTATTTTAGCGTAATAAGAAGACGTAATGTCTCTATTAACGAGATCTTTCAGCGGAGTCCAAAGTCCGTGAGGCAGTCGCAGAAGATGGGGCCATCAGAGGCCCTGGTTGAAACTCTCGCCGCGAATGGCGTGAAGCATGTATTTGGGATCGTCGGCTCGGCCTTCATGGATGCGCTCGACATTTTTCCGGCGGCCGGTATTGAGTTTGTGCCCGTCGCGCACGAACAGGGCGCCATCCACATGGCCGACGGCTACGCCCGGGCGTCCGGTCGGCATGGCGTCTGCATTGCCCAGAACGGGCCGGGCGTGACGAATTTCGTCACCGGAGTCGCGGCGGCTTTTTGGGCGCATTCGCCGGTTGTGTTCATCACGCCGGAGACCGGTTCGATGTCGATGGGGCTTGGCGGGTTCCAGGAGACCGAGCAACTGCCCATCTTCTCGAAAATCACCAAGTACCAGGGACACGTGAATAATCCGAAGCGCATGGCCGAAATCGCGGCGCGCTGCTTTGACCGCGCCATGCTCGAGATGGGCCCGACCCAGCTCAACATTCCGCGTGATTTCTTCTACGGCGAGATCGAAGCGACGATCTCCCAGCCGCTGCGAATTGGCCATGGGCCCGGCGATTCGGCGGCGCTCGATGCTGCCGCCGACACGCTGGCGGCCGCAAAGTCTCCCGTGATCCTGGCCGGTGGCGGCGTGATCATGGCGGGCGCAACCGCCGAGGCGATTGCGCTCGCGGAAATGCTCGGCGCACCGGTGTGCAACAGTTATCTGCACAACGACTCGTTCCCAGCCTCGCATGCTCTTGCGGTCGGCCCGCTCGGCTACCAGGGTTCCAAAGCGGCGATGAAGCTGATCGCGCAAGCGGACGTGGTGCTCGCGCTCGGCACGCGCCTCGGGCCGTTTGGCACCCTGCCGCAACACGGGCTCGACTACTGGCCGAAGCAGGCAAAGATCGTTCAGATCGATACCGACCCGCGGATGCTTGGGCTCGTAAAGCCGATCTCGGTCGGCATTCATGGCGATGCGCGTGCGGCCGCCGCCGCTTTGATCGAGCGCCTCAAGGGTCGGACCCTCGCTGCCTCGGTCAGTCATGCAGAGCGATCGGCGCGCATTGTTGCGGAGAAGAAAGCCTGGGAGAGCGAACTCGACGGCTGGACTTGCGAGCGCGATCCCTACTCGCTCGAAGTGGCGCGCAATTCCCGGCACATGCACCCGCGCGAGATGCTGCGGGAGCTTGAGAAGGCCATGCCGGCCAACTGCATGGTCTCGACCGACATCGGCAACATCTGCTCGGTTGCGAACTCCTATCTGCGCTTCGATGCGCCGCGCTCGATGTTCGCCGCCATGAGTTTCGGTAACTGTGGCTACGCATTTCCGGTCATCTGTGGTGCGAAGATGGCAGCGCCCGATCGGCCGGCTTTCGCGTATGTCGGCGACGGCGCGTGGGGCATCAGCTTCAACGAATTGCTCACCTGCGCCCGCCAGAAGATCGGCGTCACAGTGGTGGTGTTCAACAATGGGCAGTGGGGCGCCGAGAAGAAAAACCACGTCGACTTCTATTCCCGGCGCTACCAGGGAGTTAATCTTGAAAACCCGAGCTGGGCAGCGGTGGCACGCGCCTTTGGCTGCGAGGGTGTGACCGTGGATCGGCTTGCCGATGTGGGGCCTGCCCTGCGGTCGGCGGCGCAGGCGCAGAGCGAGCACAGGACGACGGTGCTCGAGATGATGGTGACACAGGAACTCGGCGACCCCTTCCGCCGCGATGCCCTGACGAAGCCGGTGCGTTTCCTGGAAAAGTACAAGACGTTCGTCTGATATGCATTCGATCCGCCGCGACGACCGTTCTCGCACGTCGTTCACATCGGTCTGGGTCGGCGCCGTGCCGGGGGCGCGGCACACGCGGACACCCCACGTCCTGTTCCGCCACTGATGGAGGAGCCGGGCGGACTTCGCCGGACGCTGCAGCGCCGTCACATGCAGATGATCGCGCTCGGCGGCGTGATCGGTGCAGGTCTCTTCGTCGGCAGCGGGGTCGTCGTCAGCGCGGCCGGGCCGGCCGCGGTAATCTCGTTTGCGATCACGGGAATCTTGGTGGTGCTCGTGATGCGCATGCTCGGCGAGATGGCGGTCGCCTATCCTGCCGTCGGCGGTTTCTACGAATACAGCCATCTCGCGCTCGGCGAGCTTGCGGCCTTTCTGACCGGATGGATGTACTGGTACTTCTGGGTGATCGTCGTCGCGCTTGAGGCCGTGGCCGGCGCGAAGCTCCTCGGCCAGTGGTGGCCGCAGGCGCCGCCGTGGCAGTTCACTCTGGGCCTCGTGGCGCTATTCACGGTAGTCAACTTGCTGTCGGTGCGCTCTTATGGCGAGGCGGAGTTCTGGTTCGCATCGATAAAAGTCGTCGCCATCGTCTTGTTCCTGTGCGCCGGCGCCATCTTTGTCCTGGGCTTCTGGCCTGGCGCGGCCGGTGGCGCGCAGCACCTCACGGTGCACGGTGGCTTCATGCCCAATGGCATCGTGCCGGTGCTGACCGGCGCGGTGGCGGCGACCGGATTCTATTTCGGCACTGAAATCGTGACGCTCGCCGCGGCGGAGTCCGCCGAGCCTGAAAGAGCCGTGGCCCAGGCGATGCAGTCGGTGATCTGGCGTGTGTTGACCTTCTACGTCGGCTCGATGTTCCTTGTCGTCGCGATTCTGCCGTGGAACGACGCTGCGCGGATCGAGCGTCCGTACGTCAGCGTGCTCGAGGTGCTGCGGGTGCCCTCTGCCGCTACCGTGATGAGCGTCGTCATCCTGACCGCGGTGCTGTCGGCTTTGAACTCCGGCCTGTTCGCCTCGTCGCGAATGCTGATGGCGCTCGCCCGTCGCGGTGACGCACCGCGCGTATTTGGCGGACTCGATGCGCGCGGCGTGCCGGTCGCCGCGATTCTGGCGGGCACCGCGTTCGGCTATGCGGCCGTCGTGATGAGCTACGTCTCGCCCGGCAAGGTCTTCGCGTTTCTGGTCAACTCCTACGGCACGGTGGCGATCTTCGTCTACGTACTGATCGCGTTCTCGCAGCTCAAGCTGCGTCGGCGCCTGGAACGCGAGATGCCCGAGCGACTGCGGATGCGAATGTGGGGATTCCCGCACCTCACGCGCTTCGCCATCGTCGCAATGCTGGCAATCGTGGCCGCGATGGCCTTCATCCCCGATCAGCGCGCTCCGCTGGTGTTTGGCCTCGTGAGCGTGATGGTGCTGCTCGCAGCCTTCGCGCTCCGCCGGGCGGCGGGCTTTCGTGCGAGACCTGCGCCATGAACACGGCCGCATATGCAGGTTCAGGCCGCCTCGCGGCCATCGCCGCGGCGCAACTTGGTCTTGCGCTCCTTCGTGCCGAGCACTCGCCCGCCCTTAAGGATGCTCGCCGATGTCTGCGGCGAGCTGCCGGGCGAGAGATTGACCGCGACTTCTGCGGCGCAGCCGCGGGCACTGCGCGCGCGATGGCATGGCTTGGATCGGCGTTGAAGCGCTGCGGGCCTGGTCGATGCGGCTTCTAGTCTTCAACGCCGGCAGTTCATCGCTCAAATTTGACCTCCTGGCGGTGGCTGCGAGCGGCGAGGTGTGCTGCCTGAAGTCCGGCGCCTTCGTGGATACTGCAGATGGCTCCGGCCGGCTCGAGCTGCGCACCGCGGCGGCCGTGGAGCCGCCAACCTCACCGATCCGCACACTCTCCGAAGCCGCCGACTTCGTGCTCGATTGGCTCTCGAACGCCCCGTTGCACGGCCGCGATCTGCTCTGCGACGTGGAGGCGACCGTGCATCGCATTGTGCACGGGGGTCATGCGTTCCGTGCGACCACCCGCCTCGGCACGGCGGAACTCGCATTACTCGCTGAGCTCGGGACGCTCGCACCGCTGCACAACCCCCCGGCCCTGTCGGTCATCGCCGCGGTGCGCAGCAGACTCGGTCCGGACCTGCCGGTGGTCGGCGTGTTTGATACCGCTTATTACGCCGACCTGCCCGAGGTCGCGTATTGCTACGCGTTGCCCGCGCGCTGGCGCGAGGAATTCGGTGTGCGCCGCTATGGATTCCATGGAATTGCGCATCGGTATCTGTGCCAAAGCGCGCGCGCGCGGCTGCAGGGATTGCGCGACGCGACTCGCATCGTCAGCCTGCAACTCGGGCGGGGATGCTCTGTGACGGCCACGCTCGGCAGCCGTGCCATCGCGACCAGCATGGGGTTCACGCCGCTGGAAGGACTCGTCATGGGCACTCGCTCGGGGGACGTTGATCCGGGTGCGCTTCTCTATGTGATGGAGCGCGGTGGCATCTCCGCGGCGCAGATGCGTCGCGAACTTAATCAAGACAGTGGGCTCCTTGGCCTCTCGGGTCGCACGGCAGACATGCGCGAGCTCCTGGCGCTCGAGCAAAAGGGAGATCCGGGTGCCGCGCTTGCGGTGCAGGTCTTCTGCCGACGCGCGCGACACTATCTCGCCGCGTACATGGCGGAATTGGGCGGCGCCGATGTGATCGTGTTCGGTGGCGGCATTGGCGAGAACTGTGCAGATATTCGGCGCCGCGTTCTCGGCGGCCTGGAGTGGGCTGGCATCCACGTGCACGCTGAGGCGAACGCGGCAGGCGTCGGTGTCGAGGCCAGTATTGCCTCTGCAACGAGCCGGGTCGCGATACAGGTCATTCCGGTCGACGAAGCGAGCGTCATTGCGAGCGACGCCGCTGCGCTACTGCGCGCCGACCTAAAAGGACTCCATCCGTCATGAGAAAAATAGTTGAAGCCGTCCGCTCGGTCGACGTCGTCCTGGAAACCGACGTCCTCGTCGTCGGTAGCGGCCCGGGTGGCCTCGCGGCGGCGCTCGCGGCCGCGCGCGCCGGTGCGCGCACGGCCTTGATCGACCGAAACGGCTGCTTCGGCGGCAACATCACGCAGGTCGGCGTCGAGGGCTTCGCCTGGTACCGCCACGAGCAGACGGTCGACTGCGAAGGAATCGGCATCGAGTTTGAGACCCGTGCGAAGGCCATGGGTGCGGCGATGCCGGAGCCGCAGTCGCTCAGTCACGCGCTCGATGCCGAGATGTTCAAATGGGTTGCCGACGTTCTCGTCGACGAGGCGGGCGTCAAGCCGCTGCTGCATCGGCTGGGTGTGGCGCCAATCATGGAGAGCGGCGCGATCTGCGGCGTGATCACTGAAAGCAAGGCCGGCCGGGAGGCGATCCTCGCCAAGCGGGTCATCGACGCGACGGGCGATGCGGAC
>Ga0182024_10003624_pt1 | contig 36511 bp, 15 predicted proteins | sample P32metaG_FD_120480 | JGI IMG/M metagenome (GOLD analysis project Ga0182024, IMG submission 120480) | Permafrost microbial communities from Stordalen Mire, Sweden - P3-2 metaG (Illumina Assembly) | ecosystem: Environmental > Terrestrial > Soil > Wetlands > Permafrost | place: Sweden: Stordalen...
GTCAGCGGCATCTGCCCGGAGTGCGGCACGCCGACGCCATCTTGCCATACTTCGCCAACCGAAGCAGTCGCTGCGCCGGATATATCTCCCTGAACTTTTTTGTTCGCGGTCGCGCTATACGCATGGGAAACGCCTGGGCGTTGTCCGTGCAAGTATTCGTCCGGAGGTTGTTGATGGCCCGCGCTTCGGCGTCAATCGCTCGCTTCTGCCTCGTCTGCTTCCTCGCCGCCCTCGCTGGCTGCTACGCGCAGGGCACGCCAGCGGTCGTAAAGATTGAGCTGCGCGACAAACAGACTCGGCAACCGCCCGTGGGCCCGGTCTGGTTCACCCTCAACCCCGGTGCCTATATGGTGTTCGGCACGGATGCCATTTCTGTGCACGGAGCAGGACCGACATTTAATGTGGTTCTCGGGCCGAAGATCTATTACACCATCTGGGTGGATACGAAAAGTTACGACCTCATGTCCACTGATGCCATATCCCCGCAGAACGTCAGTGGCTGCTGGCTGGAGTTGTACTGCAACCCTGGCCATGCGGAGCGTCCCGGCCGCTTGCTCGAAATGCGACTGACCGTGCAGGATTGGCAGGACCGGACGCGCGAAGGTGTGCGATGAAGCGATCACCTAAATTCAGGTCGCTCCTCTACATCGTGCTCATGACATCAATCGGATGTTCTGAAAACGTCCGGCTGCACGTTGACCTACGTGACGCGAAGACGAAACAGCCCGTCCTGGCAACCCGGTACGAGTTCGCGGACCGATCTGTTTTTTCTACGCCCTCTCCTGACGCCGTGTCGCAGGTGGGCAATGGCGACTCGTTGATCATCAGAGCAAAGGCCCCAGGTTACGATTTATTCCGATGGCAAGTGGTCCCGCGGCAGCGCTACGAATCGAACTGGGAGACGGGTAGTTTCGAGCGAACGTATCCAATATATCCCGACAAGCAGCTTGAGATGAAGTTAACCATCCATCCCGTCAGCGAGGATAAGAGCCGCTGACCACCGCGACGGTCACCATATTCATGCGTTCCTGGGGCAGCCGCTCACTTCTGCGTCTGCAAGAACGCGATCAAATCCGCCGCCTGTTGGGCCGTCAGGTCGTTGAGCAGACCTTCGGGCATGGCTGACACTGTCTGCGGCGTGATCTTTTCGACATCTCCGGCAGCCACGTGCGTCTCCTTGAGCGTGGCGTCTTTCAGCACGATTTCCTGGTCAGTTTGCTTGACGAGCAAGCCGGTGAAAACGTCGCCGGATTTTGTTTTTACCAGGTAAGTTGCATAACCCTGGGCAATGGTCTTGGAGGGGTTGAGAATGTTGTCCAGCAGATCGGCGCGGTTGTATTTCGCGGCGATGTGCGACAGGTCCGGACCGAAGTCGGTGCCGCCGGCGGCGGAGCGGTGGCACTTGGCGCACAGGCTTCCGGCAGTTTCGTGGAACAGCTTGCGGCCGCTGTCGGCGTCGCCGGTAAGGGCGAGGATTTTGGCGGGGTTGATGTTGGGACCGAGCCGGTCGGCTTGCTGGTCATTCGGATCGAAGCGGCGGAACAGATCGTGGACCAGGTCCTGGTGGGAAGATATGCCGGCGGAGATGGCCTGCTGCCGGGCCGGGTCGATCAATCGTCCCGCTTCCAGTTCACATACCAGGGCCAAAGCACCGCCCGGCGAAGACAGGAGCTTGTCTACCGCCGCGGCGACGTCCGGGGCGGCGGTGCCCGGGGCCTCCAACTGGCGCAGTGCCGCGTCCTGTTCGGCCCGCGCCGCCGCCGCTTGGGGGGTTGGCTCCGACTCGCTGCCGGAAACGCTGGCGGCCCATTGCCGGATCAGTTCCAGGCCCTTGTCGTCCACCACCTCCGACCCGATGTGCGGCATCCGCTCGCGGCCGAGCTTGGCCATCCGGTACAGCATGACCGAGCGGGCCGGGTCGCCCGGACAGATGATCTTCCCGCCGGAGATGCCGAAATCGCCGAGGTTCGGCCGGATGCCGACGACGTTGGTCTTGTCCAGCGGGACTTCTTTTCGCACGTCGAACAGGGCTGAGCCGCCGGCGCCGAAGCGGTGGCAGTGCGAGCAGTTTGCATGTAGGTACGATCGGGCACGCTCGTATAGATCGGCGGAGGTGTCATACGGGTCGACGAGCGTCGAGTTATCGTCCGGTTCATGCCGCCCATTGGAGGGAGCGCTGGGGCCCGAGTCTTTGGACGGCAGCGGCTCGGTCAACAGGCCGATATGGCGGAACGTGCGGATCTGGTTGTCCTCGACCCCGCCGTCGAACCGGCGGCGCTGGTCGAGCTGGCGGAGGTCGAACGCCAGCGTGTAATCGCACCAACTGTTGTGGCAGGTCATGCACTGGGCCCGCGAGGCGAATTGCCAGCGTTGTTGGCGCACGTGAGACGGGGCCGATGGGTCGGGGAACGCAACTTGCCTGGAATCACCTGCGGCGTCGACCAACTCGGCATCTGTCTGGTGATCGTTCCATGCATATGAGTAGCCGTGCCACTGCTTGCCGTCAAAGTGAAGGAGTTGGGTTTCGATGCGCTGGCGGCTCGGAGACGAGTCGCGAGCGAAGGTCGAGCTATCGGCGTTTATCAAGATGGGCGATAACCTTGGCTTGTCATTGACTGTCAGCGTCCGTACCAGCACGCTGTCCTTCGGCCATGCCGGCTTGTCGTCTCCCCACACGCCTTTACCCCACGTCACCTTCTGCTGACCCGGCACCGCGACCCAGCGCTGGGCGACTGCTCCATCAACCCACTGCGGCGCATTGACATTGAACGGAATCACTCCCGGCGCCGGCGTCTGGTCCTTCGTGGACGTGAACAACCCTGTTTCGCTGAGTTTATGCGGGAACTGCCGCGGTTTGTTGACATCGGGGTTGCGGACGATCTTCCAGAGGCCTCCGCCGCCGTGGTCCACGATGATCGGCTCGCCGTCGGGAGTTTCGCCGAAGGCGACGATCTTCTGGTCGGTCTGGGCAATCAGATGGTACGGCTCGAGCTTGTCCTGCTTGTCGCCGACGCACTTCGCCGCCCACAGGCTCAGGGTCTGCCAATCGCCGAAGACGTATTGGCCGATCAGTTCCGGCAGCTCGTGGCCGCGGTAGACCACGCCGCCGGTGATCGAATCGGCCTCGGTGTGCGGCAGCGCCGCCAGCGGCGGGATGAGCGGGGTCGGGCCGCGCTTGCCCTGCGGATAGACGGGGTTGGGGCCTTCCATGATGCTCCACCCGTAGTTCCCGCCCGCCTTGGCGCAGACGATCGATTCCCACAGTTCCCAGCCGACGTCGCCGACCCAGAGGTTGCCGGTCTGGCTGTCGAAGTTCATCCGCCAGGGGTTGCGCAGGCCGTACGCCCAGACCTCCGGGCGCGCGCCGGCGAGGCTGACAAACGGGTTGTCGGGCGGGATGCTGTACGGTTTGCCGTCGGCGGGGTAGTCAACGTCGATGCGAAGAATGGAGGAGAGCAGGTCGGTGACATCCTGGCCGGTCTTGAACGGGTCAGGGGGGTTGGGGTCGCCGCCGTCGCCGGTGGAGATGTAGAGCAGGCCATCGGGGCCGAATTTCAGGCACCCGCCATTGTGCCCGCCGCCGAGCCATTGCAGCTCGATCACCTCGCTGGCCGGGTCGATGGTGGGCGGATCGCTTTGGCTCACGGTGAACCGCGACACGCGGCTGCCGTTGTCGTGGTTGCGCGAGCGCGTGTAGTAATCGAGCGTGTAGCAGACGTAGCAATAATGGTTCTTTGCGAAGTCCGGGTGCAGGGCGATGCCGTAGGCGTCGCCGGTCCCCTTGCAGTCAGGCACCCGCTCCAGGCCATGGACCTGACTCAGGTCCAGCAGCAGGTCGGCGTGGGCGACGTCGCTACGGTCGGGGAACGAAAAGAGCTTGCCGCGCTGCTCCAGCACCATCACCCGGCCCAGCGACGGGGCCACGGTAATGTCGAGCGGGTTCGTGAAGGTGAGGTTCGGGAAGACCCGCTCGGTCTGGAACGGCGGCGGCGCATCCGGCGAGCCGCTCACCCGCCCGCTCGTCCACGCCACCCGAGTCGCAATGCCATAAGGCGGCTCCACGACCTTCACCGCTGGGGGCTGGTTGTTCGGGCTGTTCTGTTGAGCGACCCGGCATGCCGTGGCAAGGCCGGCAGCCAGCAACATCGCGGGGACCCAGAAGCGTCTGCGCATCGGCTTTTCCCAAAAAGGTTAGAAATCAACGATGCCGGGAGTGTAGCGGCAGGAACCTCGGTCGGTCTACAACGAGGCAGCGGACGCAACGAGGCAAAGGCGTTCAGGTAGTAATCCGCATGAGGCTCATTGGCGGAACAATGCTCGCGTGCTGCACGCTGCTTTTCATCAGCGCTGGCGCGTTGGCCGACCAGGGGCCGGCTGGCTTGCCGGGGTCGTCGCGGTACGTCCCGACCCCAGAACACCCGGTTGGCTGGCGCGGCGACGGCTCGGGACGCTATCCCGGCGCCGACCCGCCCACAACCTGGCAACGCACATCGGCCGGCGACGCGTATACGACGTCTAACATCGCCTGGATGACCCCCCTTCCGAACGTCGGCGTCTCCAGCCCGATCGTCGTCGGCGACCGCATCTTCCTCACCTGCGAGCCGGCGGACCTCGTTTGCATCGACAAGAAGAGCGGCCGCATTCTCTGGCTCCGCTCTGTCCCAGAATTCGAATCGGTGCCGGACGACGTGCGCAGCGCCGAACCCGCCTATGCCGAGAAGCTGGCGCCATTGTCGGCGGACCTGGCCAAAGCCAATGAAGAAGCCGTCGCCGCCCTCAACGAAGAGGCGCCCGCCGCCCTGGCATCGGCATCGCACTCCCCCGCCGCCGCCCTCAAGAAAAAACGGGACATCGAAAAGCAGATCGAAAAGCTGCAAGTCAAGATCGACAAGAAGCGCTTCACCCACAACTGGGCTCGGGCCGTCTTCGGCTACACGGGCGCAACCCCCACCAGCGACGGCCGGCACGTCTACGCCTTCCTCACCACCGGCGTGTCGGTTTGCTACGACCTGGATGGCAACCGCAAGTGGATCGCCGGCGGCGAAGGCGGGGGCAGCGAGCACGGCAACTTCGCCAGCCCGCTGCTTTGCGATAACCGGCTCGTCGTCTGGGCCAACGAGCTGCGCGCCTACGACGCGGGAACCGGCAAACTTGCCTGGACCACGCCCGCCAAGGCGTTCAACACTTATGGCTCGCTCTTCCGGGCAAGCAGCAATAGCGAAACCATCGCCTGCTTCCAGTGGGGCTTTTTCACGCGCGTCCGCGACGGCGCGGCACTCTGGGACAAGGGCGCCTTCGGCGATTCCGTGACCACGCCGATCGTCGAGGGCGACACGATCTACGCCTGGGTCGGCTATCCGCACGGCAAGGACAAGAGCGGTTTTAAGGCCTTCAAGGTCCCGACGGACGCCGACAACGGCAAGCTGGTCCCGGCCTACCCGTTTGACACCGACTGGGCCGCCGACGAGATGCCGGTGAATGAGAAGAAGAACCCGTTCGACAGGAGCTTTGTCGCATCGCCGCTGTATGTGGACGGGCTGATTTACCAACTCAACCAGGGCGGCGGCCTGCTCGTCAACGACGCCGCAACCGGCAAACAGATCTACCGAAAAATCCTTCCGTTGAAGCCAAAGACCGAGTATTGGAACTGGGCAGGCTGCGCCGCGAGCCCGACGCTCGCCGGTCAGTACATCTACCTCTCCGACAACCAGGGCACAACGATCGTGCTCCGCCCCGGCCGGCAATACGACGAGGTGGCGCGAAACGTCATTGAGGAACACCGCGAGAATAAGGAGCAGGCACAGAACCTGGCGACGCCCGTTTTCGACGGCACGCACATGTACTACCGCACGCCGGGATACCTGTATTGCATCGGGGCCCGTTGGGTGCCCTGAGCAAGCGAGTACGCTTGCTCAGGGCACCCAAGTTAATAGAAAAGTTGAAGATGACCCCAAGCGACCGTCTTGCAGCATATCTCCTGTTGCTCACGATATGCCACGCGATTACTGTCCGCGCGGCCGACGCACCGGCACCGCCGCCGCTCGGTTCTCCCGACGCCGTTGCTTCTATCGAGCATCCCTTCGGCTTCCGCGGCGACGGCAGCGGGCGCTTCCCCGGAGCCACGCCGCTCACCGAATGGTCCGGCGACAAGAACATTCGCTGGAACACGCGCGTGGGCCCCGGCTATTCCTCTCCGATCCTCACGGGCCAAAGCGTTATCGTCACATCCGAACCTGACCTGTTGATCTGCCTGGCCCGCGCCGATGGCAAGGAGCAATGGAGATTGCGGACGACTCCGGCCGATGTGCCCGACGATGCCGGGCGCAAGGCGGCGACGGACTATGAACCGCCTAAGAACGGCTCGGGCCAGGCCGCGGCCACGCCGGTCACCGACGGGCAAACCGTCTATCTCGTCTTCGCCAACGGCATCGTTCGCGCGGTCGGCGTCGACGGCAAACCCAAATGGACGGCGTGCATCGACGCGCCGCCGACCACCGGATATGGCCGGGCGGCGTCGCCCATCCTGGTGGATGGCAAGCTGATCGTTCACATGAGCGGGCTCTACGCCTTCGATCGCGCCACCGGGAAGCAGCTTTGGGCGAACGCCGACGCCAAGTCCACCTATGCAACGCCGGCGAGCTTGAAAGTCGGCACCGAGCAAATGATCGTCACGCCGGCCGGCGACGTGGTTGGCGCCGCTGACGGCAAGGCGGTCGCCTCCGCCATCGGCATGGCCCAGCAGGCGAGCCCGATTATCGGCGCCGACGGCATCATCTATTTCGCAGGCGACTCAACCGACGCCATTCGGCTCGGCCCCAAATACAAGGATGAGGAAGCCTGGAGCGGGCCGGGCACGGGCGACACCTTCAGCTCCCCCGTGCTCGCGGACGACACGCTCTTCGTGGTCAATGGCGAAGGCAAGCTGTTCGCCTTCGATGCAAAGGGCAAAGGCGATAACGCCCCACTGATCGATGGCCGGCCGCTCGTTGATCCCCACGAAGGCGCCCCGGCCGTCTTTTCCAGCCTCACCCAGGCCGGCAAGTACCTCTTCCTCGTCTCCAACAGCGGCGAAATGGTCGTGCTCGAAGCGACCCGCGAAGCCAAACTGGTGGCGAAGAACCACTTGAGCACCGGCGGCGGCGCGTCGCCGGTGTTCAGCGGGAAGGACATTTTCCTCCGCGACGGGGACCGGTTGGTATGTATCGGGAATTGACTGAAAGAATGCGGATTCACCGCAGAGGCGCAGAGAACGCAGAGAAAGCAAGATGAATAAGGCTTGCCTTTGGTTTTTGGATTCTCCGCGTTCTCTGCGCCTCTGCGGTGAATAATCCCTACTTCCTGCAACTCTTCGCGAACTCCTCCAAGTGGTCGAAATCGTTTTGCCACGTCGTGTACATGATCCCCTCCACGCCCTGCACCTTGTCGGCCGACTCGAGCCATTTGGCGGTGTCCTGGCCGCCGTCGTAGTAGCCGGCGATTATCTGCTTGTGGCCGCGGTCGGCGAAGAACTTGAGGGACTCGTCGCGGTGCCCATAATTCCAGTTGACGATGGTCACGTCCTTGTCGAGCCCCTCCCATGACCCAGTCCAGGGGCCATTCACCAGGTAGTAAGGACCCGGAACGGCATTATGGTACGGGTCGAACATATCGTTCCACACGTATGCCTTCTGCGGCTGAAGGAACTCGCGGCAGCGGCGCACATTGTCGGCCAGCATTTGCCCCGGCGTCTGCTTGCGCTGCGCACACGATTCATCCCAGCCGAGGACGCGGAACTCATCGTGACTCATCATGTAAGCCGGGGCGTCGAACAGAGCCTTGACGCGTTTGGCCTGATCGGCCAGTAGTTCCATCGTTTTCGGCTCGCTGATGCAGACACAAACCTGCTCGTCGTAAACAAGCGCAGGATGGAACCAGGAGACACGCAGCTTCGTGCCGTCCTTGAGCGACGCCCCTGTCATCTTGATCGACGGCACCTCGTGCCATGACCGGTATTCACCGGGCCACGGGACGTTCCCCATATGCGGATCGACGATTTTTTCGTAATCGGTCCCTTCTACCAGCGGCTTGCCGTCTTCGGTCTTCACCACGACCGGCGTTCCCGGACGGCGCAGCACGTTGACCAGCCCCGCCTCCTCGATCTTCCAGTCTTTCCACTGCAATGAACCCGCGGCGGCATTGTCAGGGACGCCCCAGACGCCGAAATAGAGCGTGACGTCTTTGTGGTCGAGCGAGTTGAAGACAACGTCATGGTCGGTCCAATCCTGCGTGCGCTTCACGCCCAGGTTCTGCCACTGCAAGCCGCGCTCGCCGGCCAGGGCCGCAATCTTCACGTCGCTGCCGAAATCCGCGGTCTTGACCTTGACCGAAACGTGGTAGCAGCGGTACTCGGGCACCGACAGTTTGAAGGCGAACCGGCAGTTCCCGCCGGGCTTTCCATTGAAGGTTGCGACGTTGCCGGAAACGCTCAGGTTGTCGTCTACGAACGAAGTTTTGGCGAGCGAGACCGGCGGGTCCGCAACCAACTGGGCCTCGCCGCCCTGCACAACGAACGGGGCATCTTTCACCGGCAGCCCTTCTGCCAGGTTCGGGTCGTTGCTGAGCAGGCTGTTGGAGTAGCCGACGTCGAACAGGGCGGGAACGAGCGTGAGGTGCAGGTCCGAAGCGATCTTCTTCGCTTGCTCGACATTGCGAAAGTAATAGTCCGGCTCATTGTTGAGGTGCGACAACTTCGAGTCGGCCAGCATCACGTGCGTATAGCCCGCCTTGGCCGCCCGCGACCAGATCTGCCGGGCCTTGTCGACGCTCTCTTTGACCTGGAAGTTGGTCGAGTAATAGAGCCAGAGTTGCCGGGAGTGCCCAGCGGAGGGCGGCGGCTCAGACGCGCTCGACGAGGCGGCCATTGCCAGGACTGTAAGAAGCGAGGAAAGCAAGCGCGTGGTGTTCATGGCGGCATCATAACCTAGACAATCTGCCGCGCCACCCGGCGAGCTATGTCGAGCACGATGCCGTAGAGGATGTGGACGGCGAGATAGTCCGCGTGCGACTTCGCCGGCACCCGCGTCGGCGGCGGCCCTAACCCCAGGGCCGGCACAGCCGTTTCATCTCCCAGCACAAACACGGCGATGCCGTATGGGATGCCCAGACCCGCGGCGATGCCGGGCCATATCTCGGCGATGGCGCCGTAGATGCCGCCGACGAGGCCGCCGTAGCCATAATGGACCGCGGGGCCGGCGAGTTTCTTCTCCCCGGGAGTGAGGTCGTGATCGAACAACCTGCGGGAGATCGCCTGGGCCGTCTTGACGGTCGCGTCATCGCCGCCGTCTTGCTGCTGGCGTTGACGGGCGCGGTCCCCGCCTTCGCCGCGGTCGCGGGGCTTGGCCGGCGCATTTTTCTGGGTTGCCGCCTGGAACTGGTTCATGGCCCACGACGCGACGACGCCGCCGATCACGCCGGCCAGGGCGCCGCGGAGGAGATGGCTGCTTGTGCACGATTGTGAACTCATCGTTCTTTCCTTTCAGGTGCAAAGCACCTTCATACCATGCGCAGACGCCAAACGTCAGAGGCAAAATCGTGGGTAATGGAGCGACGATTACCACCAACCGCGGCGATTTATTCAGCCGCGCCGTCTCAGTCATCACGGCTGATGATGAGTTCGTAGCTCGTGCCGTGCCTCCTCGATGGTCAGGACGGCGCCATCCCGCGCCCTTTTCAGTCGTTGCAGAATGACCTCCGGAGTTCGCCGAAGCAGGGCCCGTGCCCAGGCATTCTCCTGGCGAAGCTCCGATACATCGGGCCTGGCCTGCGCGGGGGCATTATGAGCAGAAATGCGCTCGAGCAGGGTATCGGTCTGGCCCGCCCACTGGCGCCACGTGGCGTGGAGTTGCCGGGCGCGCTCGACGCGTGCCGGGTCGTCGGCGGCGGGATAGAGCTGATCATCCAAGTCTCGCAACGCCTTGGCCTCGGCCAAGGCGGCCGCTACCCACCGTTCAATGACGAGTTCCGACAAAGCTTCACCTGCCGGCAACAGCTCGACTGCCTGCATGAGAACTCCTTAATACCCCACCGCCTGCCCATCATGCCGGGGATCGCTGGCCGCCGCGTAGCAATCCTTCAACCTCAAGATCACCTGGCCCGACCCGAACTGGATTGCGCGATGGCTCGCCAGCGTCAGCTCATGTCCGCGACGTTGGAGTTCATCGTAGACCGACTTCTCGAACCCCGGCTCGATGGTGACGCGCTTGCCGTCGAGGACCTGCCAGCGCGGGGCGTCGAGGGCGGTCTGCGGGTTCTGGTGGAAATCGATCATGCGCGTGGCGACTTGCAGGTGGCCCTGGGGCTGCATGAAGCCGCCCATCACGCCGAAGGCCATGAAGGGCTCTTCGCCGCCGGCATCGTTCTTCCGCGTGACGAAGCCGGGGATGATGGTGTGGTAGGGCCGCTTGCCGCCGGCGATCCGGTTGCAGTGGCCGGGGGTGAGCACGAAGCAGGCGCCGCGGTTTTGCAGGTGGATGCCGGTGCCGGGGATGACGATGCCGGAGCCAAAACCCTGGTAGTTGCTTTGGATCAGCGTAACCATGGTCCCGGCGGCGTCGGCCGTGGCGAGCAGGATCGTCCCGCCGTCCTTGGGCATGCCGGCCTGCGGGTCCCCCGCGCGATCGGGGAGAACCAGCGCCGCCCGCCTGGCGATGTACTTCGGATCGAGCAACTGCTCCGGGGTGACGGTCATGTAAGCCGGGTCGGCGATGAACTGGTGCGCATCGGCAAACGCCAGCTTCATGGCCTCGATCCCGAGATGCTGCACGTCGGGACAGTCCGGCGCCAGCCCGCGGATGTCGCGCTGCTGCAAGATCGCCAGCGCCTGGAGCGCCGCCAACCCCTGCCCGTTGGGCGGGATTTGGCAGATCCGGGCACCGTGGTACTCGACCGAAATCGGCTCGACCCAGTCCGCGGCATGCGAAGCCAGGTCCTCGGCGGTGAAAAGCCCGCCGCTCGCCGCCGCATGGGCCGCGAACTTTCGCGCCAGCTCGCCGCGGTAGTACGCCTCCCCCGACGACTCGGCTATCAGCTTGAGCGATCGGCCCGCATCCGGATTGGCAAAGATCTCCCCCGCCTCCGGTGTACGCCCGCCGGGCACGAACAGCTTGGCGAATTCCGGGAACTCCCGGCCTAAGCTCCTGGCCCCCCCCCAATGCGAAGCCGTCAGCGGCGCGACGGGGAAGCCGTCGGAGGCATAATGGATCGCCGGCTCCATTAACTTCGCAAACGGCAACTTCCCGAACCGCTTGCTCAGCGCCACCCACCCCGAGACCGCCCCCGGCACCGTCACAGCCGACCATCCCGTCGCCGGCATCGTCCGCCGATTGCCAAACGAATCGGCGGTCGCCGCCCTGGGCGCGCGCCCCGAGGCATTAAGCCCGTACAGCTTCCCCTCGTGCCAAACCATGGCGAAGTTGTCCGCCCCCAGCCCGTTCGACCCCGGCTCCACGATCGCCATGACCGCCGCGGTCGCGACGGCTGCATCGACGGCGTTGCCGCCGGCGCGGAGAACGTCGAGCCCCGCCGCAGCAGCCAGCGGCTGCGATGTGGTGACGATGTTCTTCGCGAGCACCGGCGATCGCTGCGAGGGATACGGCTGGTACCAGTAGGTGTCGGTCATGATGGGTTGATGGTATCTGCCAGCGGACTTCGCCTGCAAACTTGAAAACCTCCAACTTGCACGGGAAACTTCAGGACAAGCCGTTCTCCAGTGACGTGGCCAACAGCTACAACGAAGGCCCCAACGCCTTCGGCACGAAGCTGGGGAACACCAAAGCCGATGCACGCGGTCGCGGCGCTTACGAAAGTGGTCGGTCCCGTCATCGCGGAGGTGTAGGCCGGGGGAGACGTCATTGCGTCAGCTCCGCGCGAAGCAGATTCCCCGACACGTCTGAATTCAACAACAGCTCGACATGCCCGTCGGCGAAGCCGTAGTTGCCGTAACCGATGCTGGACTTGCCTCGGCTGAAATGATGGGTGGCTGGCATGTCATCGTCTTTTCCGAGATAAAAGTGTCCGTCATTTGGATAGTTGGCCTCGAAGAACATGATCTTTTCCGACGGGCGTCTGATCTGGGTCAGATGGTAAACTGGCGACTCGGCAGTTTCATCGTATGTCACTTCGTTGCCTATCTCGTAGTTCAAGACATAACTGTAGTTCGGCTCGTTATCGTTTGCTTGCGGGCATCGCACCATTGCAGCCCGCGTGCTGGCCGAATCTTCCAGGAAAGGAATGATCATGCCGTGATTCAGGTCCAGATCGGGGTACGCGTTGTTGGCGCTGGCGCTCGTGAAGTAATACGCCAGGTGAAGCGTGGGCGTATAGGTCACGCCCTTGGCGCAAGCGCCCGGCAGGAATGAGGTGTTCTGCATCGCATAGGTGACCATCGCCTGGCTGACAGCCCGGCAGTTGGCCGCGCACTGGACTGATCTGCTCGCTTCACGGGCCCGACCCAGCGCGGGCAAAAGCAGCGCCGCCAAAACCGCAATGATCCCAACCACGACCAACAACTCCGCCAACGTGAACGCACGGCGCATTCTCATGGGCACTCCGAAGTGAAATTCCTGCAATGGACAAACGAAATGAAGTTGGAAGCTTAACCCCGACGGGGCCGGGAGGGCAATTTCTGTCTTTTCATCGTTCTGTCGCGTCGCTAAGATGACGATGGAACAGGGGCTTCGACGACCGATGGCTTCCGGCACACCGACCAACGCGCTATTCCCAAGCACGTAACAAGAAGATAAAATGAGGCCTACTCTGAACCCATGTCGACACCAGAAACGAGCTTGAGTCTCTCGGCTTCGCTGGTTCACCTGACGGGCGAACCCTCCCACAGCGGCAAAGTCATCCAATTGGACAGAAGGCTTTCCATAGTGGGCTCGAAGCGCGGCGCTCATATCAGAATCAACTCGCCGCAGGTCAGTGGCTCGCATGCTCTGCTGCTGAACCTGGGCCACCAGGTTCTCCTGCGCGATGCCATGAGCCGGAGTGGGGTCTTTGTCAATGACGTGCCCATCAGAGATCACGTGTTGAAATGCGGGGACGTGATCCGGTTCGGACCTCACCAGTTCCGCTTCGAAGAAAACGCCCTTGTCGTCCGGCAACAGCCGGCGCCTGCACGATCGCTGCGGGGATTGCTGCGCGTCGAAGGAATGCCTGAACCGATCCTGATTGCAATGCCGATGTTCGTCATCGGTTCCCGTCGGGAAGCCGATCTTCATCTCCAAGGGGATGAGATTTCCCAGGCCCATGCCGTGATCGTCGAGCATTGCGGCCGGCGAATGATCCGCGACCTCAACTCGCGGCTCGGCGTTCGCGTCAACGGCAAAAAGGTGCAGAAGGCGATTCTCCGCGACGGCGACGTGATTGGCATCGGTTCATGGGAACTGCGGTTCTCGTCCTCCGCCCTTAGAAGAGCCCGCGTGTTATCTCGTGGTCCCACTGCGGGGAGTTCGGCGGAACAATCCCCTGCCAGCCCCCCTCGGCGGAGCGGTGACAGCGGTCATACCGATATCTGGGAAAAGCCAGCGGAACTGAACAACAACGCAAACTCGCAAACGTTACAGGATCTGAATTTATCCGATGACGAGCGAGTCACTGCTGAAGAAGATAAACTGGGTGACTTTGCCCAACAGTCAGGTGTCACCGCCGCCTGTTCAGATCCGATCGAGTCGCCGATCGTGAAGGAGATGCCGACGCAAGCGGGTGGGATTGGGAATGAGGCGACGGTCCGCGAGCCGATGCTTGCATTGGAAATCGTGCCAACCGTCATCGATACTCCACCTGCACCGGCCGCGGAAACCGAGCCTGAATTGACGCCGGACCCCCAGGGCGAACTGATTGAAGCGGTTTGCCTGGCCACTGATTGGGTGGAGCCTGAGCGACCCGCGTCGATCCCAACGGCCTTAGACCCCGGACCGGTCGATCTCGAAAGGTTGGATGAGCCTTCTTTGCTCGTCGACGTGTCGTCCGATGACTCCATATTCGGCAGAAACTCATTGAGCGACGTGCCGGAAGCCGCTGCGGGAACTGAAACCGAGTTGGCAGGGGGAACGGACTTCGGAGCTGATTCGGCGGTTGTCATTGAACAGCTTGGAACATCCGAAGATGTTTCGCCCTCGACTTCGGTGGATGTGGCGGATCTCACGGCCGCTGTTTCGCCCTCGCTGCCTTCGGGGGATCCGGCGGATCTCACGGCCCCTTTGTCACTCGACGAACTTTCACCTCAGGAGCAAACTTCATCCCCAGCGCGAGCAACCGCGGTGAGTACCGCCGATCCGCTGGCGGACATTGTCGGCCCGGAGATCCTGCCGCTGTTCCCCGATACACCGCATGCAGACGAGGGCCAGCAGAGTCGTGACGTAACGGGCCAGCGTAGATATCCGTTTATCCTCAAGCTAACTTTGACGGCCGCGTCCCTTTTTGCGATTATTGGGGCTGCTGGTTGGTGGTATCTCCACCGCCGTTGATCCCAACGGCCTGCCGCCGCGTCATTGCTTCTCGTCCACGGCTCACGTGACGGCAAGCTTAGGGCTGCGGGGGCCATCGGCTCAACGCGTTGCGTGCGTGATTTACAGTAAGAGGGCCAGGGAGACCGCCTGACGACGGGTCAGTTCAATGAGAATCGGCACAAAACTCCTTCGCAGCAAATGGCGCTATTTTTGGGCGCTCCTGTTGGTCCTGCTTGCCGGTGCGGGAAGCTCGGCCATTGTTGGCCGGCTTTTCCACCCCGTCTACAGAAGCGAAGGGCTGGTGCGAATCGCCTACTCGCTCCCCGAGGTCTTGCAGGAAACCGACCAGAACCGGCCTTTGCTCATGTTTGACACCTTTATGCAGTCCCAACGGCTGTTGATGACGAGCCGCAGGGTGATCGACATGGCAGTCCAAGACCCGATATGGAACACGATGGGACGCAGGGTGCCCCTGGAACCCGATCACTATTTCGCGGAAAACCTCAAGGTCGACGCAAGCCATGGAAGTGAATACCTCGCCGTTTCGGTCACCGATCCCGATCCGGCGACTGCCGCCGCGGCCGTTACGTCCGTGGTCAATTCGTACGCCGAACTCTATAATGACCAGGAGAAGGCGCTCGAGAGGGACCGAATCGGAGTTCTCGACGATAAGCAAAAGTCCATTCAGGCCCAGATAGACCAAGCCAATCAGTTGTTACGGGAGCGTTTAAAGGAGTATGGCACGACCGACCTCGGTCCGTTCTACGAGGCGGCTGCGGCGCGGGTCACGAAATTGGAGTCGGCGCTGAGCGAGATCCGGACGGCGATTGCCACGGTGCCGGCCGATGCGGACTCGCCCCAAGCTGCGAAGCCAAGCGGGGTCAGTCCGGCAAACTCGGCTGGCGGCACACAGGGGCGGGAGGAGTTATCGGCGCCACAAGTTGCCGGGAAGTCCCTGAAAGACTTACGGGTCAACGAGCAGAACCTGGCGGACCTACTGGATAAGACGAAGAAGGAAATGATCGCCATCGGCATCAAGGCCGTCGACCTTCACCGGCAGGAGAGGGAATTAGAGTTGCTACGCGATCAACAGCAGCAACTGAGCAAGCGCATTGCGGTGCTTCGCATCGAAGGGCAGCTCGGCGGTCGGTTGAGCATCATCAGCACCGGAGAAATAGCCCTGTCGCCGGTCCATGATCCGCGCATCCTCATGGCGGCGATTGCAGGGGCGGGCGGTGCCGGTCTGTCCATGGCCTTGATCCTCGCGTGGCGATTCGCACGCCGTCATCACTCCGAGACAAGCCAGTAAACTTTTCTCTCCGCGTCTTATGCAAAGAGCCTTGAATCCTCGGCCTAGTTGATCCCGCCTGCCGGCAAGGCCGACGAGAACGTCTGCCCGTACCTCAGCGAGAAATCCCGGGCGTCGGTGTTATTGATGTTGGCGCCGGCTCCTCCGTAATCAAGTGCCGCATTGTAGTTGGCCGAACCGGCCGCGGTCCCGTACGCCTTGCTGAAATCGCGCGCGTCGGTGTTGTTGACGGCACCGGTGCCGGTGATGTCGCCGTAGAGGCGGTGGAAGGTATAGGTGTTGGAGCCGGTCAAGGCGACGCCGTTTGACGTTACGTCCGAGTTATTGATCGAGAAGGAGTAGATGCCGTCGATCATGCTCGCGCTCGCGTCGGTGTTCGCCGTGCTGGGCGCGAATGTGATCGTCCAGGTTAGACCTCCATTGGTGGTTGTAGCCGTGTTGAGCACGCTGGAGATATTCGTGATGCTGCCGTCGTTGGCCCCGTTGCCGCTGACCGCTCCGCCAGTGCCGTCGAGGTTGTAGACGCCGAGGCTGAACGCCCCTGGCTGAGTGAGGTTCACCGCCTCGCTGAAGGTGACCACCAACTGACGGACCTCCGACGCCTGCGCCGTGTTCCCGTCTGCTTCCCCATCGTTGGTTGTGACGCTGACGACGGTCGGGGCGGTTGTCGAGGTATAAGTGAACTGATCGGCCGTAGAAGTCGTCGATGTGCCGCCGGGCGTGGTGACCAGAACGTCCACCATGCCAGCGGTGGTGACTGCCGGGTCGATGGCGGTGATCTGGGTGCCGGCCTGATTGACAGTGATTCCGGTGGCAGGTACGCCGCCGAAGGTGACGGCGGTCGTGCCTGTGAAGTTCATTCCGGTGATGGTCACGGCGGTGCCGCCGGAGGTCGGGCCGGTGCTGGGGCTCACGCCCGTGACCTGGGGCGGCGCAACCACAATGAACGTGCTGACGTAATTAGTGCCTGCCGTGCCGTTGCCGTCGAGCAGGTTCCCGGAGACGTCGTGAAGGCCGCTCGGGTCAGTCCCGTAAATGGTGAACGTATATGACCCGGCAGACAACACGCCGCCGGCGATGCTCAGGACAACCTGCGTCGAGCCGGGCGTGTATTGGGGCGTGAGGCTGTAGGTCGTGCCGGTCGTGTCGTCCAACAACTGGTACTCACCGGGGGCCCGGGCGTCAATGACGTCCAGCGGGCCGCTGAAGGTAACGGTGATCGATGACACCGGGTTGATCGACCCGGATGCCCCGATGCCCGCCGGCGTCGTGGCCGTCACCATCGGCGGCGTCGTGCTCTGCGAGCCTAGGAACGCGTATGCCCCCATGTCGGCGTTAATGCGTGTCTGACCGAGGATGTCGACGGTGGGAGCGCCGCTTGCCGTCCCGCTGGCGATGGCCGGCGAGGCCGCCGAGAGGCTGAAGTTGTCGTCGGAACCACCATTGTAGCCGGCTCCGTTGTTGGCCGCGGCGTTGTAACCCAGAACGGCGTCAGCGCCGGCGGGATCGACAAAGTCCGGATTGGCTTCACTGCTGTGCGAATCCTGGCCCGACGCCGTCTTCCAGGCCGCCAGCGTGGCTTGGGCCGTTCCATTCCACAGACCGACGTTGGCGTTGTTGCCGGGATGGTAGAGGATGTTGTAGTTGCTGCTCAGGCCAGTCTGGCTGGTGCTGGCGACGTCCAGGTCGTAACCGGTCACGGCCCAGAGGACGTTGTCGCTGATGGTGGCCGTGGTGGAGGATGCCGACAGGTTAATTGCGTCGCCGTTGAGCTGAAAGACGGTATTGCTCTGCAGCGTCACCTTCGTGGCGCCGGTAACATAGATGCCGCCGGTGCTATTGGCGTAGACGAGGTTGTTGTACAGGTCCGCCGTGGATGCCTGATAGAGTTCGACGCCGTAATTAACGTTGGAATAAATGTAGTTGCCGTCCATAATCGCGCCGGCATTGCCAAATGCGCCAGCTCCATTGACGTAGACGCCCAGGTAATTACCGAAGACGTGATTGCCGTCGAGGGTCACCGCGCCACCGCTTCCGGTGACTTCAATGCCGTAGGCATTTGTCGTGGTTTGCCGCCAGACGGTGTTGCCGGTAAGGAGCGAGCCGGAGTCGGCATAGATGCCCGCGATCGTATTGTCGTGGGCGAGGTTGCTGGAAACCGTCGCATTGTCGGCGTAAATGCCGTACTGGCTGCCGTAGACGGTGTTGGCTGTGATCACATTGGAGGCACGCGCGCTGTTGGTTGCGCTGTAGTCGATGTCGTATTTAGTCTCGTTGTAGACGATGTTGTTGGAAATCGTCGCCGTCATGTCAAACAAGGAAATGCCAAAACTGGCATTTTCGCCCGTGTTGTCGTGAATTGAGTTGCCGGTGATGGCCCAGTTGCTGCTCGGGCCCATGGCATAGATCCCGCCGTTATCACCACCCGACAGTCCGTCATTAGCGTAGATCTGGTTGTCGGCGATGGTGACGCCGTTGTTGTTGTCGGTCTGGGCGTAAATGCCCGTGGCGGCTCCGGTGATCGAAAGATACTCGATGGTGACGTTGCTGACGCCGCTCTCGAGGGCGAAGACGTCGTCTTCGGCATTTTCGCTGTTGCGGTTCAGCACGGCGACGCCGCTCGTCACTGGGCCGGTGATCGTCAGGCCGCTGTTAATCGTGGCCAGGTTGATATTGTGGAAGAGAGTGTAGGTGCCGGTATCCACTTCAATGACATCGCCCGCGCCCGGCTGATAATCGTTGAGGACCGCCTCGATGCTGGCCATGGGCGTGGCGGGCGTCTTGCCATTGTTGGCGTTGTTGCCGACCGCGGTGGTGTAGACGGCGCCGACAGTCGACGAGCCGTTCACGTAATAGATGTTGCCGGCCGGGGCAATCGAGAACGGTTGGCTGGAGATGGCATAGGGATCGGAGCCGCTGTTGGCGGTGATGCGGATCTCGGCGGTGTTGCCGCTGCTGGCTGTCGTGGGGGCCCAGCTCAGGCTGCCGTTGCCGCCGGTCATCGCAACGTTGGTGGCCAGGTTCGTCCAGGTATTGCCGCCGTCGAGTGAGAGATCCACGTTGGCGGTCGTCCCATTTGCAAAACCGGAGGTATGCCAGGTGATGGTGTAGCTGGTCCCGACCTGCAGCTTCTGCAGGCCGTTGGGATACAGGACCTGCACCACCTGGCTGGCGCTGGGCGTGGCCAGGGCGGTGTCGCCGTAGTTCCCGAGGTTGATTCGGCCGCCGTTGGGCCCGGGCTCCAGGGAGTAGGCTGAAGCGGGGTTGCCGGCGTCGATGGTCGGGCTGGTCGGTTGCACCTGGAAATTGAGGGTCCCGGTCAAGCTGTCAAACTGCGGGTTGGCGGACATGCTGTGCTGATCGAGGCCCAATTCCCAGACCCAGGCGGCCAGACTTGTGAAGTTGGCTCCTGCCATCTCGGCCACCTCGCCGTTCCCGGTTGCATAGAGGTCGTTATAGTCGCTGCTGAGCGATTCCTCGCCGGGATCGTCGCAGAGGATGTCGGGACCGGCCGTCGTCCAGAATATGTTGTTCTGGACGATGATGGCGGGAGGGGAAGAGCCGTTCTGGACCAGGCCGTCGAGCCTGAAGGCGTCGCCGGTCGTCTGGTAAACGGTGTTGTTCAGAATCTGTGCGGTGTAATCGCCCGACAGGTAAATCCCGCCGCTGTTGTTGCCGTAGACGATGTTGTCGGAGACGGTGGAAGGAGAGCCGTAAATGCCCCAGGTGCCGTTGGAGTAGACGGTGTTACCTGTGACATTGTCGGTACCAGGTACAGCGTCGACGCCGTAGGTGGTATTGCTGTAAACCTGGTTGCCGCTGATAGTACCGGTGCTGACTTCGACGCCGATCACGTTCCCGTAGGCAATGTTGTTGCTGGCGACGGCGCCTGTGCCGATGAGGATTCCGATTTCGCCGCTGCTTTCCTTGCTGGCGACAGAGCCGTTCTCGTAGGCGGTGTTTCCTGTCGCAGTGAGTCCGGTCCCGCCAGAGCTTGCGCTCCCGTTAAGCTCAAAGTTGTAAGTGTAGTTGTTGTACGCCGTGTTGTTGGTGACATTGGTCGAGCCGCTGCCCTGGTTGTAGGCATAAATGCCATAGGTGTTGTCGTACGCAATGTTATTGCTGATCGTCGTGGTGGCGTTGGCAGTGCCCCCGGCGTTGATTTCAAAGCCGTACCCGAAACCGTAAGCGGTATTGCCAGTCAGGGTGATCACAGTGGCGGAGCCACCGTTGTCCACTCCTTGCTGATAAAGCGAGTTGCTGCCCTCGAAGGTATTGTTGGTAATGGTCGCCGAGCCGTTGTTGTAGGCGAAGTAGATCTGGGCCTCGTCGTTTTCGATGAAGGTCGAGCCGGTGACGGTCAAGCCGGTGATATTTTCACCGCTGGAGGCGTTGATTCCGTAATAGGCGCCGGTGAACGTGAGGTCCTCCAGCGTGATATTGGTTGCGTCCTGGACATCGATGTCGTAAGCGGTGCTGCTGGTGCTGCCGCGATTGAGGATGGTCTGGCCGGCGACGCCTTCGATGGTAATGCCGCTGTCGGCGGCGCTGAGAACGATGTTGCCGCTCAGGTTGTAGGTCCCCGCTGCGGCCATGATGACATTGCCCGGCTGCATGGTATAATCCGCCAGGATCGCGGGGATGTCGGCTTTGGGATGGGCGGGGTCAAGGCCGCTGTTGGAGTCGCTGCCGCTAGCGCTGACGTAATAGGTCCCGGTGAAGGCAGCGAGGTTGAATGTCGCGCTTAGGGCAGAAAGCCCCGTTCCGTCATTTCGAATGATCTCGATCTGGTATGGGCCGGCCGGGATAGAAGTCGGCGGCGTCCAGGAATAGCTGCCAGTATCCGAGGCGCTAAACGTCTGCACCACTGTGCTGCCCTGCACCAGCTCGATCGTATCAGTCTTGGTTGCTCCCGCACTGGTATTGGTGATCTCGTCGCGCCAGGAAATGACAAGCGACTGACCCGTGGCCGAGGTCTGACCCGCAATTGGTGCGGTGACGAACAGATAGTGGGCGGGACTGAGCGACGCCTGACTCGTGTTGCCGTAAGAGCCAAGGTTGACGTAGCCGCCGTTGGGCGCGGGTTCGTTCGCGTAACTGTCGCCCGGGGCGCCCATGTCGATGGTCGGGCTCTGGTTGGCGTCGATATTCCCCGAAGTGCCCGGATTCGCCTGGGGCAGGCCCGTGGTCGTGTTCAGGATCGGCGCCAACGTTCCGCCGTGATTGCTGCCGTATAGGCTCTGCACATGGAAATCGCCGCCGGCGAGATTCACGAAGAGCGGGTTAGCGGAAATACTGTTGAGATCGAGCCCGGAGCCGTTCTGCCAGTTTGAAAGAGTCGCATAGGTCATCGGGCCGAACGTGCCCACCGTTCCGGAACCGCTCGTGTACAAGTCATTGTAATTGCCGGTGACATTCTGCTCCGAAGCCGCGTCGATCGCGATATCGGGTCCGGCGGTGTCCCAGAGGATATTGTCGCGGAAACCGGTTGTTCCGGTCGCCTGGACTATATTCAGGGCATCGCCAGCGGTCTGGTAGACCGTGTTGTTCAGAACCAGTGACTGGGCCTGGTAGCTGGGCGTGAGATAGATTCCGCCGGTAGTGTTGTTGTAGATCGTGTTGTTTTCGGCCGTGACGTCGTCGCCGCCGGATATTCCCCAGCCGCAGCCGTAGATCACGTTGCCGAAGATCGTCGAAGTGGACGGCGCGGAGACGCCCTCGGTGGAGTTGTTGTAGATCAGGTTGTCGCTGGCCGTGCCGCCGTCGAGGACGCTGATGCCGATCGGGTTGCCATAGACGACGTTGCCGGTTGCGACGCAATCGCTGACGTAGATGCCGATCTCCTGGGTGCTTTCATTGCTCCCGGCCTTGCCGTCTTCGTAAACGGTGTTGCCGGTCGCGGTGACGCCGGCGCCGCTGAGGTCGAGGCCGTCGGAATAGTTGTCGTACAGGTCGTTGCCCGTCACGCCGATCACACCGGAGCCGGCGCCGGCATAAATCCCTTGTGAATTGTCGTAGCATGTGTTGCCGCTGATAATTCCAGTGCCGGAGGCGGCAATGCTCAGAATCTCTACACCGTACCCGAGACCCCAGGCGGTATTGCCGGTTACCGTGACGTTGTTGCCGGAGCTTTCAAAGCCTTGCTGGTATTCGCTTGTCCCCTCAAAGGTGTTGTCGGTGATGGTTGCCGAGCCATTGTTGCCGGCAAGGAAGATGTCGGCTTCCGCGTTGCCGTAGATGGTTGACTGGGTGACGGTCAGGCCCGCACTGCTGACGCCGGAGGAGGCGTTGATCCCGTAATAGGCGCCGGTGATGGAGAGGTTTTCAAGTGTGATGTTGGCGGCGCCCTGGATGTCGAAAGCGTAGGCGCCGCTGTTGGCATCGTCGCGATTGATGATTGTCGCGCCGGGGACTCCTTCGATGGTGATGCCGCTGTCGGCGGCGGTGAGTGCGATGTTGTTGCTCAGGGTGTATGTGCCCGCGCCGACCATGATGACGTTGCCCGGCTGCAGGGTGTAATCCGCCAGGACCGCGCCGATGGTCGCCTTGGGGGCGGACGGGCTCAGGCCGCTGTTGGAGTCGCTGCCGGATGCGCTGACGTAGAACGTTCCACCGAACGCCGCGACGCTGAACGAGGCGCTTGTTGCCGAAAGCCCGGTGCCGTCGTTGCGGATGATCTTGATTTGATACGTCCCGACGGGCAGCGAAGTGGCCGGCGTCCAGGTATAGCTGCCGGTGTCTGGGGCGCTGAACGTCTGCACAACGGTGCTGCCCTGGAGCAAGTCGATCGTATCGGTCTGGCTTGCCCCGGCGCTCAGGTTGCTGATCTCATCGCGCCAGGCGATGGTGAATGGCTGTCCGTACACAGCGGTCTGGCCCGCCGTCGGGCTCGTGACGAACAGATAGTGGGCGGGGCTGAGTGATGCCTGGGCGGTGTCGCCGAACGTGCCCAGGTTGATATATCCGCCGTTGGTTGCTGGCTCGTTGGAATAGGCGAACTTGGGGTCGCCGCGATCGATGGCCGGGGACTCGTTCGCATCCGGCGTCAGCGTTCCGGGATCGGGAATTGGGAGGCCAGCGGTGCCGAGAACGGGCGCGAGCGACCCGCCGTGATAGCTCCCCGTCGTGCTCTGCTCGTGGAAATCGCCGGCAGCGGTATTCACAAACAGGGGATTGGCGGAAATGCTGTGCAGGTCGCCGCCGCTGGCGGTTGACCAGTTCTGGAGCGTCGATTCGGGAATGTTGTTCCATAGCCCGACCGCGCCGCTGCCGGTTGCGTACAAGTCGTTGAAATCGCTGTCGAAACCGGTCTCACTCTGCGGGGCCAGGGCGATGTCGTAGCCGTTCTGCGCCCAGAGGATGTTGTTCTCGATCCGGATGCCCGCGGACGGCGGGTTTCCGCTGTCGATGCGGAGGGCGTCGCCCGCCGGCTGGTAAACCGTGTTGTTGTAGAACGTCGGAGCGCTCCCGCCAATCAGCCAGATGCCCTGGGTGCTGTTGTTGTAGACCAGGTTGTTGTCGATGAACGGGCCGGGGCTGCTGTTCGTCGCGGCATTGGATTCGATGCCGACGCCATTGGAATAGGCGACGTTGCCGGCAACTTCGGATTGGGAGCCGTCATCCTCGAGACCGACGTTGGCGTTGTTGTATATCAGATTATTGCTTACGCTGGCGCCAGAGGCGAAGATGCCGTTGTAATTGCCATAGACGATGTTCTCGGTGGCAGTCGCTGCGCTGGAGAGGAGGATGCCGTCGTAACCGGAGGCGGTCTGGCCGTAAACCATATTGCCAGCGATGAGGGCCGGTCCGAGGGCATCGATGCCATATCGGGCGTTGTTGTAGAACTGATTACCCAGACCCAGGGCCAGGTTGGCATTTCCGATCGTCGTTGTGGCTCCGCCGCTATTGTTGTTGACGTAAAGGCCCGTGACGTTGTTGTAGGCGACGTCGCCGGTCAGAACAGCCCCGCCCGAGCTTGCCAGGTCGAAGCCGTCGCCGGTGTTGTTGTCCGAAGTGCTGTTGGTTAGAGCGACGATGACACCGCCGGCATAGAACCCGTCGCCGGTGTTGTTGCTGGTGGTCAGGTAGCTGAAGGTGGCCCCGGTGGAATCGGACTCGATGCGCACCCCGCCGAGCGTATTGCCGGTCGCGGTGAGGTACGAGCCCGTGAAGTTATTGCTCCCGCCGTGGATATAGACGCCATAGCTGCCGCCGGTGAGAGACAGGTTGCGGAGGGTGATGTAGGAGGCGTCGTTGACATCGATGACCGGCTGGCCGGTGAAACCCAGGGTTGCGATGCTTGCCACGTCGCCGGCGTTGGTCGGTCCCAGAATGGTGATGCCCTGGCCGTTCCCGATCGCGGGATTGCCACTGAGTTCAACCGGGGCGAAATCGTTGTAGGTCCCGCTGTCGACGTATACGCTGTCGGTCCCGCCAAGCGAATAGGTTCGCAGGAGGGTGGTGACCAGCGGCAGCGGCGAGCTGGGCAGCATTCCGGTGTTACGGTCGTTCCCGGGCACCGTGGTGTATTGGGCATTCGCCGTGGAGCTGCCGTTGACGTAGAACGAGGTGCCGTTCTCCGGGATCGTGAATGTCTCGGTGCTGCGGTCATAGGCCGCCGAATTACCGACGAGCGAAATCTGGATCTGCAGCCCGTGCATTCCATAGGTGAGCCCACTCGACGCGGGGACCCATGAATAACTGCCCGTATCGGCCGTCCCGGACGTGATCGTCGTGAGGAATTGGCCGTTTTGGTACAGGCTGACGTCGATATTTGAGCCTGTGGAATTGCCGTACGACTGCCATTGGATGATGTGCGGCGAGTTGAGCACCCAGTTCACATACAAATCCGGCGTAATCAGATGGAGGTGCGCGGCTTTCACGGCCAAAACGTCGGCTGGCGAGTACCCGTTGGCCCCCATATCGGAGGCGCTGGTGTTAGGAGTAACATAGACAAATGCATTGTCGAGATAGCTGTCGTCGGCCGTGCCGGTCTCACGGACCGCGTTGAACTGGTAGGTCACGCTTCGTGCGCCGACGGGAATGTTGACGCGCGTGGAGACCAGTTCCCAGCGGTCGTCGACGTTGGTGGCATTGAGCGTTAGCGGTGTGCCGACAGTGCTTCCTGAGCCGTTCAGGAAACTGAGGGTGATCGATCCCTGGCTGGGGATCGATTCGACACCGGCGCGAATCCGGCCACCGAAGTCCAAGGCGAGTGTTTGTCCGTCGATCTGGCCTGTGGTGTATCCGCTGCCGGTCAGGCTGACGGTCTGCTGGGCGAACCCGGTTGCCACCGCCCCGGCGTAGAAATAGCTTGTGCCGTCGAACGCGGGAGGTGTGCCGGATGCAGTGCCGCCGCCCGTGTTGACCGACCAATCGGTCACGCCGTTCTCGAACGACGGGTTCTGCAGCAGGTTCTGATACGACGACGGGAGATCGATATCCATCGCCGGATCGGCTGTCCCGCTGGCGGGGCTTGTCGAGCGAATGCCGTTGACAAACGGAAGGATCTGCAGGTTGTCCGCGGTCGGTTGGTAGAGGTCGGGATTGCCTTCGGCGGGGTTAATGCTCGCCGTGCCGATTGAATGCAGGTCGTATTCTCCCAGCGCGTCCTGCCAGTCGAGGATGTCGGTGAAATCCTCCAGCCAGCGTACGATCTTCCCTGTGCCGGTCGTATACAGGTCATTGTAATCGCTGAAGAACCCGGTTCGGCTGTCTGAATTGACATACAGATCGTAGCCGCCGGTCGACGCCATGATGTTGTTCAGCAGTTCGATGTCGCTCGATGCGTTCTCGAGGTGGACGTTGTCTCCCGTCGCGGAATAGAACGTGTTGTTGTCGATGTGGACATTGCTGACCGCGCTCACATCCAGGCCATCGCTGGCGTTGTCAAAGATGACGTTGTGGGCGATGAGCTGACCGGACTGGACGACGATCGTGGTCGTATTCCGGTCAATGTTGTTGTATTGGACCGTTCCGTTGAAATTGACGGCGGTCTGATTGGTTTCGATGACGTTGGGGTCGGCGATTGAGGTCCCGCCGAGCGTTCCTGAACCAGTGACGCCGGTGGTGTTGGTGTAGATGTGCTGATTCTGCATCAGCCCGGTCAGATTTACCCCGGTGGTGTTCTGGAAGATATTGTTGGGAGTGGACGTGCCGACGAAGCCCAGGCCGCCGGTGGAGCTGTTGACGGAGTCCGTGACGCCGGTCGTGTTCTTGAAGATCCTGTTGGCGTTAAGCGGCGCGGAAGCGTTGTAGGCGACGCCGGTCGCCGCGCCCTGGATCTCATTTTCGGCGATCGAGCCGGAGAACGGCGTGGAGATCAGCAGGCCGACGACGCCGCCGGTCATATTGTTGCTGGAAATCGTTCCGGATTGAGTTGTGCCGGCCAGCGTGACACCGCCATTGATTGTGTTCTCGGTGATATCGACGTTTGTGGCGCCGGCGCCCGAGATAAGCAGGCCGCCGCCAATGGTGTTTCCTTCGATATAGGGCGACGCGGTCCCGCCGGCGAGCGTCAGGCCGGCGGTGATGACATCCTGCTCGAAACGCACATTGGTCCCGCCGCCTGCGCTGGCGCCGGCGACGGAGTCATTGCGAATGTCGATATTGGTTCCGGAGGAGATCGACACGCCGCCGTCGAGATGCAGTCCTTCGAGGGTGACATTCGCTGCGCTGCTAACGGCAACGGTGGTCGTGAAGTGGGCCCCGGCGCCGCCTGCGCCGACGATACTGATTCCAGAATCAGCAGCCGGCACGGTGAAACCGGCATACGAGCCGCTGTCCACCAGGATCACATCGCCCGCTGCGAGCGAATATTCGCTCATGACCGCCGGCACCGAGTTGAGTGGAGAGCTGGGCGACAGGCCGGTGTTTGTTGCCGAGCCCGATGCGGTGGTGAACTGGTCGGTGGAGGAATAAGGTCCGTTGACGTAGTAAACCGCCGGGGCGCTGGATGTGTTGCCGCGGAAATAGACCTGAGGCAGGCCGGAGGATGTGTCGCCCCAGGCGACAAACGGATTTCCACTGGGATCGACGGCCAGGGCGAGGGACGAGACGGCGGTGAGGGACTGGTTGATCCCGTTGAGCGCCGCGTCGCCGGGAAGTTCGCGGACGAAGGCGTTGCCGTTGAACCGGTTGGCTTCGATCGCGGTGCTGAAAGCCGGCGCGATGGCCAGTCCCGCCTCGGTCCAGGTGAGTTCGATCGTTGATCCGCCGGCCGAAAGCTGAGGGTCTGAGGCGGCGGCATCGTTGCCGTCTGTGCCGGTGGTCGGGACGCTGCCGGGCGAGTCAATGGAGATTTGCTGCCATCCCGGGCCACCGGCGTTGGTGGCGGCGACGATGGATTGCTGACCGCTGTTGGTCTGCTGCCAGGCGACGTAAAGACTCCCACCACTGAAGGCGACAGTCGGCTCCGCAGGGCTGACGCGGACCGAACCGCTGACGCCGGCTCCGGTGTTCGATCCGTTGACCTGGTTCCAGGACGATCCCGTGTATTCCAGAAGGTAAATTGATGAGTTGCTGCCGCCGGTCTGCGTCCAGGCGAGTGCGATGTTGGCGCCGTCGGTGGCCAGCGACTGCTGGGTGATCGATGTAGCGGAGTTGGTGACGCCAGCGCCGCTGGCACTGCCGAGCGCGGACCATGATCCGCCACCATAGGCCTTGGCATAGACGTTGGATGTGCCGGTGCTGCTGTCCAGCCAGGTGACGACCGGACCGTTAGTTGTTTCGACGATCTTGGGGTCGCTGGCAGCCCCGGTGTCGCTGATCCCGCCTGCGGCGAGCGAGGTCCCGAGGGCAACCCATGCGCCAAAGGACGGGTTGTAGTCAGCGGCCTGGATATCGGTCGATGTTCCGTTGTAGGTCGTCCAGGCGACGATTGGATTGCCGGAATTGTCGAGTGCGATCGTCGGCTGGACGGAGTTGCCCGCGCTGTTGCTGATGCCGCCGCCGTGGGCGCTGCCTGCCAATTCCTGCCAGGCGCCGTTGACGTGTTCGGCCACATAGATCTGAGATGTTCCGGTGCGGTTGTCGGCCCAGGCGACGTATTGCGCACCGCTTCCCGCGGCAACGACGGGTTCGGTCGCGGAGGCGGTCGTGCTGCTGACGCCGCCGCCGCTGGCCGAACCCGAGTCCTGCGCCCAGGGGCCGGACGAGTCGCCGCCGGTCGGCAAGGTTGACGCCGGGACCGTGAAGGTCGGACCGCTGGGCGTGACGGCCGGGTTCAGGCTGGCGGGCTGGCCGGTGATCACGTCCGCTGGGTTTGTGCTGTAGACGATGTCTCCGCCGGTGCCGGCGTTGATGGTGTCGCCCGAGCCGCTCGTGGCGACGATGACGTCCCGTCCGGTGGTGCTGACGAGTGAATCATGCCCCGTGCCTCCCGAGAGGTAATCGCCGCCGGTGCCCGCCAGCAACGTGTCATTTCCCGCGCTGGCGACGAGGGTCGCTTGCCCGGGGAACCCGCTGGCATCCAGCAGAAGGTTGCCGATGTCCCCGGTGAGGATCGCGCGGGCGACATCAATGAGCATCACGACCCCCATGCCGGCTCGGGTCAGCGATGCGGCGGTCAGCGTCATGTTGCCGTTGGCGCTGGCGATCACCGTGTCGACATCCAACCCAGCGCCGGCGGCGTCGCCGTCGAGGGTCGCCGTACCCGACCAGCCTGACACGTTGAAGGTGTTGGGAGAAGACCCGCCGGTCAAATCCGCGTTCTGGATGTTAGATAGTCCGATGACTGCGCCATCGGAGAGACTCAGGCTTGTGTCGGTCAATGTGAAGTTGTAGTCGTTGGTGTCGGTGACGGTGTTGGTTCCGGATCCGCCGGTCAGTTCGACACCGCCATCGTTGGTCCATCCGCTGACGTCGAAAGAATGGTTGGCGGTCTGCCCGCTCAACGACACCAGTTGGATATTCTGGAAGCTTGTGGTCCCAATGGCGGTCAGGGTTGAATCGGTCAACACCTGGTTAGTGTTGGCGGATTGAATGAGCGTGTTGTTTCCCGTACCGCCGTTCACGATGTCGGAGCCGGTGCCGATATCGATGACGTCATCGCCGGCCCCGCTATTGATCGTGTTGTTCCCGTTGCCCGCCACGATGAAATCATCGCCCGCGCCGCTGGTGATGCTGCTGTTGCCGGACCCTGTGGTGATCCGGTCGCCGCCATCGCCGGCGGTAATGACATCGTTTCCATTGCCAAGGGTTATGATGTCCAAGCCGTTGCCGGCAAAAACCGTGTCGGCGCCGCCGGCGGCGGTGATGGAATCGTTGCCGTTGCCGGTGGTGATGCTGTCGTTGCCACCGCCAGTGGATACCGTGTCGTTGCCCTGGGTCAGCGAAATCGTGTCGTTGCCGCTGCCGGCGGTGACCAGGTCGTTGCCAAGGCCGGCGCTGATCAGGTCGTTGCCGTTACCCGCGCTGATGGTGTCCGAGCCGTTGCCGGCCGCAATCGTGTCGCGGCCGCCGGGGCCGTCGGTGACCGTGATCGAATCCGGCCCGTTGCCGGTCGTGATGCTGTCGTTGCCGCTGCCGGCCTGGACGGTATCCATGCCGTCGGCTAGTGAGATCGTGTCTGGTCCGTTTCCGACGCTTACCGAGTCATTGCCGGAACCGGCGGTGATCGAGTCGGCGCCGTTGTTGGCGGTGATGGTGTCCGCGCCGCTGCCGGCGGAGATCGTGTCGTTGCCGCCGGCGCCGCTGATGGAGTCGGCGCCGCCGCCAACCGAAATGCTGTCGTTGCCCCCGCCGGCCAGGACGGTGTCGCCGGCATTTCCCGTGAAGGTCACCGTATCCATTCCCGGACCGGTATTGATGATAGCGGAGGCCGTCCCGGTGATCAGGTTCGTCCCGCTGACACCGTCGGCGGTGGTGTCATTTCCGTAAATGACGCCTGACGCTCCATTGTCGACGATCTGGTTGTTGCCGGCGCCGCCGATGATTGTATCGGCGCCTCCGTGCGAGGCATCGAGGCCTTCTTCAAGCAGGTCATTGCCCGCGCCGCCGCTAATGTAGTCCCCGTTGTTGGAGGCGACGATCGTGTCGTTGCCGCTGCCTCCCAGCAGGGTGAGCGGGACATCGCTGGGAGTTGCCTGAATCAGGTCGCCGCCGTTGCCGGCCTGGATCGTTGTCGGAATCGCCGCGGTGAGAGCGACGTTGGCGTCGTTGCTGCTCCCGCCCAGCACGACGTCGAGGCTGGTGGCATACATCCAGGAGATGTCGCCGCCCATTCCGAACCCCGAAACACTGCCGGTAACGCTGGAGTTGATGCTGCCGGAAGTACCTGCGATCGCCGTCGCATCGTTAATGGTCAGGACGATGGTGCCCTCGAATCCCAATGGCTGGCTGGCATTGGGAACGGCATCGGCGATCATGACCGGCGCCGCGATGGTTGACAGGCCGCCTGATATCGGCGACCCGATGGAGACGTTCAGGTTCTTTCCGCCCTGGTTGATCGTCAGTTCCCCCGCGACGGAGTTGACATCGTAGGTATCTGTCCCCGACGTCCCGGCGGCGGACTGCAGCGTGACCGGGCCGGTCTCGACGGTATTTGCAACCGTGATGGTATTGCTGCCGGCGGCAGCGAGGTAAGTGAGGCTGTTTTTCGAGCCGACCGGCGCGAAGATATTGAGGTTGCCGGCAGAATCGTCGGAGCTGATATCGTACAGTTCCGCGGTTTCGATCGGGAGCACGTTCCCGTTCTGATTCTGGACGTCTGTGGTGATGCCGGTGAGCGTGGTGGTGGCAGCGGGGGCGCCGTCGACCGTGACGTTGAGTGGATTTTCCAGGTTGCCGTTGTTCGTGCTGTCGAGCATGTCGACGTAGACGGCCGAGACGCCGGTGCCGTTCAGCGGATTCACCGTGATGTCGATATTGCCCGGCATTGCGCCCGGCGTGCCGGAGATCGACGGAGCGCCTTCAATATCGACTGCCTGAATGCCGGTGGCAGTTACGTCGTCGGTGCCGGCCGATGCACCCGAGCCATACTGCGCGTTCACCTGGACGGCGCCGGCTGAAGCGGAGGCGGTGATGTTCTCGGCGCCGCCGACCCCATCCACTTCCAGCAGATTCACCGCGCCCGCCGGGGGATTGGGATATCCCCGGATCACGTTGGAGCCGCCGTCGGCGATCGCGACCTCGAACTGGTCGTTGCCTTCGCCGCCCATGAGCGTGTTGTTGCCGCCGCCGCCATCCATCAGCGTGTTTCCGTTTCCGGCCTGGATGTAATCGTTGCCCGGTCCGCCGATCAGGGTGTCGTCGCCGCTGCCGCCGTGGATGCTGTTTTCCGCGGAGGCAAGAATGGGACCATCCGTCTGGATGAGGTCATTGCCAAAGCCGGCGTAGACCACTCCGCCTTGCGACAGAACTGCCGGGTTTTCGGTGTTGACGCGAATCTGGTCGTTGCCGTTGCCCGCGGTAAGCGTGAACGGGCCGGAGCCCTGGTCGTCGATCGTGTTGTTTCCAGGCGTATACGAGCCGGCGGGGTTGTCGCCGGGGGCAAACCCGCCAAAAATATCCACCGCGGAAATGACGCCCTGATCGATGTTGAAGGTGTTGTTGCCGTAGCCGCCCTCGGCGTAGATCTCCGTCACGCCGGCGAATTGCTCCGCATACCCCTCGGCCGAGACGTTCACCGTTTCGGTCCCGTTGGCAGCAGTCGATGCATGACTTACCGTGAAATCGTCGTTTCCGTCACTTTCGCCGTTCCCCTGCATTGAACTATTCGGACCGGAATAGAGCAAGAGGAGGCCGTTGGCGTTAACGGAACCGAGCGGTGGGGGCATCGGGGGCGGGTTCCCGAACGACAGCAGCGTGACCGATGCAAGGTCAAAGTTATGGGTGTAGCTGAACGGACCAATACCGAACGAGATGTAGGCATTGAGCGATGCCGTCACTGTTCCGTAGATCTGGATAAGGCTTCCCAGTTCGCTGATGCCTTGTTTGAAGGGACGATATTCGTCATCCGGTGTGGAACCGTTGTCGAGGTTGAAGTTGACGGTCCCGTTGATCCCTCCGCCGACGCCTCCCGAAGCAATGACCACGTTGAGCCCTGCGTCAGCAGCGACGCCGAAGTTGAGCGTGAGGGAGGTGTCCTGGGTGTTGATGTAGAACCCGTCAAGCGGGCTGAAAGTAGACTCAGTCAGGCCATAGGTGTCGTAACCGCAATCAAAGTTGGCGTTGAATACGACCGCATCATTGTTGTTGTCGGCCGTCCCGTGCAGGCTGACGCCCAGCGGTCCCAGGATGTAGAAGAAGTCGTTCAGTGTAAAGCTTGCGTTGACCGAGGCCTTGAACGTGAAGATGGGCACGTTCTGCCCGATGAACAGATTGAGCGCCTGCTCGGGGTCTTCCAGCAGCGGGAAATCCAATTCGTAGGTGGCCGATCCCATGTTCCCCCCACCGGGATCGGGGTCGGCGTCAGACAGGGCATCACCCGTGCCGGATTGCCAAGCATCCATCAGGTTCTGGAACGTCTGCTCGGCGTTGGTGTTCCCGATGGCATCGATCTGCTCGTTCGACAGGCCCAGGATCTTGCGAGGGTCCGTGCTGCCGCCCGTTGGCTGCAGGTTAAAGCTGCCCAGACTGATGTATTCACCGCTCGGGGTCGAACCGCTCAGTTCACCATGCAGGGTGATGATTTCGTTCAACACATCGAGGATGGTGGCTACCTCACTGTTCCCGGTCTCCTGGCTGAAGAAATCGCCGATGGTCACGACCCCGTTGGTTTGCGGGAACTGCGATTTCAAGGCGCCGATGTCGTTGAAAATCGGCATCGGCTTGTCGAGCAGCTCGATCAGCGGCGACAATGGCGAAATGATGTCATAAACGTCGTTGATCACCGGCGCGATGGTGTTGCTGATGAATGTGCCCAGATTCAGATTGATGTCGCTGATGCCAATGCTGGGGACGTCGTTGGTGCCGTCGGCCAGTTGGTCGGTCGCGCCGCTGGTGGTCAGACTGACGCCGGGCAGCATCCAGTCCAGATGGAAAAGGCCGCTGAGGCTCGGGAAGACGGCGCTGTTTGCCACGCTGATCTGGAGGTCCAGGTTGACGATCGCTTCACCGGTGATGGTTACTGTCGGCGTCAGGCTCGATAGCCCAGACAAGCTCACCATCGAACTGGAACCCGTCCCTGCCAGGGACAGGTCAACCATCGCGTCGAAACTGGTGGACTTTTGCTGGTTGGCGGTCAGATCGCTGTACGTCACCCCGGGCGTGTAATAATTACCCGTGCCGGGCTGGTGGTCCGCGACATTGAGCGTCAGCGGCCCGAGTGTCGCGGTCCCGTTGAACGGAGCGCCGCCGGTCCCCTGCAGGGTAATGCCCGCCATGAACTGCATGATCGGCGGTGGCGTGCCTGCGGTGGTCTCCGCCGCGGTAACGGCAGGGTCGACGGTCCCTGAGTCCACATCCTGGTCTGTCGGGTTCACGTCGAGGTAAAATCCCGATGTTTCATCGAGTCCCAGGTGCAGGAACAGCGTATAGGTTATGCCGGCAACAACGCTGCCATTGACATTCAGACCGATTCCGGGGATGCCCAGGTTGAATGGCGAGGTGACCGGAGTAGACATCGTTCCCTGCAGGTCGAGATTGAACTGCACGCGGGACGCGGCCCCGCCGGTATCCGTGATGTCGGTGCCGCTGGAATTGAAGAAGCGAACGAGATCGTCCGCGGTCTCGGCCGGCGCGAGGAAGCTCCCAAGGGCGTTCTTCACATCATTTTGAACGGTGCTGGGGCTGAACCCGCCGGTGTTTGAGTTGATATCATTGTTGACAATGGTCTGGAGCTTGGAGTCGAGCGAGTCGGTATTGGTCAGGTTCGACAGGAAACCGAGGGCCTGCTGCAGTTTGGGCCCGATCAGCGGGATGTCGTTTGCCGACAAAATGGGCGCAATGACGCTGTCCAGGCCTGTGTTGCCTGACGCGGTCGACAATGCATTGTCGACGTCCTGCTTGATCGACTGGACCTGGTTGTTCAGCGAAGAGTCGATGGTAATGTTGCTGGAAAGGAGAAGGCGATTCTCCAATTCCTCCACCGCATATGCGTTCTGTGCGGCCTTGCGGATGCGCCAAGCCGCTTTGCGTTTTTTCCCTGGAAGCATAGCCGCCTTTCCGGGAACATCCGTATCTGCCCGCGGCGCGCCAGGCGACCGATATTCCGCAGGATTGTGAAGAAAACGTCATGTTTTTTGGAATGTCATGACGCAGTTCCTCTGGGCCTGGAATAAACTCCGGGCCACCATCTGCATTCAATGCGAGAGGACAGTACGCGGTGGGCCAATTTTTTCTGGATAAGCGTTAAGGCTTAGCAGGTGAGAGGGTGACGGTCATAGGCCCAGGGGAACTGCATCATGACATTCCGAAAACATCACAGGGCTGGAGGAGAATAATGCCCCAGGACAACAGGATTTCGCCAGCGTCTGGAAAGCTGACCAAAGCCGGCAGCTATGAGCTCAAGGCCAGCGACAGCCCCCTGACGGCGGCGACCTGCAGCTTCAACGTCGTTGCCGGCGCGGCAACCCAGCTTGCGTTCATCAGCGTCCCCGCGTCGGTGGCGCAGGCAACGCCGTTCCCCGCTGAAGTCGCCTTGGAGGACGCTTACGGCAATAGCGTGACCGGTAGCAACGGCTCGACTGTTGCCGTGAAGCTCAAAAGCTCATCGATCCTGGGCGGCGGTGCGCTCTGGGGCATGTGGTCGGTGGCCGACGTCAAGGGAATTGCCAACTTCACCGACCTGAAACTCAGCGGGCTGGGCAAGGCCACATTCGAAGCCACCGACGGCACATTAACGTCTGCCATCTCGCCGGCAATCGACGTGACATGAAAACCCGGTACTGTGATCTTACAACTGGTCTCTGGGCAGGCCAGCGAGGCTCATGCTGGGCACGGCGGGCCAAGGTGCCGCTGACAGGCATCAACCCGGGCGCATTTTACGGCGACGGCGGAGCAACCGGGCGCTCGGCTGGAAGCTCGTGTTGACGGCACGGCAACGGACGGAGAACCAAGCTGCGCCACGGTGCCGATCTTGGGCGACGGCTGGCGGTTGGCCCCATGAATCTGCCACCAAGGCAACTGGTCGCCAAGGCCTATTGCGACTCAGCGCCGGCTGAGGGCAAGCCCCTACGGAAGGCATCGATGTCCGGGCAGCGGGCCGCCAACACGGTTATGTCGCGAAGGGCCGATTCGTCCGAAAGGCGCTGCACCGCGGCCCGCACGTCCTCCGGGACGGAACCGCAGCGGCTCTCCAAAACAAGCAGGATGCTCTTGTGTGCGAATTCCGCCTCAAGCTCTTTGATCAACGGCGACTCAATCATACTTTGTCTCCCGCCAAAAAGGGCCAGTATCCCTGGGTCATTATACCGCAGCCGAGCCAAAACTTGCGTAACCGCCAACATGTTTTCCCGCTCGCCGGGCGGCGCTTGAGCGTCGATCCGCGCCCGGCACTCCCGCAGCACTGGTTCCGGCGGGCCTTCAATGTACGACAGCGGCACCCATGGAACCATCCCCACGTCCCCCGCCGCCAGCAACTGCTCGGCGGGAATGGACCACAATTCGACGACCCGCCAGGACATTTGCCATTTGGTCCAGCCCTGCGGGCTGCTCAGTTCGTGCTCGCCTGCAACCTGGAACGACCATTTCGGGTGCGGCCGAAGGACGATCGTGAGCGCCTCGGGCAACTGCCTGCGGTCGAGGAAGACGCAGGCGACATCGCGGGCGACCTGCTCGAGCAGTCGCCGCTCTGGGTAGGTGGCGATTTCCACCACATACAGGCCAGGTGCGGGGTCGGCGTCCGAGCCGGCCTCGCGGTCGAACTCGACCTCCAGCAGTCCGTCGGGGAGCTGCCGTGCCTGGACCACTTCGGCCTGGGCCGCACGCCATGACCGGACGCGCTCGACGCCGCCGAGCTTAAGAAGCGCCCCGCCGTGATGTTGGATCAGCCACTTGCCGCTGCGGTCGTACGGTTGATGTGCCATAGTCGCTGACTCCGCGCCTCGTGTGAGGGGGTCATCTGCTCAAACCCAGAAACGTTTTCCGCCACATTCAACCTGGGACGCGCCCCGTCTGTGGAAGTGTATCGGCCAGGTCGGATCTGGGCCAATCGCGAGCACGGAAAGGAAAACTGCTCGATCTGTGGGATCCCAATGATGGATGTCATTTCCGCTTCCCGGCTCCCCGGCGAGTGCCCTGACCGAATTGGGGAATGTCGATGTGCAGCGCGGCGAAGGTGTAGAAGTTGGCATCGCTGGCTTCGTTGCCGAAATATCCCCACGGACAGTATTCGCAGGAATGGAAGGGCGCTGCCGCCGGCAGGTCCGGGTCGCCGCTGGTATCATTCCCAGATGGCCGCTGTTCGAGCCAGGTGACGCCGAAGTTCGCGCCGTCCTCGCCATGGGCACGTACGGGCAGCGCCCGGTCAATATCGGCTTGCTGTACTTGCCTGCGAAGCTTCGTTTTTTCCTTATTCGTCGGGAAGCGCTCGAGCTGCCAGGTTTCATCGCATTCATTCTCGAACAGGTACGGCACGAAGCTGACGGACAATCCGGCCGCAAGGGCCGACCGCGCCGTCAACTCGTCGCGGCCCTTGAGCATGGCAGCCGATTCTTCATTGATGTCGACCGGCTTCGCCTGGAAGCGCGCATCCTGGTGGTAAAGGTGGCAGCAGGGATAGCCGAGCACACCCCCTTTGGGGAGGAATTCCTCGTCGGCCAGCAATACCTCCCAC
>Ga0182024_10003625_pt1 | contig 36505 bp, 35 predicted proteins | sample P32metaG_FD_120480 | JGI IMG/M metagenome (GOLD analysis project Ga0182024, IMG submission 120480) | Permafrost microbial communities from Stordalen Mire, Sweden - P3-2 metaG (Illumina Assembly) | ecosystem: Environmental > Terrestrial > Soil > Wetlands > Permafrost | place: Sweden: Stordalen...
AGCCGATTTGCTGGCCATCAAAGCTCCCCATATTTCACCCAAAATTTTCTTGCTTCACCCCATCCCTCTGGAGTCTCTTCTCAACCAACAAGGGGGTCACGATGTACCGGGGCGGCCCGTAATACAAATGACAGCAGGACGGAAGTCCATCCTATTTTCTGAAATCAAAATGAGAAATCCCAGAATAAATGAAGAAATGCATTTTCTGAATTGAATGTGCATACCAACGCCAACCACCCCGCGCCTTCGCATGACGGCCGTGCAAAAAAGCTTTGGTGCCACCCATGCACTCAAGAATGTCTCCCTTGAGGTTGCCCAGGGCGAGGTCCACGTCTTGATCGGGGAAAATGGCGCGGGCAAAAGCACCCTGATGAAAATCCTCAGTGGCGCCTGCCACCCGGACGCCGGCACAGTCGAACTCGACGGTAGGCCCTTTGTCCCGGGCGATCCGCTCCACGCCCGGCGTAGCGGCATCGCCATGATTTATCAGGAATTGACGCTGGCGCCGTATTTGAGTGTCGAGGAAAACATACTGCTCGGCGAAGAACCGGCGCGCTTCGGCTGGATCAACCGTTCCCGCCGGCGCGAACTGGCCCACCAGGCCCTCGCGGAATTGCATCACGAGAACATACCCCTGGATGCCCACGTCCGCAGCCGCACCCTCGCTGAACAACAAATCGTGGAAATTGCGCGTGCCCTGATCAGGGAACCCAAGGTGCTGATCATGGATGAACCGACCAGTAGTCTCACACAGGTCGATACACGGAATTTGTTCGCCGTCATTGGCCGATTGCGGCAACGCGGGGTCAGTATTATTTACATCAGCCATTTACTCGAAGAGTGCGGGCAGATCGGTGATCGTTACACCGTGTTGCGCGATGGCGAAAGTGTGGCTGCGGGCGACATGGCTTCTGCTGACTTGCGCCAAATCATCCGATGCATGGTGGGTCGCGAAATCAGCGAGATATATCCCCGTACTCCCCATGCGCTGGGTGAACCGGTGCTCGAAGTGCGCGCTCTGGAGGGGCGGCCCAAACCAAAGTCGGCAACTTTTACGTTGCGCGCGGGAGAAATCCTTGGCATCGCTGGCCTCGTCGGCGCGGGACGCACGGAAACATTGCGCTCCTGCTTCGGCTTGGACCGCATTGAAGGCGGCGCGGTGTTGGTCCAATCAAAGGAGGCAACTTATCGCACTCCGGCTCAACGTCTTGCCGGCGGCATGGGGCTGTTGAGTGAAAATCGCAAGGAGGAAGGGCTTATGATAAGCCGCAGTCTGGCCGACAATCTAACCATCACCCGTTACGCGCCCCTGTCCAGTTGCGGCTTCATCCGGCGCGGACGACAACGCCGGGCGGCCCAGGAATGGATGGACCGGCTAGCCGTGCGCGCCCGGCATCCCGAACAAATGGTCGGGGAATTGTCCGGTGGCAACCAGCAAAAGATCGCATTGGGACGGTTGCTGCATCACCAAGCCTCGGTGTTCCTGTTGGACGAGCCAACGCGCGGCATTGACGTCGGCAGCAAGGCGCAAATCTACAAACTGATTGGGGAACTTGCCGGGCAGGGCAAGTCCATTCTTTTTGTCAGCTCCTATCTGCCCGAACTTCTCGGCATCTGCGACACCATTGGTGTCATGTGCAGGGGGGTATTATCGGAGGTTCGTCCTGCCGACGAATGGACCGAGCACATGATCATCGCCGCTGCCATCGGGCAGACCGGGGCCGCCACTGCATAAACTAGTCATGACCCAACCCGCCGTTTCAAAAAAGTCTCTCAATGTGTTCCATGCGATCAACGTCATCGGGCCGTTCTTTGGCCTGCTGTTGGTGCTTGGGCTTTTCTCCCTGAACTCCGAAGTGCGTCCCTATCTGTTTACCGGTGGCAACCTCAAAATCATCCTGCTCCAGACCGTGATCGTCGCCATTGGAGCGATGGGCATGACGATGATCATTGTCAGTGGAGGAATCGATCTTAGCGTCGGTTCGGTGGTGGCATTGACCAGCGTGGTGGGCGCGACATTGCTGGTGAAGGGGTGTTCAACAGGTGTGACAATTGTATTGACTGTGCTGGCGGGCGGGTTGATCGGTCTGCTCAACGGCCTGGTCATCGCCGGTTTTGGGATGACGCCGTTCATCGTCACATTGGGGATGATGGGCGTGGTGCGGGGCGCGGCCAAATGGCTGGCCGGCAATCAAACGGTCAATACTCCCGCCGGCGCTCCACTCGACCATCTCATGGCGCGGGTCTCACCAACGGAATTGTTTCCGTTGCCGCCCGGGGTGTGGATTGCCGCCGGCCTGGCCGTTATTGTCGCGGTGGTCATGCGGCAAACCGTTTTCGGGCGTTATCTGTTTGCCATCGGCTCGAACGAAGCCACCGCGCGCCTCTGTGGCATTCGTGTTCGGCTGCAAAAAATCCTGACATACGCGCTGGCCGGGCTGCTCTTTGGCGTGGCTGGGTTGATGCAAGTGTCACGGCTCACACAAGGTGATCCAACCGTGGCCATTGGACTGGAACTGGACATCATTGCGGCGGTCGTGATTGGTGGCGCGAGTCTGAACGGTGGCACCGGCAGCGTCCTCGGCTCAATGATCGGAGCCCTGATCATGGCCGTCCTGCGCAACGGCTCCAACCAAATGGGCTGGCAGAATTACACCCAGGAAATCATCATTGGCATCGTGATCATAATTGCTGTAGGACTGGACCAGTTGCGCCAGAGCCGGATGAGAAGATAAACGGCAGGTTCCGGCCCGTGAGCCTGGTGATAATTATTCGCCCGTAATTCCGGGTGGACTAGGATTGGGATTTCGATTAAGATTAAGGTCAAGAGCAACAATAAGACCCGACTATGAAAATGTCTGAAGCTCAATCAAACAGCCATTCGCCGCTGCACAGCATGGATGAGTGGGAAGATTTTCTGAAGGAACGTTATCCTGAACCCGCGCCGTCACCCGGCAAAACCTCTCAAGCGACTGATCCGGGTAAAAAGAAAGAGCAATTCCGCAATTATGAAGCGGACGCGCGTCCCACGGTGCGTGAGTTTTACCGCCAGAATCACCTTCATCAGACTCATGAATTCGCCCAGGCCAAGCGCAAGGAGTTCCTTGGCTTAAACCGCCGCAAGATGGGAGTCTGGGAGGCCATGGAATATTTGAACACGCTCGTGGATGACAGCGACCCGGATACCGATCTATCCCAACTCCAACACCTTTTGCAAACCTCCGAGCACATTCGCGACGATGGACATCCGCGTTGGTTCATCGTCGCGGGCATGGTCCACGATCTCGGCAAGATGCTGTGTCTCTGGGGCGAACCTCAATGGGCCGTGGTGGGAGACACGTTTCCCACCGGTTGCCGTTACTCGGACAAAATTGTTTTTCCGCAGTTCTTCGCCGACAATCCGGACAGCTCGAACCCCAACTATCAAACGCCGCTGGGGGCCTACGAGGAGGGCTGCGGCCTGGATAACGTCCAGCTATCTTGGGGGCACGACGAATATATTTATCAGGTCACCAAAGATTATCTGCCGAAGGAGGCGCTTTACATGCTGCGCTACCATTCCTTTTACCCGTGGCATCGGGAGAGTGAATACAACCACCTGACCAACGCGCACGACCGCGAAATGCTCCCGTGGGTGCAACAATTCAACCGCTACGATCTTTACACCAAAAACCACGCCAAACCCGACGTCCAGGCGCTGCGCCCATACTACGAAGGTCTGATCGCGGAATATTTTCCGGCTAAATTGAACTGGTGATGAAATTCCTGGTTTCCCTTGGGCTGGCGTTGGCCTGCCTCGCGCCGACGGGTTGCGGGAAGAAGGCCGGGGAAAACACCCTTACCATCGCCGTCATTCCCAAAGGCACGACGCACGAGTACTGGAAATCCATCCATGCCGGCGCGGTAAAGGCTCAGCAAGAACTCGCCGCCAAAGGCGTCCCGGTGGAGGTGATCTGGAAAGGGCCGTTCAGGGAAGATGATCGCGACCAGCAAATCCAGGTGGTGGAGAATTTCACCAGCCGGAAGGTTGGCGGCATTGTGCTGGCGCCGCTGGATTCGCAGGCCATGGTCAATCCGGTGGCCAGCGCCGTGCAGGCCGGCATTCCGGTCATCGTGATGGATTCCGGATTGAAGTCGGACAAATACATCAGTTTCGTGGCCACGGATAATTTCAAGGGCGGCCGGCTAGCGGGTGAATACATGGCCAAATTGCTCAACGAAAAGGGCAATGTCATTTTGTTGCGCTACGCGGTCGGCTCGGCCAGTACTGAGGAACGCGAGAAGGGCTTCCTGGATGCGATAGGCAAGTTCCCCGGGCTCAAAATGATTTCCGCCGATCAATACGCGGGCGTCACTGTCGAGTCGGCCTATCAGGCCGCCCAGAATTTATTGAATCGTTACGGAACCGAAGTCAACGGTGTCTTCTGCGTAACTGAACCCACGACCATTGCCATGACCAAGGCGCTACGGGACATCGGCAAAGGCGGTGGCAGGGTCAAAATGATCGGCTTTGACTCCGGCTCTCAATCTGTCCGGGATATGAAAAACGGCGACGTGCAGGCGCTGGCCGTGCAAAACCCATTGCTCATGGGTTATCTCTCCGTGATAACGATGGTGAAGTATCTGCACGGCGAAAAGGTGGAAAGCCGAATCGATACCGGTGTTGTTCTCGCCACCCCGGAAAACATGGAGCAGCCCGAGATAAGGGATTTGCTCAACCCGCCTTTCGACAAGTATTTAAAATAAACAGTTCACTTACCTATAGCCGGCTTCCGCTTGTATTGGTGATTTCTGAAAGGAATGTAAATCGCCGAAAGCCTGACGTGAGCAATCAAACAGATACAAAATGGACACCATTTTCCAGCCTTCGCTCGCAGGAGCGAGCTACGGCTGGCAAGCCAGCTTTTCCACCTCGATAAAAGCTCCCCTATCATGGTTCAGGCAGGACAGCTTGCAGGCGGGCCAGGGCACCCGGATCTTCGGCTAAATCGGCCGATTTCCACTTCCAATATTCAATATGGCCGTCGGCAAATGAAAATGTGCATCCCTGCAAGTGGCGCAAGGCGGGCATATCCCGCCATTGTGTGCTGGGCGCGGGTTCAACCAGGAAAATTCCGTCGTTGATAGAATTCGCGTCTTCACACACAAAGGCAAGAATGAGAGAGGTATGTTTGAGCTGGCTGCCTTTCTGAAGGTCCCGGGAGGAATCGGGCCCGATGCTATCGGGGTCCGCTCCGAGATAATTCAGCAGGGAGTAGCTTCGGAAGCGCGGGGTTATGCCGTCGCTGGCCAGCGATGTATCCACCGGACAATGGTAAACCCCCAGTGAAGAATTATAGCGCCATTGCACGCCGAGTTGGATGTTCGTTGGGGTGGTTTCAAGAGCGTTGCCCACAACCCACGAGCCTGCCTCCGAACCGGCGGCCTGACCGGGTAGTCCATCCCAAAGATTTGGAGGCATCATGTCATTGTCATCGCCCAGATACAACTGCCACCCGGTTTGCAATTGCTTCAAGTTGTTCAAGCACGTGGTCCGTTGGCCCTCTTGCTTGGACTTAGCCAAAACGGGCAACAGCAGCGCTGCCAGAATTGCAATGACGCCGATGACCACCAGCAATTCAGTCAAAGTAAATGCCTTTCTACAAGTTGGCACGGAAAACAATTTCATCGCGTTCAATTGTGCGCCTTTTCCATTAATACCCCGCATATAAACAGCCGCCGAATCAAAAGGCAACATGCGGATTTCACACTGGGCGGTAAAGTCGGGGACCACAGGCAGGAGGAGAGAGATTATTTATTAACTCGGGCGGATTGAACAACATCATGAATGAACTGTAATTTCTCGATGGCTGGTGAGGAAAGTGCGAATGGATATGCGTCAAGCAATCCCATGCCGCGATTTAACGAATTGAGCGCATAAGTAAGAGGAAACCAATTCGCGAGCACAGAGTCGAAGCTCATGTTGAGATCAAAGGCATTGTGGGGGGTGGCCGTCATTGTCTTCGCCGAGGGATGCTTCGGTGCGAGTGTCATTCCAAAACCTTCAGCCGTCTCCACCATGTCTAAAATGTGAAAATAATGGGCCCCGGTTTCGGCCCAATCTTCCCATGGATGCGCGCTGGCGTAGGCGCTGACGTGCCTGGCTTGCCAATCGGGCGGCGAGCCTTGTTTGTAATATTGGTTCAACGCCGCCGCGTAATCTGCCGTTTCATCCCCGAACAAGGCGCGAAAACCAGAAAGCCATTTGCTGTTGGCGATCAGCCGGTCCCAATAGTAATGGGCGACTTCGTGGCGCAGGTGTCCCAATAACGTTCGGTACGGTTCGTGGAACTTCACCCGGCGACGTTCACGCTCTGCGTCATCAGCTTCGGCAATGTTCAGGGTAATCAGTCCGTTGCAATGGCTGGTCAGCACCGGGGTGCAGCCATCCACGTCGGCCACGCATTTGAAACGGAGCGCAGGACGATTTTCCTCAGGCACTCCATCCATGGGAAGTCCGAGGCGGATGAGAGTGTAAATAACGTGATGTTTCGCCGTTTCGAATTTGTTCCATCGCGCCAGGTTGTCTGGCACCGATAAATCTGGAATCAGCTCATTCAGCCGGCAGGACAGGCAAAATGGATTCGAATCATCGGCTGCGACCATCCAATTGCAAACATGATGTGGGGCGTTGTCACAAAATTTATAAAGCCGATCCGCTTGACCGGAAATCAGCGGCCGCCAGATTCCGTTTTCTGCCGGTTCGAGTGCGCTCATCTCATGGCATAAAGGTAAAAAGCCCAGTGCGCGGCCGCACTTCACACACTTCACGTTTTCAAAGAAAACGAGATTGCCACAACCATCACAATGAAACGTGTTCAATTCCGGGATTAGCCAGTCCTATGGCCTGCTCCTATTCACGAAGGGGAATCTTCCATACCCTGTGACCCAATGCAAATCATCGGCGCCTTTGTCACGCTCCAGCGCTGGGTAATCTGCCACATTGATCTCGTGCGCCAGTTTTTAAGCGCACTCATTTTTTTGTCAGGCGAAATAGCCTGACGCCACGGACGACGATGGGCTGAGGGAAAGAATGCCGGGTGAGTTCGGGTCTGCCCCCATCATCGGGATTCTTTTGGTATGAAGGAATGACATCCACGAGTTCATAGCCGGCGGGACCGGGCTTCAAGCCTTCGAGGCAATCTACAATCCATTCTGGTTGCTGAAACAGATTGTTAAATGCCTGCTCACCCATCACTTTGCGAATGGATTGCTCGCACTCGACGGCTGGCGCATGCAATAGGGGATAAATGAGATAGCGATCTCCAAGATAAAAGATCGCGTCTTCTCCAGTCCAAGAGGGCAATGAGGCCATCACGGTGGCGCGGCCCGGGGCAATTTTCGATTCGCTGTCCATCCGGGACACAACAACGTCCCAAGCGTTTTCCGGGGGCCTGAAAATATCCGAGTAAACCGGCAAGAGCCACGAGGCGGGAACCCGACGGCCAAGAGGTTTTGTCCAAAAAGAAATTGTCAAGAAATTGAAAACGACAGCAAAAATACAAACAAACAGGCGCACCTTCCTGTCCGAAACGGCGGTGTTAAGAGTCATGAAAAGAGCGAGCAGCGCAAACACAAGCAAGTGAGGAGCGTAACGGAAGAATGAGTGGTGGGAGTTGGTTTCAAAACCAAACAGCGCCGCACCGGCCACCACCTGGATTACGATGTTCAAAAACACGAAGGCATAGAGCCGATCCCGGAAAAGGTTCCGCAGAGCATCTCCGCCCCGGATGAGCAAAACCGCAAGGATTAACACCCATAACAGGATGGGGAAACAGTCCACGGCATCCATGTCAACAATCGTCGCCCAGAGACTGATGCAAAACATTTTGAACCACAGGGTAAAGCCGGTCTTGGCTATCGAAATAAAAAGCTCGGCCGGCGCAAGACGCGGGCCGAGTGCTTGATGCCAGATCAACCATGAAGCGAAGCCAATTCCGCAGGCGAAAAAATAGGACGCTAGAACTTCCCGGCGAAAAAAGAGACAAAAGACAATCAGAGAAATGGATGCGCACATAGCGGCAAACGAATGGGTGTGAAACAATAAGATGAAGATCAGCATCGCCGAAAGAAAGCGGTTTCGAGGACTTTTAAAATTCCGCAGTAAATGCCAAACCAACATTGCGTAAAGAAGGATCAGCAGGGGATAATATCGGGCGTTGCGTTGAAACAGCAGAATTTGCGGAGAAACCAGTATTAGGCCCGCCAGAACAGAGGGATAATGAAGCCGCGTTCTTACAATGGCATAAATGGGGAAAAAAGACAGAACACCGCAGACTACGAACAGAATGCGCAGTCCGAGGGTGTTATTGCCAAAGAGGAACAGGGACGCTGCGCCTAGATAAAACTGGATCCAGGGACTAACGCAGAAAACCAGGTTTTTATTGAGGATGTGGCCGTTTTCCTCGATGTAAACGTTTCTACCATCACAAGCCGCCGGATATCCGTGGCGCAAAATGGTGCGGGCAGCCAGCCCTGTATCAGCTTCATCCGGCCAGAGAAGGGGACGGTCGATCCTGTAAAAATAAACCAAGGCCACTAACAAGAAAGCGAACGCAGGGCGCAACCATTGCATGTGGCGGCCAATCAGGGCTTTTCCTCCTCGCCAATGTTCCGAATCCAAATATTGCGGTAGCGCACGGGATTGCCGTGGTCTTGAAGTCTGATGGGGCCGCGGTCTGGCGTGTCCTTTTTGTAACTGGCCAGAATTTTGTGGCCTGTCGGACCGAGAATCGCCTGCTTGTGATGCAGCAGAACTCCGTTTTGGATGACCGTGACGCTGGCTGGCCGGATCAACTGATGGTCCGGCCCAAAACGGGGGGCTTCGAAGATGATGTCGTAGGTTTGCCATGCGCCGGGTTTCCGGCAGGCGTTGACCAACGGTGGGGACTGGCCATAAATCGCACCGCATTGGCCGTCGGGATAAGTGGGACTTTTGTACGAATCCAAGACCTGCACTTCGTAAAGCCCTTGAAGGAACACTCCACTGTTGCCGCGACCCTGGCTGGAACCCTGAACCTGGGCGGGTTCGGCCCATTCCAAATGCAATTGGAAGTCGCCAAATTGCTGCTTGGTCTCAATATCCCCGCTGTGGGGAGCCACCTCCATGTAACCATCCTGGGCTTTCCATTTTACCGGGCCTTTTTCGCAATTCCAGCCGGAAAGATCGTGGCCGCTGAACAGCACAATCGCATCCGCCGGCGGGCGGGCGGCGGCGCTGAAGGTCGCCCCCGGCGTCACCACAGGAGGGACCGGCCGATTCGGATCATGCACGTGCCACTTGCCAGACGGAAGCATCGGCGTGTCAGTAAAACCAAGTTCGACAGGCTTATCCGCCGCCCACGATTGAAAAACAAATGTGGAAAGCCCCGTGATGGCCATGACAGTCAGGTTAAGCAAATTTTTTCGCATGAGGACAATTCTTTAATCATTACGGGAAAATGCAATGCGGATTATCTCCTGGCCGGCGCCTTCTCCGAAGCGCCACGCAAAAAGTCATCGTAAACGTGGCGAATGCCCGTTGCCAAATCGATCTTCGGCTTCCAGCCGAGGGCGAAAATTCGGGTGCTGTCCATCAACTTGCGCGGGGTTCCGTCCGGCTTTGTTGTGTCCCAAACTATTTCTCCGGCAAAGCCTACAATGCGCCGCACCTCTTCGGCCAATGCTTTGATCGTGAGGTCGGTGCCCGAGCCCACATTGATAAACTGTTCATCGCTGTAATGGCGCATCAGAAAAACACAGGCCGCGGCAAGATCGTCGGCATAAAGAAACTCCCGAAGCGGCGCGCCGCTGCCCCAACAAGTGACCGTTTTCGCGCCGGCAATTTTGCCCTCGTGGAATTTGCGAATGAGCGCCGGCAGGACGTGCCCGGCCTGCAGATCGTAGTTGTCATTCGGCCCATAAAGATTGGTCGGCATGGCACAGATAAAATCGCAGCCGTATTGGCGCCGGTAAGCCTGGCACAATTTGATCCCGGCAATTTTGGCCACGGCATACCATTGATTGGTCGGTTCCAGCGGCCCGCTGAGCAGGGATTCCTCCTTAATCGGTTGCGGGGCCAGTTTGGGATAAATGCAGGAGCTGCCCAGGAACAATAATTTTTTCACCCCAGACCGCCTGGCATTATTAATCAGGTTGTTTTGAATCTGGAGATTTTCGAAAAGAAAATTGGCGGGAAAACTGTCATTGGCCAGAATCCCGCCCACCCGGGCGGCCGCGACGAAAACATATTCTGGCCTTTCGGTTGCGAAGAATTTTCCCACCGCGGCGGTGTCGAGCAAATCCAGTTCCGCATGGGTTTTGCCAATGAGGCCGGCAAACCCTTCGCGGCTGAGTTCGCGCCAGATGGCGCTGCCCACCATGCCGCGATGGCCGGCGACAAAAATACGTGCATCCGATTTCATTCCGGGACAGGGTGAAATCAGCCTTGCAAAAAACCTAGCTAAAAAACAGCCTCTGTTTATATGCTATGAACGCAGTGAACAACGTGGTTGAGATTAAGGATTTGCGGGTCGAGTATCCCGGCCGTCAATTCCGGGAGCGCCCCAAGCTGGCGGTGGATGGCTTGAATCTGCAAGTGCGTTCCGGCGAGGTCTTCGGTTTTCTGGGGCCCAATGGCGCCGGCAAAACCACGACCATGAATGTGCTCCTTGGATTCGTCAATGCCACCAGCGGAGCCGCCTCCATTTTCGGAGTGGACGTGCGCCAGCTCATTGCCCGCCAGCGCATCGGCTATCTTCCGGAGATGACGTATTATTATAAATTTCTTAACACGGAGGAATTGCTGCGCTTTTACGCGCGCATCTTCCGCATCCCGCGCGACGAACGGGAGAAGCGTATCGACGCCGTCCTCAAGCTGGTCGAGTTGGAAGCGGTCCGCAAACGGCTGATCAAGACTTATTCCAAAGGCATGCAACAGCGCGTCGGCCTGGCTCAGGCGCTAATCAATGATCCGGACCTTCTCATTCTCGACGAACCGACCAGCGGATTGGATCCCTTGGGCCGAATGAAAGTGCGTGAGATCATCCAACGCCTCAAAGATCAGGGCAAAACCGTTTTTTTCTCCTCCCACGAACTGGGCGAAGTCGAAACCATCTGTGATCGCGTGGCCATTCTCCATCAGGGTCGGCTGCAGGTGGAGGGGCCCGTCAACGATTTGGTCGCGCAATACCAGGGCAACCTCGAGCATGTTTTCCTGAAAATCGTCGGCTTTCAACCCTCATCTTGACATGAATAACGTATTGGCTCTGGCGGGCGTGGTGATCAAGGAATTATACCGGCGCAAGGATTTTTACGTCCTTTTTGTCATGACGGCGGTCATCACGATGATGCTGGGCTCGATCAAGTTTTTCAACGACGACCGCATCGTGCGCTACCTCAAGGACGGTTGTTTGCTGCTGATTTGGATTTCCTCGCTTGTCATCGCCATCACCACGACCGCCCGGCAGATTCCGGCCGAGAGGGAAAGCCGCACCATTTTTCCGTTGCTGGCCAAACCCGTCAGCCGCGCGCAATTGATTGTGGGAAAATTCCTGGGCTGCTGGCTGGCGTGCGGATTGGCGCTTATTGTATTTTATTTCTTTTTCGGCGCCATCACCGCGTCGCGGGAACACGCCTGGTCGCCGGGAATGTATTTTCAGGCGCTGTGGCTGCATTGGATTTGTCTCGGGATCGTTGTCGCCCTCGTCCTGCTCGGGTCGGTTGTTTTCACGGCGCCTTCCTCCAACGCCACCATCTGTTTCATCGTCGTGATGGGGATAATGTTTTGCGGACGGCATCTTAACGGCGTGGCTGTTCACATGGGAGGGTTGGATGGGACCATCGTCTATACCATTTATTACTGCATTCCGCATCTGGAATGGTACGATGTGCGTGATTTTGTTGTCCATGACTGGGGGCTGACGGGGCTCATCCCGTGGGTGGCGTGGGCCGGGGCCACCCTTTACGGTCTGCTTTATTCCGTGTTCCTTTTGGGGGTGACATGGCTGGTCTTCCGCAGAAAAACTTTGACCGTATGATCCGCCTTGTCTTATTACTGGTTTTTGCCTGTTGCTTCACGCTGGCCACGGAATTGGCGCCCATTTTTGCATCGTTGCAGGCCAGGAGCGGAGCTGGGGGGGGCCCGTTGCTGGTATTGCTGGGCGACAGCCGCCGTTTGTTTGCCAATCAATTCTTTACCATGGCGGACGTTTACTTCCACAGCGGCTATTACCCGACGATTTTTGACGCGCGAAAAAAGGAAGGCCCCTCCCACCTCGACGTGGCATCGCATGAGGAAGCCGGCGGGTCAAAATCCAAACCTGAGGAACCCGACGACGACGATCAGTTCCTGGGAAAACCGAGAGACTGGATCGAACAATTTGGCCGGAACTTTTTCCCCACCACCCATACGCATCTGGCAGGGGTCAACGCGCGCGAGATCATGCCATGGTTAAAGCTCTCGGCGGAATTGGACCCGAAACGAATCGACACGTACGTGACCGCAGCCTATTGGTTGCGGACCAGCCTGAACAAGCCCGAAGAAGCCGAGGAATTCCTGCGCGAGGGCCTGCGCGCTAATCCAGACAGCCATGAAATATTATTGGAGTTGGGCCGCGTCTATTTTTACAGCAAAAAAGATTCGCGGGTGGCGCGCAACATTTGGGAGCTAGCCCTGAAAAAATGGCTTCAACAGGACGAGGCCAAGCAAAACCCGGACCCGCATGTCCGTGAAGAAATCCTGGGCGAACTGGTGCGCGATGACGAGCAGTCCGGAAACCTCAAGCAATTGCTGGCCGATTTGGAAGAGTTGGAAAAAATCTCACCAAACAAGGCGGGCATCGATAAATACATCCAGGACGTGAAAGCCAAACTGGCGCATTAACCGGTTCATCCGAATAACCGCCAAAAGAGGGATTGACAATTTATGAATATACTGTATTTTCAGTACAGACTGAAATAACAGAATGAAAACACTGACACCAGTCCAGCAAAAGTTTATCCTCCATTGGGGAAAGATGGGGACGCAATGGGGCATCAACCGCACCGTGGCGCAAATTCACGCCTTGCTCTACATCTCCCCCGAACCGCTCGACGCGGAAACAATCGCTCAGGTTCTTTCGGTGGCCCGGTCCAACGTCAGCACCAGCCTGTGGGAACTGCAAGGGTGGGGGATCATAAAGACCGTCCATCTCCTGGGCGACCGCCGGGACCATTATGAATCGATTCAGGATGTGTGGGAAATGTTTCGCGTCGTCCTCGATGAACGGAAAAAAAGGGAGATCGACCCCACCCTGGCCCTGTTGCGCGATTGCGTCCAGGAAGCCAAGGGGGAGGACAGAACCACGCGGGAGCGACTGGCTGGATTGCTGGACTTTTTTGAGACCATGTCGGGGTGGTACATCCAGATAAACCGGCTTCCCGTCAAAACCGTGAAGAAATTTGTAAAAATGGGCGACAGGGTTTTGAAATCAATGGGATTAGGGGCGGAATGAACAGAAATCAAAAAAATTATGAAAATCGCCATTACCGGGGGATTGGGGTTTGTCGGAAACTGTCTGGCTCGAACGCTGGCCGCAGCGGGGCATCAGATTATTCTAGTCACGCGCCCGAACGGTCGCAAACGCGGAAGTGAATCTTTACAGTCGGGCGTGATACACGCCATCGGCCTGCGAGACGAGAGAAAGTTAGCCGAAGCCTTTGCCGGTTGTGATGCCGTGGCGCATTGCGCCGGCATCAACCGTGAAATTGGGGAGCAAACGTACGATAATATTCATATCGCCGGCACGAAAAACATCGTTAACGCCGCCCGGAAAGCCGGAGTGAAAAAAATTGTGTTCCTCAGTTTTTTGCGGGCCCGTCCTGATTGCGGCTCGGCGTATCACGAATCGAAATGGGCGGCGGAAGAAATCATCCGCGGTTCCGGCCTGGACTACACCGTATTAAAACCCGGTGTGATTTATGGCCGGGGCGATCACATGCTCGATCATCTCAGCCATGCATTTTATACGTTCCCGTTTTTTGCGCTGGTGGGAATGAAGGACCAGTTAATTCGTCCGGCGGCGGTGGAGGATATCGCGCGAATTTTGCGCGCCGCCTTGGTGGAAGGACGCCTTTCACGGCAGACCGTCGCCGTAACCGGGCCGGAGGAGATGACCTTATGTGCCGCCGTGGAGAGGGTGGCGCATGTCGTCAACCGGCGGCCTTGGATGTTTCGCCTGCCATTATTTTTTCACTATGTTTTTGGGTGGGTATTGGAACGCCTCATGCCGACGCCGCTGGTCGCGCTTGCGCAAGTGCGGATACTGTCAGAAGGAATCGTGGAACCACTTCCCCCGTGCCCGTTTGTGCCAGACGACCTGGTGCCGCGTCAGATGTTTACCGAGGAGCACATCCGCCGCGGCCTGCCTGCGCCCGGAGCCTTTGGACTTTCCGACATTCGCTGTTGCCCGTGTGTCAAATAAATGATTATGAGCCGCATCACCAAAGATCTGGCAGAGATTGTGGGACGCACGCCCCTGCTTTGGCCGGGCTGGCTGCCTCTGGCTGTGCTGCCGGTGGCGCCATTTTTCTGCGGCGTCCATTATCCGCGCTGGGTGTTGATGTGGATGGTCGCGCTTATCGTGTACGTAAGCTGTAAATGGTTGACGTGGTGGGATGAAGGACGTTGGATCAAAGCGACAAGGGCGCGTCAATGTGCGTATTTGCTGGCTTGGCCGGGCATGAGTGCGCGCGAGTTTTTGGACGAGCCGATTGCACGTCCCTGGCCGGATCTGCCGCTATGGTTTTATGCAGCCGCCAAAACGGGCTTGGGCGCGGTCATCGTTTGGGGCGTGGTGAGGAAGATTCCCCCAGAGCACGAGTTATTGGCTGGGTGGACGGGGTTAATTGGATTGGTCTTTCTCCTGCACTTTGGGCTTTTCCATCTGCTTGCCTTGTTCTGGCAAAGAGCCGGACTGAACGCGCAGCAAATCATGCGCGCGCCCGTGCTGGCGACGTCCGTGTCTGAGTTTTGGAACCGCCGCTGGAACGTCGCGTTCAATCAACTGGTTCACCGGTATGTGTTTCGGCCTCTGGCCCGCAGAGCGAATCTGGCGGTGGCTTGTCTGACCGCATTTTTTGTTTCTGGCGTGATTCATGATCTGGTGATTTCGGTTCCTGCGGGAGGAGATTATGGTTTCCCGACGGTCTATTTCATGGTGCAGGGATGCGCGGTGCTTTTCGAACATTCCCAGATTGGTCGGCGCCTGGGACTACGGGGCGGCTGGCGGGGGTGGGTGTTTATGGTCGTTGTGACTGCGGGTCCTGCTTTCTGGCTGTTTCATCCGCGGTTTATTAGGAATGTCATTCTGCCGATGCTTGCGGCTATCGGCGCAACCGGAAGGTAAATATGAAAACAATTAACCTGACCTTGCTCCTCCAATTGGCGGGCGTTCTCCATCTTGGCTTGGTCTGGGCTGGTCTGATGATGCCGCGCGCTGTCAATCTGCGAACGCACCTCGTCGTCCTGCCGCCGTTTATCCGGCGGTTATTTTGGACTTACTATACGTTCATCGGCCTTTGTCTTGTGAGTTTCGGCCTTATCACATTTGCTTTTGCGGGAACGCTGGCGGCGGGCGGCAGCCTGGCGCGGGCTTTATGCGCATTTTTCGCCGTGTTTTGGATAACTCGCTTGATTGCCGCCACCTTTGTTTTCGATGTGCGGCCCTATTTAACGAATCGGTTGTGGCGCCTTGGTTACCACGCCACTAACGTGGTCTTCGCTTGTCTCCCGATCATATACGCGCGAGCCGCTTTTCTATGAACAAATTAAACGTGAAATTTTCGGATTTGTGGCGCTGGGACGGGACCGTTGGGCGCAGGGAATACTTGTTTCTCGGTGTGGCGTTGTTTCTTATCAAGTATAATCTCGACCGGTTCGTCGCCATTACATTCTTCGATCGGCGCTGGCTGTTTTTTGATTATTTCGACCAAGCCGAGCCGTGGAGGGACGCGGATAAAAGGACATTTTATTCGGCGTTGGTGGCGCTGGCGCTGCCTTTTATCTGGACAGGGGTCGTGCTGACCTTGCGCCGCCTGCGCTCAGCCCGTCTGGCGTTGGGCTGGGTCGTACTGTTTTTCGTGCCGTTCGTCAACCTCGTGTTCTTTGCGCTGCTCAGCAGCATCCCGGCGCGGGACAATCAAGAAAGAGTTCCTGGCCCGATGGGATGGTTGAGTGTTGTATTTGACACCGTGATTCCCGAAAGCAGATGGGGCAGCGCGGGCGCGGCAATTTTCACCGTGATCTGTCTCACGCTGGTCGGAACCGCCTTGAGCACGTCGTATTTGCTTTCTTATGGGGCGGGGCTTTTTGTGGGAATGCCTTTCTGCCTCGGGATGGTTTCGGTGTTGATTTATGGTTATCGCCAGCGAAGAACATTTGGGCAATCCATACTAATCTGTCTTTATTCGGTCATCGTCGCCGGCGTGGCCCTGATGGCTTTTGCGTTTGAAGGGGCCATTTGCCTGATCATGGCGGCGCCCCTGGCTGTGATTTTGGCTTTGTTGGGTGGTATCATCGCCCACGCCATTTTGCGGAGCGCCTGGTGGAAGCAGGACTCCGACAAATTAATCTGTACGGTCATCCTGGCAATTCCATCGCTCATCGGCCTGGAACATCTCAACGCTCCCGAGGCTCCCTTGCTGTGCGTGCGGACGGCGGTTGAGGTGAAGGCCACTCCAGAAACGGTTTGGCGTCACGTCGTCAGTTTTACGGAACTGGCGCCGCCCAAGGATTGGCTGTTTCAGATTGGCATAGCGTATCCGATTCGCGCGGAGATTCGTGGTCACGGCGCGGGCGCGGTCCGCCTCTGCCAATTTTCAACAGGCCCTTTCGTCGAACCAATTGAAGTTTGGGACGAACCGCGTCTTCTGAAATTTTCCGTCACAGCCAATCCCGCGCCCCTGGAGGAATGGACGCCTTACCGCCATCTCGACCCGCCGCACCTGCACGGCTTCCTGGTTTCGCAAGGCGGCCAGTTCTTGTTGACTAAAAATCCCGATGGCAGCACGCATTTGGAAGGAACCACCTGGTACCGCCATCACATGTGGCCAGCCAGTTACTGGCAAATTTGGTCTGACTTAATCATCCATCGAATCCATCAGCGAGTGCTGGATCACGTCAAAAATCTCGCGGAAAGAGACCAAACCCCATGAAAGCGCGGCGCGTCATCCTGGCTGGCGGCAGTGGATTCTGCGGGCATTTGCTTACCAAAACACTGTCCGCAGATGGTTGCGAAGTCATCGTATTGACACGCTCGCCTCGAGCCACGGCGGTTTCGGCGCGGCAGGTTTTGTGGGATGCAAAAAATATGGGTGACTGGACGCGTGAGCTGGAAGGCGCGCAAGCGGTCATAAACCTTTGCGGTCGCTCGGTCAATTGTCGTTATACGGAAGCCAATCGGCGGTTAATTCTTGACTCACGAGTCCTTTCGACGCGGGTCTTGGGGGAAGCCATCAGCCGGTGTGCGGAACCGCCGCCGGTATGGCTCAACGCCAGTACGGCCACCATTTACAAGCATTCCTTTGATCGTGAAATGGATGAATCGGGCGAAATCGCCGGGGACAAAGATGCGCGGGATGAATTCTCCGTCGAAGTGGCGCAGGCTTGGGAAGGGGCATTGAATCAAGCGCAGACGCCCGTCACACGCAAAATTGCCATGCGATTAGCCATGGTGTTTTCGCCCGCGGAACGGACGGTTTTTCGAGTATTGCGACGCCTGGCCTGCTTGGGGCTGGGCGGCTGCATGGCGGGCGGTCGGCAATTCGTTTCCTGGATTCATGAGGAGGACTTTTGCCGCGCGGTGGCATGGCTCTTGAACCATGAAAATCTGTCCGGCCCATTCAATCTTGCCGCGCCGAATCCGGTGGCCAATCGTGAAATGATGGAGACATTGCGGCGCGTCGTCGGAGCTCCGTTCGGCCTTCCGGCCGCGCGATGGATGCTCGAAGTGGGGGCGTTCTTTCTTCGCACGGAAACCGAGTTGATGATCAAGAGCCGGCGCGTCGTGCCTGGAAAACTGCTTGGCTCCGGCTTTCATTTTAACTTTCCCCGGCTGGAAGAAGCGATGTTGAATATCCAAAAACGATTGGCCAGCGGGTAGTGTCATTATGAATGCGGCTGTCCATCAGTCGTTGAATGCTTCCCAAAGCGCGCGCCGCCATTTTCAGGCGGGCGGCAGGAAGCCTTTGTTTCTGGGCAATTGGGAGCGGGCGCTATTTATCCATTACGAAACGGACCCGAACATTCTCCAAAAGCAGATACCGTTTGAACTGGATTTATGGCAGGGCATGGCTCTGGTCGGCGTCGTGGCATTTTCCATGCGGCGGCTTCGTCCGTCTTTTGGCGGGAGACTAACGGAGCGACTATTTCTGCCGATTGCCAACCACGAATTTTTAAATGTTCGGACTTACGTGCGGCCCGGTCAACAGCCTGGAATTTATTTCATGGCTGAATGGGTCAACAATCCGTTGAGCCTTTTGCTGGGGCCGCGTGTCTATGGTTTGCCCTATCGTTACGGGCGAATTGCCTACGAACATCAGCACGAGCAGGGCCGATTGTCAGGGCGCGTCGCGGGTTCTTTTGCTTACGCGGGAAAACTTCCGCCCGAAACAGAATTCCGCGCTTGTCGGCGAGAAAGTCTGGACGAATTTTTACTTGAGCGCTACTCGGCGTTCACCCATTGCCGCGGGATCAACCGGTCGTTCAATATCTGGCACGAGCCGTGGGCGCAAACGGAGATTGAACTGACTGTGGATGACGATTTATTGCGACAGACCGGCTCGTGGTTTGACAATGCGCGGCGGATTGGGGCGAATTATTCTCCGGGCGTTGCCGACATCTGGATGGGCGCGCCCCGGCGGATGAATTGACCTGCGGCAATGCTTTGCGCAACGGGGCGTTTCTGGTAGTATGCCGTTCGAAAATGAATACTACTACAGCGCCGTCGGAAATCAGCGACTCGATCAATGCCCGGATTCTGGCCGTTTCCGAAGACAACCTGCAAGGCTTCCAGCGCGATCCCTGGCGGGAAATCGCCCGGCAAAGCGGCGTGGACATTGCGGTGGTTTTGGAACGCGTTCGCTCCATGCTCGAGGCCGGGACGATTCGGCGGGTCCGCCAAACATTGCTGGCCATCAATCTGGCCCAAGGCGCATTGGTGGCCTGGCAAGTGCCGGAGGAAAAGCTCGACGCGGCCTTCGACTACATGTTCCAGCAAGACCCGTTTTCCGGCCATGTCGTGCTTCGATCCACGGACACCGCCACAGCGGGTTCCAATTACAAACTGTGGACCACGCTCAAAGTGCCGCAGAGTTTTTCGATGCAAAAGCATTGCGAGTTTCTGGCCCGCAAAACCGGCGCGGAACATTTCCGTTTGATGCCCGCCAAACGGCTGTTCGTCTTGGGCGTTGGACATATTCGGCGGCGCGGCCTGGCGCCGGGCGCGAAGGCGGACGTCCCGGCCGAAGTGACCGAGGTTGCCATCGCGCAGTTAAGCGATTTGGAATGGCGCATACTGACCGCGCTCAAGCGAGAATTCACTCCCCATGAAATTCAGCCGGACTTGTGGCGGAGCAGGGCAGGGGAAGCCGGAGTTTCCCTGGAAACTTTTTATGAAGTCGCGGAGGATTTGAATCGACGAAAAATCATCGGCCGTTTTTCCACGTTCCTCGAGCATGTCAAACCGCTCAAAGACGGGGACAGAGTCACGCGGTTTAATGCATTGTTCCATTGGGCCGTGCCGGCGGGACGCGAAATCGAAACCGGCCGGGAAGTGGGACGGCATTATATTATGACGCACGCTTACTGGCGCGAAGGCGGCCCTGAATTCCACAACGTGAATGTGATGGGTGTGGCGCACGGCATGGAAAAGCCGGAATTGCTGGCCCACAAGGCGGCGATTGACGCGCACCTGGCTCAATGCGGCATCCCTGTTAGTTATACCAACGTATTTTGGGGCGGCCGCAGCGAAATCAAACCCTCAGAAATCGCCCCCGCCGCCTACCGCGAATGGTGCGCGAGCGCGGGCTTGGAACTGGGCGGGAAATAAATTGAGATAATTTTTGCAAAAAGACGCTTGTCAGAGGGTGCATCAGGGTGTATAAAAACAAATATACACATTGAAACGTTTAACCGGCAAAATACTCGACCACTCAGCGCCCGAACCGGGGCGGCCTGATGGGTTTACACTCATCGAGTTGCTGGTGGTGATCGCGATCATCGCCATCCTGGCAGCCATGTTGCTCCCGGCGCTGACCCACGCCAAGCAGCAAGCCCAAGGCACCAAATGCCTGTCAAATCTCAAGCAATGCAGCCTGGCGTGGTTAATGTACAATGCCGACTTCAATGGCCACTTTGCCTACAACGAGGAAGGCGATATTGCCGACACGACGCCTGGCGTCCCGCAGGGGTGGGTATATGGCTGGCAGGGATATACAGGCACCACTCAGGCACCCGATCCAGTGGACGCCAACACAAATTCCGCTTATTGTTTGACCGGAGGTTATGCGCAGATCGGTCCTTACCTCAAGGCTATTGGAGCGTTTCGCTGTCCCGCGGACCAAAGTGGCGATCTCCCGGGCGGAGTCGGAAACCCTCGTCAACGCAGTTACTCGATGAGTGAATCGATTGGTCCCAACCACAATGGCGACGCTGGTGTGAAAGGCAGCGCAACCGATCCCCTGCAAGGCGCATATTTGTCGTACCCAACCTTCCAGATTTATCTCAAGGAATCGGATTTAGCCCATCCGTCGCCTTCCAAACTTTGGCTGTTGACGGACGAAAACGCTGACACCATTAACGACGGGGCCTTTGCCTTGGCAATGCCCATACAAGGCCAGTCAACAGAGTGGGTTGATGTTCCTTCCAAAAGGCATAACAATGCCACCGGATTCAATTTCGTTGACGGCCATGCCGAGATACACGAATGGAGGATGCCACAGTATATACCGGGTGAGCTTGACGGCCCGGAGGCAAACAATCCACAGTTTGCAGCCGATTCGGTTGGAAAGAGTGTTGACGGGGGCAATGATCCCGATCTCTTTTGGATGGGCTGGCGCACTTCCTATCCTGCAAGCGCCGCAAATGTGTCTTTTTTGATGAATTACCCGGATCCCCAGCCCTGAGCCGGAAAACGATTTTCTCCCGCCCTCGGTTTGTAGCATGAATAATGCCATGGTGAAAGTCGGCTCGAATTAATAATGGACGGCCAAAAGTTAAAAATTCCCAAAAAATCCTTAAAAAGTGCTTGTCAAAGCACTCAATTCTGCCGTATAGATAAGTGGATTCACTGTGAAACGTTTAACCGAACAACCCAGCCGTCGCTTGCGGGCAAGCCCAATGTTTTACTATTGAAGCATTTAACATCATAACTCCTATGAAAATAACCGAATCAATTGCCAATCACCGCTTCACTCCGAAGCAAGCATTACAACACCCCAGGTTTTTTTCCACGCCACTCCGCCATTTACTGGGCATGGCCGTGGCCATGCTTTTTTGTGCCGCCAGCGCCCCGGCGGCGCAATATATTTGGGATCCCTCCGAGCTGGGCACAGGCACTGCAGGAAGTGGCACTTGGGATACTACCACTGCGGACTGGTATCCGGGCAGCGGCTCTGACGTGGTTTGGGTGGGCACCGGCACCGCCAACGGTTCGCCTGCTAATGGCGCCACTTTCAATGGCCCTGATGGCACCTATGCAATTACGATGGGTGTCGTGCCCGCCGTCAACAACCTTACCATTAACGCCTCCGGGTACACGTTTTCCGCTGCCAACGCCATTTATCTCGGATCGAGCGACACTTTGTCCGTCGCCGCCGGCAAGACGGTGACTTTCAACTGCAGTATGGACGGCAGCGGCACCAGTCCGTTTTGGGTTCTCGGCAGCGGCGCCACCATGAACGTTGGGGGCAATCTTACCGCTGGCCAACAGGTTCGTTTGGCGGGTGCCTCTGGCAGTGCGTACAATTTGACCGGCACGGGCAATGTCCCTGGGATCGTGTATGTTCTCGCTCCGGTGAACTTGACCGGCAGCGGCGTTTCAATGACGGTAAACTCCAGCTTTTTCATCGGTTACGCCCAGACGATCAACAGCACTCTCTACAGCAGCGGCACCCTGACGGTGAATGGAGCGACTCTCACAGTAACCGGCAACAATTTCTTAATGGGGCGTTCCAGTGGAAGCGGGACTCTTACAATCAACAACAATGGCATAGTGAATGCCGAGACTAGCGCAGCCCATATCTTCGCGATCAACTATGATGGCTCTGCCAACTCGAGTGCCACAGTCAACGTGAATGGCGGGAGTTTGACCGTGGGTAGCCCCACTTTGGAAGCTGTAGCAAGCGCGATTACCTTTTTTAACGCCACCGGTGAGAATACGACCGCAAGCGCGTCGATGTACCTAACGTCTGGCACGATCGACGCTTACGGCGGAATTGAATTTGGAGTGGTCGCCAGCGGCAGCACCCCCGGCACGGCTACGTTGACTCAGTCGGGAGGAATCCTCAATGTTGGACCATTGGGCATCTTCTTTGGCCTGGGTTCTCCCAACACCACCATCACGCTCTCCGGCGGCACCGTGGGCGCCTTGGGGGCCACGGGTTGGGCCTCATCCCTGCCGATGGTTCTTGGCACTACCGGCGGCAATATCACCTTCCAATGCAACCCCGGCGCCAACATTTCGCTAAGCGGTGCTCTCACGGACGGCGGGGCGGGCGGCGGGCTGAACGTGACAGGTGGCGGCACACTGACTTTGAGCGGGGCCAACAATTATATCGGGACTACCCTGGTCAGCAGCGGCAGCACGCTGGCGGTCGCGACGGCTCATTCTCCGATCAGCGGCGGCTTGGTTACCGTGGATGGCACGTCGGCATCGTCCACTCTTACTGTGAACAGCACCCCGGGAGATTCTTGGTCCATGGGCAGCGGGCTCACTTTCCAAAATGGCGCAACGACGCTGAATTTTCAATTTTCCGGGCTTCCGCCCAGCGCCTCAGTGGCGCCGATTCAGGTCACCGGCAGTGTCGCTTTCTCGGCTACACCGCCCACTGTGAATGTGAGTGGCACAGAAATCGCCAAGGGAACTTATCCGCTCATTACATACACCGGCAGCTACTCTGGCACGCTGCCAACCCCAATGTTCACAGGATCTGCCACGGCGGGCACCATCGTGAACACAGGCAATACGATTTCCTTGCAGGTCACGGGTTCCAGTATCACTGCGCCCGTTTACTGGGATGCCACTAGTGGTACTTGGAACACCAGCACACCGAATTGGAAGCAGCAGAATGTCCCCGGGGCCGATTATACGGATGGCGATGCGGTGATTTTTGATGATTCGGCGCCCGGGGCCGGTCCTTTTACGATTACCTTAAACACAACCGTCAGTCCAGCCTCTGTGACGTTCAACAACAGTGCCAAGAGCTATGCTATTATGGGAACCGGCAACATCAGCACTGGCACCCTGGGCGTGTCGGGCAACGGGGCAGCCACGGTGGCCACTTATAACACCTTCAATGGTGGCACAACCATCAACTCCGGGCAGTTGAACATCAACAACGGCGGCGACGCTAACGGCAGCGCGATCGGCACCGGCACGCTGACCATCAACGGCGGCACGATTGATAATACCAGCGGGTCGGATATTATCTTGCAACCCACGATTCCGGAAATCTGGGGCGGCAATTTCACCTACGCGGGCTCCGTCCACAACTTCAACACCGGCACTGGCACCGTGACGATGAATCAGAACACCACCGTCGGCGTCAACGCCGGGAACTTTACCGTCGGAGGTGCGATTTCTGGCAGTGGACTGGGACTGATCAAAACCGGGAATGGCACGTTGACGTTGGCGACCGGCAACAGTTTTGGCGGGGGTTTGACGCTTACCGGAGGCCAGGTGAACCTTGGGGCTGCTGGCGCCGCTGGTTCCGGCACCATGACCATCAACGTCGGCACGACAATTGATAACAGCAGCGGCGGGCTATTCACTTTGTCGGTTCCTTCTTACAATGTGAACGGTAACTTTACCTTTGTCGGAACCGCCCCCTTGAACCTCGGTAACGGAACTATTACTACTCCTTCGGGAGGAACTCTTACCGTGGACGTTGTCGCCAACACGTTGGAGAACGATGGCAACATTACTTCCGGTAATACCCGCGTGATCAAAAGCGGCCTGGGCACCTGGGTCATGGGCGGCACGACAGGGACCCCCAACAATTTCCAACTGGAGGTCAGCGCCGGCACGGTGCAGATGGCGAAAATCATTGGCCAAACCATTGGCCCGGGCAGCATTGGTTTGACTGTTGATGCCGGCGCCTTGGTGATCGACGAAGACTCCGACCAGATTCACTCCGGTACTCCAAACAGCACCCCCGTGCCGGTGAATTTGGCGGGCGGCACGTTCGACATAAACGGCTATGACGAAAATATTGACGAGCTCTCCATCAGCAGCGCCGGGACCCTGCAAGATAGCGGCGGCGGTGGCGGCCCCTCCACCTTAAACCTCATCTCGGGCCACACGGCTTCGCTCAGCGGCACAAACTGTCTGTTTAACATCGTCAACGGCCAAATTTTGGAATTCATGGGCCCCATCGGTGGCACCGGAGCACTGGTCACGGTCGGACCGGGCACGCTGTGGTTGATGAGTAACAATATTTACACCGGCGGCACAGTGGTCAGCAACGGTACGCTGGATGTCACCGCCCCCACCGGCTCTATCGCGGGCAACGTCTCAGTTCTGGCCAACGGCAGCACTGTGGGCATGCTGGAGCTGGACAACGCCACATCAATGGCTTCAACTGCCACCCTCAGCGTGGCCTCCGGCGCCATGGCGAACCTTACTTACTCGGGTACTCAGACCATCGGCGACCTGTTTGTCGGTGGCGTCCAGCAGCCTCCTGGCGTCTATGGGTTTTCAGCCAACAACCCCGGCAGCGTTTTCACCGGCTCCGGCACGCTCACTGTCAGTGGCGGCCCACCGATCACGATCTCCCAGCCGACCATCAGTGGGAACCAACTCACCATCTGCTGGAATTCGGTGGCAGGCGCCAATTACAACGTGTACACCACCACCAGCCTGAATCCGACAGCCAATTGGACGTTGGTAAATTCCAGTCCAATTACCGCAACAGGGTCAACCACCTGTTACACCTTGCCTGGAACTGTCAGCAGTCAGCACCAGCTATTCGTGACGGTAATGCAGTAACGGGGGATAAATATTTATTCAGACCGCCGCCGGTGAAATCCGGCGGCGCTTTTTTTAATCCCCCGCGAATCGCGGTTTAATATGTTAAGTTGACATTTATCTTAAATTCATTTAGATTAACCGCAATATATGTTAAATGTCAAAGTCATGAAACAAATTAGCCAAAGCAATCCCGGAAACTTTGGGCTGGTCAAATTGAGCCAGTCAGGCTCGGTCAAGGTGGGTCAGGCCGATTTCATTTACGTGGAATCGCAGTCGCTTTTGCGCAAGCTACTTTGCTCAAATGAGTTGCGAATAAATGGGTGATTAACCAAAAACGCTCCAGTCAAACCCAGCTTATGTCACTTCTCGCCGACCGCCAGCACGGTTTGAAAGTGCGGAGGTTGCTCTTCACGGGCGACAACGCTCACTTCAATCTTTTTGAAACCGGCCTTTTCCAGCCAGGTTTGCAAGTCGCTTTCGGCAAAGCCCAGCCAGCGGTCTCCATAGAGTTCGCGGGCCTGATCAAAATTATGGCGCAACAAATCCAATATCAAAATCTGGCCGCCCGGACGCACAATGGCATGGGTGCTGGCAATGCACAGTTGCGGATCGGCGGCGTGATGCAGAGCCTGGCTCAGGATAACCACGTCAACGCTGGCCGGCTCAATGGGCGGCGTATCCAGTTCGCCCAGTCGAAACTCGAGATTTTTAATCTTGTTCTTGCGCGCCTTGTTGGCGCCAAAGGCCACCATTCTTTCGGAATTGTCCACCGCAATGACTTTTTTGGCGCGGCGGGCCAGGAGTTCACTCAACAATCCTTCGCCAGAGCCAAGGTCGGCGACAACCAGAGGCGGCATGACCCGCAGAAGCAATTGGCCAAAGGCCTGCCAGGAGCGGCCCGGCCCGTAGCTGCGGTCAAAACGGCCGGCTACCTGGTTAAAGTAAAGCTGGGCCTCTTGCGTGCGCCGAAAGACCACCCGCTTCAGGTTAAGCTGGTCCGGGGCGTTTTCGGGCAATTCTTTCGCCCCGCGCACGGCCAGTTGGATAAACTCCGATGTGTTGGGGTCCGCGCTGGCGGCAATTTTGTAAAAAGTGCGTTTTCCCTCGCGGCGCGATTCGAGCAGGCCCGATTCCTGAAGCAACCCAAGATGCGTCGAAATGCGCGATTGGCCCATGCGGGTGATTTCCTGCAATTCGTTGACGGACAACTCGTTCTTCTCCAAAAGGGCAACGATGCGCAGGCGCGTCGGATCGGACAAGGCCCGCAATGATTTCAATATGGCCGACATGCAAAATAAAAAGGTTGACGCACTTTCAAACTCAATATATCTTCCTATCAAGATACGTCAATATGTATTTTAGCCGAGTGTAATTGAACCGTTAATTCATTATGAATAAGAGTTTTATTTTTTCATCCGAGTCGGTCGGCGAAGGCCATCCCGACAAAGTTTGCGACACAATTTCCGATGCGGTGCTGGATGCGCTGCTCGAACAAGACCCGCGCAGCCGGGTGGCCTGTGAGACTTACGCCAAAAGCAACATGGTCATCGTCGGGGGCGAAATTACGACCCGCGCTAAGGTGGACATTAATGATATCGTCCGCAAGTCGATTGCGGACATTGGCTATGTGAACGACGATGACGTTTTTCACGCGGAAAAAGTGTTCATCACCAATTTGGTGACGCGACAAAGCCCGGACATCGCGCAGGGCGTCGATGCCCGCGCCGCGGATGGCAAGGACACAGCAGAGCAGGGGGCAGGGGACCAGGGGCTGATGTTCGGATTCGCCTGCAACGAAACGCCGGAATTGATGCCTGCTCCCGTCATGTTTGCCCATCGGCTGGGGCGCGAATTAAACCGGGTGCGCAAAGCTGGCAAAGTGGCCTGGTTGCGGCCCGATTCCAAAACCCAGGTTTCCGTTCAGTATGAAAACGGCAAACCGGTTCGCATCGTCAATGTCGTTGTCTCCACCCAGCACGCCGCCGACGTCAAACACAAGGAAATCAAGGATTTCATCATCAAGGAAATCGTGTTGAAGGTGATTCCGGCGTCGATGCTCGACAAAAAGACACAATTTCTGATCAACCCGACCGGCCGGTTCGTGGTGGGCGGCCCGGAGGGCGACACCGGGCTGACCGGGCGAAAGATTATAGTTGACAGTTACGGCGGCATGGGGCGGCACGGCGGCGGCGCCTTCAGCGGCAAGGACCCTTCCAAAGTGGACCGGAGCGCGGCCTACATGGGCCGTTACGTGGCCAAAAACATCGTGGCTGCCGGGCTGGCCACGCGGGCGGAGATTCAATTTGCCTACGCCATCGGGTATCCTGACCCGGTTTCTGTGTGTGTGGATACCTTCGGCACCGGCAAAGTGAGCGACAGCAAGATCGAGCACGCCGTGCGCGAGGTCTTTAACTTTAAGCCCGCCGCCATCATCAAGCAGCTCAATCTGCTGCGTCCGATTTATTCCAAGACCACCAACTACGGGCATTTTGGGAAGATCGACGACTTGAACAGCATCACTTGGGAAAAGACGGACAAAGCCGCGGCGTTACGCAAAGCGGCGCAGTGAGACAATACTAACAATACAGATCTATTATGCCCATCAAACTATCCGCGCCCCGCAAAACCAAACCGGCCAAAACCGCGCATTCCAAAAACGGCGGTTCCTTCCGGGACTACAAGGTCAAGGACATCAGCCTGGCCGAGTATGGCCGCAAGGCCATTGACATCGCCGAGCACGAGATGCCCGGCCTCATGGCCATCCGCCGCAAGTACGCCGCCGCCCAGCCGCTACGCGGCGTGCGCATCACCGGATCGTTGCACATGACAATTGAAACCGCCGTGCTTATCGAAAGCCTGGCGGCTTTGGGCGCCTCGGTGCGATGGGCCAGTTGCAATATTTTTTCGACCCAGGACCACGCCGCGGCGGCGATTGCGAAAGCAGGCTTCCCGGTCTTTGCCTGGAAGGGCGAATCGCTCGAAGAGTACTGGGATTGCACGTTCAAAGCCATTGCGCATCCCAACGGACTGGGGCCGCAACTGATTGTCGATGACGGCGGCGACGCGACGTTGCTCATTCACAAAGGTTATGAATTGGAGAACGGCGACGGCTGGGTCAACAGCCCAAGCGCGTCGCACGAGGAAGACGTCATCAAACGCCTGTTGAAGCGCGTGGCGGGGGAGCGCCCTTCGTTCTGGCACACCGTGGTCAAGGATTGGAAGGGTGTCAGCGAGGAAACGACCACTGGCGTTCATCGGCTCTATCAAATGAAGGATGCCAAAAAGCTTTTGGTCCCTGCCATCAATGTCAACGACTCCGTCACCAAATCGAAGTTTGACAACCTTTATGGCTGCCGTGAGTCGCTGGCCGACGGCATCAAACGCGCCACCGACGTGATGGTAGCGGGCAAAGTGGCGGTGGTTTGCGGGTACGGCGACGTGGGCAAAGGCTCGGCCCATTCGCTGCGCGGTTTTGGCGCGCGCGTCATTGTGACGGAAATTGACCCGATCAACGCCTTGCAAGCGGCCATGGAGGGTTTTGAGGTTGCAACGGTTGAAGACACGCTGGGCGAAGCGGATATCTATGTGACCTGCACCGGCAATTGCGAAGTCATCACTCTGGAGCACATGCAAAAGATGAAGGACCAGGCCATCGTTTGCAACATTGGGCATTTCGACAACGAGATACAGGTGGACCGGCTGAACAAAGCGGCGGGTGTCAAGAAGTTGAATATCAAGCCGCAGGTCGACAAGTACACTTTTTCGGGCGGCAACAGTTTGTACATGCTGGCGGAGGGGCGTTTGGTGAACCTTGGCTGCGCCACGGGCCATCCCAGCTTTGTCATGTCCAACTCATTTTCAAACCAGGTCCTGGCCCAACTCGATTTGTGGAAGAACAAGGACACGTATCGTCGAGACGTCTATCGTTTGCCAAAGAAGCTGGACGAAGAAGTGGCCCGGCTGCACTTGGAAAAAATCGGGGTGAAGCTGACCCGGCTGACCAAAAAGCAGGCGGAATACCTGGGCATATCGAGCGACGGACCGTACAAGCCGGAACATTATCGCTATTGACAGGCGGGGGCCGATCACCGCCGGGTTGCGCGGCGGCCAGTTATTGGTTGACGCGGTTTGTCATTCTGCGATGCCTCGGCTTTGTCTATGCCGTGGCATTTTTGGCCGCCGCCATGCAAGTCCTGCCACTAATCGGTTCTCACGGGCTTCTGCCGTTGGATCTGTTTCTTGCGCGGGTTCAGGATGCCCTTGGTTCAACGTCCGCCAGTTTTGTCCGATTGCCATCCTTCTTTTGGTTTGCCCATTCGGATGCCGTTCTGCAGTGGACGGCGTGGGCTGGCTTCGCTCTTTCATGCGTTGTCATGGCCGGTTACGCGAACGCCATTGTCATGACGATTTTGTGGATGCTCTACATGTCGTTCGTCCACGTCGGACAGGACTGGTACGGCTACGGCTGGGAAATCCAACTGCTCGAAACCGGCTTCCTCACCATCTTTCTTTGCCCGCTGTTCGATGGCCGTCCGTTTCCGAAACGCGAGCCGCCGTTGGTGATACTCTGGCTATTTCGCTGGCTCATCTTTCGCATCATGCTCGGCTCGGCGCTGATCAAACTTCGCGGCGACCCCTGCTGGCGCGACCTCACAGCGCTCTACTATCACTTTGAAACCCAACCCATCCCCAATTCGTTGAGCCGTTTTTTTCATTTCCTGCCGCGCTGGATGTTGAAAGCCGGAGTTCTGTTCAATTACCTCGCCGAATTGGTCGCGCCGTGGTTTGCCTTTTATCCCCGCATCAGCCGGCACATCGCGGGCGTGATCATGGTGGCATTTCAGTTCACGCTCATCCTCGGCGGCAACCTTTCCTTTCTGAATTGGCTTACGATCGTGCCCGCACTGGCCTGTTTTGACGACAGCTTCTGGGCAAAGTTGCTGCCTCACGGGTTGGCGACTCGCATCGCCATTGCCGCCGAGACCGCGCGGCCCAGCCGCTCGATGCGGGGTGCAGCGTGGACGGTCGCCGGCATTGCCGGCCTTTTGAGTGTTCAACCCGTGGCCAACATGATTTCGCCGGGGCAAATCATGAACACTTCGTTTGATCCGTTCGATTTGGTAAACACCTATGGCGCGTTCGGCAGTGTGGGCCGCGAGCGGTTGAACGTCGTGTTCGAAGGCACCGACGCCGCCGTGCCCGACAACCGCGCCGTGTGGAAGGCGTATTCTTACAAGGCGTTGCCGGTGGCGTTGAACCAACCGCCCCGCCAGATTGCGCCTTACCAACCTCGACTTGACTGGCAGATGTGGTTTGCTTCCATGAGCACACCCGAGGAATATCCCTGGACGCTTCACCTGATTTGGAAACTTCTACACAATGATCCCGGCGCGCTGAGTCTTTTTGGCGGGAACCCGTTTCCCCAAAAACCGCCGCATTATATTCGCGCCGTCCTGTTTCGTTATGCATTTGCGCCGCCTGGGAATTCCGAAGGCCACTGGTGGCAGCGCGAGGAATTAGGCGTCTGGCTGCCCCCGCTTTCCGCCGACGATCCGCATTTGCTCGATATATTGAAACAGGCCGGCTGGCTGGAATCCGCACCCGGCAGCCCATGAACAATTGCTTGATCAAAAGAGTCAATCAATGGAACCATTGATCCCAACGGTGAGAGTCGATTTGAAAAAGTTGCTGTGCATCAGCGTCGCGTTGTTGGCGGTGGCTCCATTCAACAGTGGGGCCACTCCGCCCGGGGATGATTCCGGTTCGAAATCGCCGGTGCCGGTGACAACGGTTAAGACACTGCAACCCGCTTTTGCGTGGACCCCTTCACCCGAATCCGGCGTTTCGTATGAGCTAATAATCTGCGTTGCCGTTAAGGGCCCGCACGGGATTTGGATTCCAGGCAAGACGGCCTACTACCGTGCTGGCATTAAGGGCACGAAGCACATTGTTGCCCAGCCGCTATCACCAGACACAGTTTACGTCTGGTCAGTGCGAACGCGGTCTGGAAAAGGAACATCCAAATGGGCGGCATTCGGTGATACTGATCCCAGTTTCGGCCAGAAAAGCCGGGTTGGTTACGAGGCAATGTGCGCCTTTAAAACACCCACGCATTCGGATTGACAGCTATTCCTTGTGCTTGGAGAAGTCCGGATAAAGTTTTTCCATGCAGTCGGGGCAGATGGAATGGGAAAACTCGGCGTTGGAATGCTCGTGAACGAATGTCTCCAACTTTTGCCAATAGCCCTTGTCGTCGCGGATCTTTTTGCAGGAGGCGCAAATGGGCAGCAGGCCGCTCAAGGTCCTGACTTTAGAAAGCGTGTCATTTAACTGCTCGATCATTTTGGTGCGCTCATCCTCGATCTTTTTTCGTTCGGTGATGTCGTAGGCAATCGAGGACGCGCCCATTAACTGACCGTCCGCGCCTTTGATCGGAGAAATGGCCAGGTAAACATCCACCGCCACGCCATCTTTGCGGACGCGCACGGTCTCAAAATTCTCGATTGGTTTGCCGCGCCGAAGATTCTCAAAAACGTCAAGCGTGGACGGCCGCAGCGCTTCTGGAATAATCAAGAAAACAGATTGTCCCACGGCTTCGGCTTCGGTATAGCCGAAAAGTTGGCAGGCACCAGCGTTCCAGGTGGTAATAATTCCGTCCATGTTTTGGCTGAAGATGGCCTCGCCTGTGGAATCGACGATGGCGGCCAAATAGAATAATTTTTCCATGTCCGTTTTGCGTTGGGCCCGGACTTGTGCTTCGCGTAATTCGCGATCAATGGCAGGGGCGAGGCGCGTTAAGTTGCCCTTTGCGATAAAATCGTGCGCACCCGCCTTCATGACTTCGACCGCCACATTTTCCCCAACAGTGCCGGAGACAACAATGAACGGCAAATCGAGCTTCCTGTTTTTCAACACGTCGATGGCGGGAAAGACCGCGAAACTGGGCAGCATGTAGTCACAGAGGACTAGATCCCACTGTTCTCGCCGAAGCGCTTCGTCCATGGTTGTGGCACTGTGAACTCTTTGGTGATGGACGTCGTAACCAATGGTCGCAAGGTGATGCACCATAATTTCAGCATCGTGCTCCGAGTCTTCCACCAGCAAAACCCGGAGAGGCTTGCCCTTTCGCCCTGGTGTTGCCAAAGGCTTTTTGGCCTGTTTAGATTTCATATGCGCCACCTAATTCATGACAAGACATCGACTGTGTCGGCGGCTTGACAGTCAACCAAGCTGGAACGAAACTGTCAACGACGCGCCTGCCATCCGTGTAATCGATTCCCGGCACGCATTGGTTTTATGCAAGAATCCGAATTCATTCAATGCCCATTTTGCGGCCAGAAATTTGAAGTGCTCATCGACACCAGCCAACCCTCGCAATGTTTCACCACTGATTGCGAGGTTTGCTGCCGCCCGATGGAGGTGGCAGTGGAATGCGCGCCCGGTGAAATTCTGAGCTTGGATGTGCGCCCGAATTGAAGGATGCTTGGCGATTATGGCACTGACTCCATCTGTGATCGTTCTGTGGGTTTACATTGTTCTGCTTTTGGGCGGAGGGCTAATGGGATTTCTCAAAGCTGGGAGCAAAATCTCCCTCATTACCTCGGCCGCTTTCGCGCTGCCTCTGGTGCTATGCGCCATAAGCGTAATTCCACTGTATCCCGTCGCTCCAATCCTTCTGGGGCTGCTGGCGGCGGTCTTTTGTGTGCGATATGCGAGGGGGAAGAAATTCATGCCGTCGGGCTTGATGGGATTGCTGTCGATAGTTGTTTTGGCGGTCTTTTTGCTGCTGCGCTGAGGGCTGTGACCTATTTACTTTTGTGTGCAAACGACCCTTCCGATCTGGCAGATTCACGCCCAAATAGTTGACACGCTCCAGGCGACAAACCGTCTGGTGCTGATTGCTCCCACCGGTTCCGGAAAAACCACGCAGGTCCCGCAAATGCTCTTGGACGGCGGGGTCTATCCCGGGCGCATTGTGGTATTGCAGCCGCGCCGTGTGGCCGCCCGCACTGTGGCCGCCCGTGTCGCTTGGGAACGCGGTTGCAAACTCGGCGGCGAAGTGGGATACCAGATTCGTTTTGAAGACCGCACCAGCCTAGGGACGCGCATTTGCTTTGTGACGGAGGGGATACTGCTGCGCTGGCTGCAGGATGATCCGGATTTGCGTGATATCAGCGTCATCCTTTTTGATGAATTCCATGAACGCAATTTGTTAAGTGACGTCGCCCTGGCTCTGGCCAAACGCCTTCAGGAAACGCGACGGCCCGATCTGAAAATGGTGGTTATGTCCGCCACGTTGGAGGCCGAGCCGGTCGCGAAATATTTGGGCGGTTGCCGCGTGTTGGTTTCTGAAGGCAAGGCTTTTCCCGTGGAAATCCGCCACGCCGATTTGCCCGACGATCGCCCGGCTTCCGAGCAAGCCGCAGATTTGGTCGCGCAAATCACTCATTCTGGCGCGGCTGGGGACATTCTCGTCTTTATGCCTGGCGTGGGCGAAATCAATGCCACCATCGGCGCGTGTCGCGCCGCTGAAACGCGCGAACGCGTCGCCCTGATTCCCCTGCACGGCGAATTGCCGCCCGAGGAACAGGACACAGCGTTTGCCCCTAATCCGTTGCGCAAAGTTGTAGTGGCGACGAACGTGGCGGAAACGTCGGTGACCATCGATGGCATTATTCATGTAATTGACGGCGGATTGGCCCGTGTGGCGCGTTATGAAGCCGAGCGCGGCATCAGAACCTTGTTTATCGAACCGATCAGCCGCGCTTCCGCCGAGCAACGGGCGGGCAGGGCGGGACGGACGGCCCCGGGCATCTGCCACCGGCTTTGGACAGAAGGCGCGCACCTGAACCGCCCGGAGCGCAACACGCCGGAAATTCAGCGGAGCGATCTGGCTGAAGTTGTCCTATTGCTCCATTCCTTTGGGATCAGGGACGCAGCGCGGTTTGACTGGCTGGACAAGCCCGATCCCCAAGCGGTGCAACGCGCCGAAAAACTGTTGCGCATCCTGGGCGCGCTTCGGTCCGAGGAGGGAATTGGAGCGTCGCCCGAGAACTCGGACATGACACCCATTGGCTGGGAGATGTTGCGATTGCCAATGCATCCGCGTTATTCGCGGATGCTGGTCGAGGCGGCCAAATACGGTTGCGTTCCCGCGGCCGCGTTGTGTGCGTCGCTCGTTAGCGGTCGCGATTTGCTGATGCGGCTGGGGAGAGACGACAAACATATCGCCGAAGCGCGCGAACTTTTTGAGGCGAGCGCCAATTCGGATTTTTACACGCTAATGCGGGCGTATCAATTTGCCCAGAACAATCATTTTAACGTGGAAAAATGCCGGCGCTATGGCGTTCACGGGCAAATTGCGCGGCAGGTGCAACAGGTTTATGAACAAATTACGCAGACGGGCAGGGGCCTGCGCGGCGAGGTTCAAGCGGCGAAGGACGATGACGTCAGGGTGGAAAGGCCAAAAGGCGAGGACCCGCTGCTGCGTTGCATCACGGCCGGATTCATCGATCAACTTTGCAAACGGCGTGACCAGGGCACGCTGGATTGCGATTTGACGGAAGGACGCTCGGGAACGTTAGTGCGCGAAAGCGTCGTCCAAAATTCTCCGCTTTTTGTCGCCTCCAGCATCCGCGAAGTTTCCGGCCGCACTGGCAACCGTACTTTGTTGGGCCTGGCGACGGCGGTCAAACGGGAATGGATCGAGGAAATGTTTCCCAGCCAAGTCAGTCATCGTGTGGAACATTTGTTTGATCGGACCCATAAGAGAGTCAGCGCGGTAAATTTGGTTCGCTTCCATGATTTGGTCATCCATTTTGAACATCAGCGCGAGGTGGATGCCGTTGCTTCCGGGCGCTGCCTGGCTGAGGCTTATGGGAAGCACTATTTTGAACTGCCTCTTTTAAATCATGAAATCAAACAGATGCTGGCGCGGATCAACCTCGTTTGTGCGGCCATGCCAGAGCTGGAAACGCCGCCGGCCGACACGGCTTTCGTTCAGGACTTCCTCGCCCGCGCCTTCGCTGGATCGACTTTGGTGAAAGAGGCGCAGGCGACGCCGCTGCGCGATCTTTTCCTGGAACACATCGGCAAGGAACAATTGGAATGGATAAACGAACTGGTCCCCCCAACAATCGTCTGGCCTGACGGCAAGAAGCTCAAGCTCCTATATCCAGACGAACCGCGCAATGAAGATGGCGGCCCGAATCCTCCGGAATTGCAGGTGAAGCTGCACGAAACCTTCGTGCTTAAAATTCACCCCCACGTCTGCGAAGGCCGATTGCCGGTAAAGCTCTGGCTCTGCGCACCCGATGGCAAGCGAATCGAATCGACCCTCAATTGGCCAACTTTCAAAGCCAACAATTACCCCAAACTCAAAAAGAGTCTCCAGCAAAAATTCCCCGCATTCGTTTGGATCTAATCTTGTGCCCGCTTAAGACGAAGGTTGATTGGAAAAACCCCTGCCGATTGTAACTGACCCGATTTTTGATTGTGGTATTGGTTGGAACAAAGAAATCAGACCATGAGAAAATCCAAGGCTGTTACTTTAATATTGTCCTGCTCGTTGTTGGCGGGCTGCGATCCCGATGCGAACCAATTCGCAGCGGCCGACAACACGGCCTATACGAACAATACGTATCAGAGTGGTTACGGTTACTGGCATGCGCCTTATCGGCAGTGGTACCCATATCCATTCAACTATTATTCGCCGTCGTATGGCTATTACCACGGGGGCTCCTGGTCGGCTGCGCCGGAAGAGAGCAAGATAACGGTGAGTTCCCCAGGAGTTCAAGGCGTGGATGCCGCTGCCCATGCCGGGATGGAACGGGGGCGGTCGTAATTCTCTAGGACAATTCACTAGCCAGACCATCGGAGTTGGTGGCGGTTACGAATTTTGGAGTGGCAAGAGTGGTTTTCAAGACCCCTGCGAGGGTGCGAAGTTTTCTGGAATCTACGGAGGAACAGCTACTAAAAGTGGCGGAGCTAACTTTGGCATTGCAGGCGACAACAATGTTGCCCTCGGGATTAATTATGGGCCCGTCTATGGCGGGTTGATTATCGATCCAAATCGGGTATCGGTCAACTTACGAGATTCGTTTAATCGGCGCGGCCCCGGTACATCGTGACCCCCCTCGGCCGGTTTACCGGCTGAGGAAAATTCAATGTATCTCGCAGAAAACATGGAACCACTTGAGACGCTGGTTGCGAGAGGGCACCCGGCCCCTTGGCCGCCCTCCCCCCCAGGGCGGCCAAGGGGC
>Ga0182024_10003626_pt1 | contig 36495 bp, 28 predicted proteins | sample P32metaG_FD_120480 | JGI IMG/M metagenome (GOLD analysis project Ga0182024, IMG submission 120480) | Permafrost microbial communities from Stordalen Mire, Sweden - P3-2 metaG (Illumina Assembly) | ecosystem: Environmental > Terrestrial > Soil > Wetlands > Permafrost | place: Sweden: Stordalen...
ACGTTCCGGCCCGGTTTCACTGTCGGGAACAACCTTGGGCATTACTGCTTTGCAGGGGCAGTATTTGAAATTTGACTGGTGGTGGGCCAACCCCACTCTCAGCATAATGCTGGCGCCGCAGGGACGGGTCAGATCGGTCATAGTTGCCCCTGATTGGACGATATGGCAACCGTTCAATCCTTTGGAGCCAACCGATCTGCCCAAGCTTCAGAGATATGGGATTGATTACAGCGATTATACCATCGCCGTTCAAAAATTGAAGGACGCCGGCAGCGAAAAATTGCCCGCACGACAATTTTTTCACCGGCCGGCTTATTCTGTGCCCCAGTGAAAGAAGCTGAATTACAAAATGTTTATTGGCCATCACGTGCCTGCATTTTTACTAAAACGGTCTACTTTCCGTAGAAATTCGTCCGATGACTTTTAAACTTGCAATAAACTGGAAAAAATTTCTGAAATGTGCAAATTTGAGTTTAACTTTAATTTTCGTTAGACTTTTTTAGTTGGCGAACCATGGTGTGTTGAAATCATTTGTAAAAGTTATTTTCTGGAGACTGATTCGCTGGATTGATGGTCCCCAAAAGCTTCGACAGTTTGGCGAGCCAATCTTTTGGCTGACGGGCTTCCGCCGAAGTGTAAATCGGCGCCGGCCGCCGGCAAATCTCGCTGTAATTAAACTGGACCGGCTGGGTGATGTGGTGCTGTGCTCACAACTGCTGGCTGGATTGCGGCGGGGCTGGCCAAATACCCGCATTACACTTTTTGTGCGGCAATCATTGGTGGATTTGGCACGCCTTTGCCGGGATGTTGATGAAGTCGTTGGTGTGCCGGTTGACGAAGGAAACATGGTGTTTGATCCTCGTTCTGAAGAATATTATGGCTGGGGACAGCAACTGGCGAAATGGCTGGAATTTTGTCATCAAGGCAAATTCTGGAAACGACGCTTTGGTGCAACCTTGGTGCCGCGTTGGGATACAGACTACTATGGGGCACTTCCGTTGGCTTATTTGCTTGGTGCGCCGCTGCGTTGGGGTGCCACCGAGGCTGCCATGGCAGATAAAGTAGTTGCCAATCGAGACTTTGACCGGCTACTGACTCATGTAGTTAAAGGGCGAAGTGTTCGCCATGAGGTTTTGCTCAACAAATCATTTTTGCAAATGCTGAACATTGAACCCATCGCCGGAGAGAAACTTGTGTCTTGGGTCAAAGAGTCCGACCAGAAAAAGGCTGCGGATATAATGGTTGCGTCAGGTGTTGATTTTTCAAGAAAGGCCATTGTAGTTTGCATGGGAGCAGGATGGCCAAGTAAAATGTGGCCCGTTGCATCTTATGCGAGCCTGTGCAAAGCGGCATTCGATTTTGAAACGGTTCAGTTCTTGACGTTTGGCACCGCCGCAGAATCGAATCTGGGGCTGCAATTGGGCAATATGCTTGGGGGAGTTGTGATTAACTTGGAAGGCAAACTGCCGTTGGGCTTACTGCCCGCTGCCGTGTCGCTTGGGTCGCTGTATATTGGTTCCGACACTGGAACTAAACATCTGGCGGCGGCGGCCGGACTGCCGGTGTTTGAGATTAATTGTCATCCTCGGGCCGGCAAACCTTATTGGGCGGAATCTCCCCGGCGATTTGGTCCCTGGTCAGTCCTCAGCAGGGTGGTTCAACCGGAGAAAGCGACCGCCCCGTGTGAGACGCATTGCATTGCTGGAGAATCGCATTGTATTCTTGGGGTTTCCGACAAGCTGGCGGTGGATGCCTTGCGTTCCTTCCTGGAACAGCCAGATCTGAAAAGACTTGTCCGGTCCGAACTTAACAGCACCACTGTGACATGAGAATTCTCTATGATGGCCGGGTTTTTCAATTCCAGCGGGCGGGAGGCATCAACCGCATCTTCTCGGAGCTTATCTCCGGTTTGCCGCCCGACTATCATCCGCTCATCACTGGTGTGGAAAACTTTGGGGAAAACGTGCCCAGCCATCCCAATTTGGAGCAGCCACGTTTCAAGCTCTTTCGTCCAGGACGAATCAGCGTGCCATTGCGCGAGCGTTGGTGGAAACCGCGATTGCTTGGCAGTCTGGATTTGTTCCATCCCACCTATTATGATCTTACTGCCGGCTATGCGCTTTCCGATTTCAAGTGTCCAATGGTCTTGACCGTTTATGATTTTATTTATGCCATCTATCCCAAACTGACCGAAGGTTCTGAAAGGGTGATTCACGATCAAAGTGCGGCGATTCGGAAGGCAGACTTTGTTGTCTGTATTTCCAAGGCGACGGAAAACGATTTATTGGAGCGATTCCCGGAAAAGCAGGGGAAAACGGTTGTGGTTTATTTGGGGTCATCGTTTGAAGTTCAAGCCCCACTGCCGGAGCAGGCGATTTTTGAGAACCCTACTTTTATCTTTGTCGGTGGCCGTGGCGGCTACAAAAATTTTCTTTTTCTGCTGCGTGCATTTGCCAAGGCCAGCGCGGTCAATTCTCGGATCCGCTTGCGGGTTGCCGGCGCTCCATTGACAGAAGAGGAGCGGTGGCAGATATATTTTCTGGGTATTAGCGACAAGGTAGATGTGGCAATCTACCCCAATGAACAAACCCTCATGAACCTCTATCGTTCCAGTGTGGCGTTAGTCTACCCTTCATTACATGAGGGTTTTGGCATTCCGCCTTTGGAAGCGATGGCTTGCCGCACCTTGGTAATTGCATCAAACACCACCAGCCTGCCGGAAGTTGTGGGGGACGGTGGAATCATGCTGGATCCGACGCGAGAAAATGACTGGACAGAGTGCTTTTTAAAATTCGCCAATGGCGGGAGAGATCGGGATTCAGTAATCGAGCGAGGCTTGGAGCGTGTGTCCAAGTTTTCATGGAAGAACACAGTAAACCAGCACTTGGCGATTTATCGTCAACTGTCTCGCAATCGTGAATGAAATAAAGACCATCGCGTTAGTTGAATGGAGCTGGATGGGGCACCACCCTTCGGCTTTCAAGCTGTTTATTCGGGCGCTGCTTGACCTCGGTCGCACCGTGCTGGCTTTTTGTCCCAAGCCGCAGGAGGTGGATGTCTCGCTAGAAGACTTGGATGCTGTAGTGCGCTCTCGATTGACATTGCGACGAATTGACTGGGCACCGGCTCCGCGTGGTTGTCCGCGCTGGCTGACGCGCAGGGCAGAGATGCTGCGGTCACTTTATCAAGTCAGGAAGCGTGTCCGTCAGTGGGAAACTGAACAGGGAAAGTCCATTGAATTAATATTCTTTGCCTGCATTTACGATTCTCAATTCCGAGTGTTTCGGGAGGTGGAATGGGTGTTGCCGTATCGGTGGGCAGGGCTGTATCTGCACTGTCGTTCATTCCGCAAGCCGGGTTCACCCATTCCTCAAACAGGCGAGTTGCCATGCCCCGAACTGATCTTTCGATCGCCAAAGCTCCATGCAATCGCCATTTTTGACGAAGGAGCCGCCACCGCATTGGAGCATCTATCGGGTCGTCCGGTCGTGGTTTTCCCCGATCTGACCGACGAAATAGTGAGCCGGGAGCCAACACCTTTTGCGGCAAAAATAAAACGTTTCGCTGCGGGCGCGCCGATAATAGTTGCAATGGGAAACCTACAGCATACAAAGGGTGTTACTACTCTGGCAAGACTGGCGTTGGATCCGGCCAACAGTGATTTATGTTTTGCCTTCATCGGCGAAGTATATTGGGAATCGTTTAAGCCTGAAGATCGGGCTTTGATTTCCAGTCTCATGTATCACTGTTCCAACGCTTATACTCACTTTGCACGAGTGCCCGACGAGCAGTCTTTTAACAGTGTCATCCAGGCAAGCGATATTATTTTTGCCGCTTATCTTGACTTTCCGAACAGCAGCGGCATTCTGACCAAGGCGGCGGTGTTTCAGAAAATAATCATTGTTAGTGATGGTTACCTGATGGCGGAGCGGGTGCGGAGTTACCAAATAGGCGAGGTAGTTCCGGAGGGTGACGTGGAGGCAACCGGACGCATCATTCGCGAGGTGCTTAAAAACCAGGATGCTTGGCTCGCCCAACATTGTCCGAAGTGGCGCGAGTATCATGCACAGCATTGCTATGATGGACTGAAGGCGGCTTTTTCAAAGCTACTTAATGCGCGCTGACAAAATTGATTCGACGGGCTTATGCAAATATACGTTGTATGATTTCTGCCAATGTCAGTGTAATCATTCCTTGTTACAAGATGGGACGGTATGTGGGTGAAGCGCTTGAATCGGTCGGGTCGCAAACTTATTCGGATTGGGAGATTGTAGTCGTGGACGATGCCGGGCCGGAGGATGGCACCCGCCTGATGGTCGCCGAATTCGCCAGGCGGTTTCCTGACCACCGGGTAGAATTTCTGCGGAATGAAACCAACCGCGGCGTAAGCGCGGCTCGAAACACGGCGGTTCACATTGCGAAAGGAAGGCTCCTCGCGTTTCTGGACCCGGATGACCTCTGGCTGCCGGATAAATTGTTGAAACAATTGCAGGTTTTCGAGGCCGACAAAACGGCCGCCTTGGTTTACTCGCAAGCGCGGATACTAAGATCAGGTGCAGGCATAAATTTTTCGCCGGGAATTGAAATCACCGGCAATCCTCCAGAGAACGAAACAACGGCGGCCACCCTGGCGGTTGCCAATGGGATGTTGATGTTTGCAATTTCCAGTCTGGTCATAAAAAGGGAAACCTTTGATGCGGTCGGAGGTTTTAGGGAGAACCTGCCGTTTCAAAATGAGGATCGTCTTTTGATCGGCAGTTGCGCCTTGTTTGGCCGGATGGCATGGGTATCTGAACCGCTCTGCGTCTATCGCATGCATGATGGCAGCGTCACCACCACCGTCATTAAAAAAGAAATTGCACATCTTGTGGAATTCGATCTGGTTGCCCGTATTGCACTGTGGCTTCGCTACCAACCGCACGGGCGGATCATCGGTTCCCAAATCGTGAATGGCATCTTGCGCGAGCGACTATTGCAAACACTGGCGGCTCCCTCTTGGTTTCATTCGCGTGACTTGCTGGTCGATCTTTGTGCGCAATTGACATTGGCTTATCCAAGTGCGGGCATTTTTTTAATGCTTCGCTTTTTGCAGCAAAGCCCGGCACTGGCATTCGGGCGAAGAGTTGTCAGGCATTTGGTTCGCCGGCAGGTGGACACCAAAAGCCAGCGGTGCCTGGCAAAAAAAATATAGGGGCGCCTCGGAACCGCAGAAATTTTATTTAAATCGTGAATTCCAATTCCAACGTCCTTTTTCTCGGACATGACGCCAGCCGGACGGGGGCGCCGCTGTTACTGTTGAGATTGATCGCATGGCTGCAAGCCAATTCGTCCATCAAACCGTCGGTGCTGTTGAAACGGGGTGGTGAAATGGAGTCTGAATACCGGAACACTTTTCCCACGCGATGTCTGGTGGGGGAGTTTGCGAAAATGAACGGCAGTTTGCCTCGCCGGGCCTTGCGCAAACTGCGGCTGGCAAGCATACGCCAGCCGGATTTAGACCGCATGTATCCACCGGAGAAATTTCCGGTCGTTTATGTCAATACGATTGACTGTGCCGACATGGTCCTGCGGCTGGCCGGTTCTGGCCGGCGCATTATTCATCATGTCCACGAACTCTCCTACACTACGGAGTTGTTTAATGCGGTGGTGGCTTTGAAGCAGGCGGTTTCGCACACTTTTGCCTATATCGCGGTAAGTCACTCAGTGCGGGAGTATCTTGAAAAATCCATCGGGGTTCCCACCGAAAAGATCCATGTAATTCATGGATTTCCTTTGGTGTCCGCCGATGAAAACCATAAAACTGAAACCGGGCGGACAATTCGGCGGCAGTTGTGCATTGCGGATGATGTTTGCATCATCGGTATGTGCGGATTGCCGCAGTGGCGCAAAGGCACGGATCTCTTCGTTCAACTTGCGCTACAAATGAAGCGCAATGTGGGATCCACCCAATGTCATTTTGTCTGGCTTGGAGGAAACGTTGGAGATCACCGGGAGGCTTTGTATGATATAGCTAAGACTGGGTTGCAAGATATCTGTCATTTCATCCCGGCGGTTTCGAATCCACAAGCCTATTTCAGTGCCTTCGACCTTTTTGCCCTCACCTCCAGGGAAGATCCGTTTTCTCTGGCCATGCTGGAAGCGGCGGAAAGCGGGTTGCCAATCGTGTGTTTCGCCGATGCTGGCGGCGCTCCCGATTTCGTGGAAAATGACGCTGGCACTGTGGTTCCTTACCTTGATGTTCCAGCCATGGCCAAAGCCTGCGCCGAACTTTTGATGAATGAAAGCCGTTGCAAGCAAATAGGCAAAAACGCCAGAGCCAAGGTGCAGGAACACTATACACTAGAAAAGCAAGGGCCTAAGCTGCTCGCGGTCATTGAGGGAGCCATGCATTAGGTTTAATTTGCCGACCCATGAATTTTTCATCGCCACCCGCCGTAGCATCGGTCGCCAAAAATGGGAATCCGCGTCCGTTCTGGTCGGTGATGATTCCAACTTACAATCCACCCGCCGATTATCTGGAACAGACCTTGCGCAGTGTTTTGGGCCAGGATCCGGGCAAGCAGGAAATGCAGATTGAAGTAGTGGATGACTTTTCGCCCAAGGTGGATGTGGCGGCGCTGGTGCGGCAAATTGCGGGTGACCGGGTGAGCGTCTATCGCAGCCCGGTCAATCGGGGGCTGGCTGGCAGTTGGAACATCTGCATCGAACGCGCGCGCGGCGAATGGGTGCATATTTTACATCAGGACGATCTGGTTCTTCCGGGGTTTTATCAGCGGCTGAAAAGTAGTTTGCCGACGCAGCCGCAGGTGGGCGCGGCATTTTGTCGCCACGCCCTGGTCAATTCCAGCGGCCACTGGCTAAGGCTGTCGGAACTTCATCACGAGTCGTGCGGAATTCTTGAGAACGGTCGGCAGAAAATCGCGGTGGAGCAGATTATTTTAACCCCGGCCATCGTCGTCCGCCGCTCCGCCTATGAGCAGCTCGGTGGGTTCTCGGCGCATTTGTGCTATGTATTGGACTGGGAGATGTGGCAGCGGATTGCTGCCCGTTTCTCAATTTGGTTCGAGCCTCGCATTCTTGCCGCCTATCGGGTTCATGAAGCTTCGGCCACTTCAAGACTGATTTTGGAGGCGGCGGATGTGCGCGACGTGCGGACAATGATTGAGCTGGTCGGTCCGAATTACCCCCGGCATCTCGCAGCGGATTGGATCCGCCGGGCGCGGGCATATTATGCGAATGTAGCCATGCACCAAAACCGCGAGCTGCTGGTCGAAGGCCACTGGCGGGCGGCCTGGCGGCGCTGTTGGCATACATTTGAAATGAATCCGGGCTGGCGCGTGCCGGCCGGCGGATTTTCGCTTTTCATTTTGCAGCTGCGTCTGCTGGCCTCGCTACTCAAGCGCCAGCTTAAATCAAAATTATAACGATGAAACCGCAAGTTGGAGTTTGTATTCTTGGTGCCGGTCCAACCGGCTTGGGCGCCGCCCGACGGCTCGAACAACTTGGCCGCCATGACTGGCGGTTGATTGAGGCGGCCCCCCATGCTGGCGGTCTGGCTGCGTCTTTTATTGATGGGCAGGGGTTCACATGGGATATCGGCGGCCACGTTCAATTTTCACATTACGAATATTTTGACCAGGCCATGGATGAGTTTCTTGGCCGGGATGGTTGGTTGGATCATGAACGTGAGTCCTGGGTCTGGATGCGCGACCGGTTTATTCCGTATCCGTTCCAAAACAACATCCGCCGCCTGCCAGTGGAAGATTTGGACAAGTGCCTGGCTGGACTGGTGGATATCACCCGGAACAATTTCGTCAAACCGGGAAACTTTCGGGAATGGATTCTCGCCACGTTCGGACCGGGTCTTGCGGATGTGTTCATGCTGCCTTATAACTTCAAAGTCTGGGCGCATCCGCCGGAACTGATGAATGCGGTCTGGGTGGGCGAGCGCGTGGCGGTCACGGATCTCAAGCGGGTGCTCCAGAATCTTGTTCATGGCAGGGACGACGTGTCCTGGGGGCCGAACAATACGTTCCGGTTTCCCAAATTTGGTGGCACTGGGGCGATCTGGCGGGCCTGCGCGGAAAGGTTGCCGCAGGCGCGGCTCCAATTTAATACGACGGTGACAAGCATTGATCTGAACCGGCATGAAGTCACGACCTCGCAGGGTGAGAAGCTCAAGTATGATGACTTGATTTCGACGATCCCATTGAGCGAGCTGATCCGCTTGAGCGGGCAATCCCAATTGCAGGAACCGGCGGCGCACGGGTTGCTTTATTCCACCTCCAACATTTTCGGCATCGGCCTGCGCGGAAAGCCCCGTGACGAACTGGCGACCAAGTGCTGGATGTATTTTCCGGAGGATAACTGCCCGTTTTATCGCGTCACAGTTTTCAGTAATTACTCACCGAACAATGTGCCGGACATCAAGCAGCATTGGTCGTTGATGGCCGAGGTATCGGAATCAGCGCACAAGCCGGTGAATCACGCGCGATTGATGGAGCAGGTGATTGAAGGACTGCTGGCCACCCGGTTGATTGAGCGGCGGGAGGACGTAATTTCAACTTGGAAATATCGGGCGGCCCATGGCTACCCCACGCCCGGCTTGCAGCGGGACGCGGCGCTGGCGGAACTGTTGCCTTACTTTGAAGCCAAGCGGGTTTATTCGCGGGGCCGATTCGGCCTCTGGAAATATGAAGTCAGCAATCAAGATCATTCTTTCATGCAGGGCGTGGAGGTCGTCGAACGACTGGCGAACGGCAGGATGGAAGTTACCGCGACAAATCCAAATCTGGCGAACAGCAAGAGGCATCCGTGGCCCTTTGAATGCTGGAAATGAAAACGTTGTCGCGATCCTTCAACCGCAGGGACGATAAAATTTGAGCGCTGAATATGTCTAGGATTCTTTTTGTCTCCACGATGGCAGCTTTTCCGTGGGGCGGCAGCGAAGAGCTATGGTCCCGGGCAGCTACTTTGTTGTCTTCAAATCATAAGGTCGCCTGTAGCGTTCAAAATTGGCCCGAGCTGCATCCGAGGCTGCAGTTGCTCCAGAGTTGCGGAGTGGAAATCATTCCGAGAAAGCCAACCCAATCTAAGGCGACTCGGGTCTTCAACTGGTTCCTTCCGGATTGCCTGCAATGGAAGGCGGCGTCACCAATCAACCAAGCGCTTGCTTCGTTTAAACCTGATCTGGTAGTGGTGAATCAGGGCGGAAATACGGATGGTTTGGAGTCCATGCTGGCTTGTCAAAAACACTGCATACCTTTTTTCAACGTGATTCAGGCGGTGCCGGAATGTGTTTTCTGGCCGGACGACACAGAGATCAGGCAGCAAAGGCCGTTGTATCAAAATTCACGGCGCTTGTATTTTATATCCGAACGCAACCGGGAGTTTTTGGAAACCCAGTTTGTCGCCCGGTTTTCAAATGCGGTGGTCATTCGGAATCCGGTCAACGTGCCATATGACACGTCACTGCCGTGGCCAAATCCGGAAGAACCGCTTCGATTGGCGTGCGTTTCGCGCATTGAGTTTTATGCCAAAGGACAAGATCTGTTGGTGGATATCTTTTCCCAGCCGAAATGGCGCGAGCGGGCAGTCACGCTGGATTTTTATGGAACCGGCCCCAATCAAAAAATTCTGGAGGAGCGGATTCGTATGCTGAATCTCACCAATCTTGTGGTTCGCGGTTTTGTCGAAGACGTCGCCTCGATCTGGGCCGGTCACCATGCCTTGGTGCTGGCCTCAAGACAGGAGGGATTGCCACTGGTCTTGGTGGAAGCTTTTCTTTGTTCAAGGCCGGCTGTTGTCACCCGGGTCGGCGGGAATGCGGAGCTTGTGGCGGAAGGCTGCAACGGATTTGTTGCCCCTGCTCCCACCGCTGCGCTGCTGGATCAAGCTTTGGAACGAATGTGGCAGCAACGTGCAGATCTTTCTGCGATGGGCGTCAATGCCCGGCGCACTGTGGAACAGAAAATGCCCCCGAATGCCGTGGAAGAATTTGTGAAAGATATAACACGTCTATTGCCAGCGCAGGCTTGAGACGATGTTTGTTTCAAGCCGATGACTTTATGAGCAACATTGCTTTTATTTCCAGCATGTATGGTGAGACTTGGGGTGGAAGTGAACAGTTATGGGGTGCAGCCGCGCATGTGCTCTTAAAAGCAGGGCATACAGTGTCCGCCGGGGTCAATCATTGGGACGGCCCCAGACCAGAGTGGGATGCCTTGGAAAAAGCGGGCTGCAGGCTTCACATTCGTGAGTATGTTCCACGGTTTCGGCACCGCCTATTAAATCGCTTTTTGCCATCTAATCGCAAAATCCCAGCCCGGAATGACGATCACGGCTGGTTGCGGGCGTTCAATCCTGATTTGGTCATGGTCTGCCAAAACACCACCGAAAACGGGTTGGAAATCATGGAGCTATGTCAGCGGGAAGGCTGGCGATATGCGACAGTTATTCAATGGGCATCTGAATATGCATGGCCAGACGACTCGCGGGCGGCCCGATTACGAATTGCTTATCAGAATTCTGCCGGCGCCTTCTTTGTCTCGGCGCATAATCTAAGGCTCACGGAAAAGCAGATCGCCGCGCCGATTCCGAACGGAGAGATCGCTTGGAACCCGTTTCGGGTCAACTATCATCAGCCCTTGTCTTGGCCCGAGGACGCGGGTGGATTCAAACTTGCCTGTGTGGGCCGGTTGCAACCGGCATCAAAAGGCCAGGATGTTCTGCTGCGGGTGTTGAGCCAGCCGCGCTGGCAGGAACGGGATATAAAAGTGACGTTTTTTGGCAAGGGAATCAACCGTCGCACGATGCCAGAACTGGCAAGTTTTCTTGGAGTTCGTAACGTTCAATTCGGTGGATTCGTTTCGGGGGTTGCGGGCATCTGGCAGGATCAACATGCCCTGGTGCTTCCGTCCAGATCAGAAGGCCTGCCCATCGTTCTGCTGGAGGCAAGTCTGTGCGGGCGTCCCGCAATCTGCACCGCGGTGGCCGGTATTCCAGAAGTCATTGACGACGGGGTGACGGGGTTTTTAGCAGAGGCACCGGAAGTGGATTTGTTCGATGCGGCTTTGGAGCGCGCCTGGCAATGCCGCGATCAGTGGCAGGAAATGGGATTGCGGGCGGCCTCGAAAGTTCGCAGCCTGATGCCTGAAAAACCGGAGGAGCATTTTGCCCAACGGTGCCTGGAACTGGCCGCGAACCGAAAGATCGGTTAAGCCACGCTTCGTTTTCACCTTCCTCCGCTGAAATTGAATTGATGAAAATCGCTGCCGTCATTGTGACTTATAACCGGCTGGGCTGCCTTAAACAGTGCGTGCAAGCCGTGCGCCGGCAAAGTCAGCCGCCCGACCAGATCATCATCATTAACAATGGCAGCACCGATGGAACCAAGGAGTGGCTGGCCGAACAGGAGCAGCTTGTGGTGGTTACCCAGGAAAATCTCGGTGGCGCAGGCGGTTTTTACACGGGATTCAAGCAGGCGTTTGATAATGGCTATGACTGGATCTGGTCCATGGATGACGATGGGCTGCCAACACCGGATTGCCTGCAGCAATTGCTGCGATATCAGGATGATGACCTCACGTTCCGTTCACCGCTGGCGCTTGACATCGAAAGCCCGACGAACCTGGCTTTTGAATTATTGCCTGTCGGTGCCAAGGCAAACATAACCACCAAAATTCAAGCGTGCGATGCTGCCATCGCAGGCTTGCTGCCAGGAATCGCGACCCCGTTCAACGGCATACTTATTAACCGGTCCATTATTGCCGCCATCGGATTGCCTCTGGCCTCACTATTTATATGGGGAGACGAGGTGGAATTTCAGCTTCGCGCCCAAAAGGCCGGATTCAAGGTTGGAATCGTAACTTCGGCTGAATTCCTGCATCCGAAAAATCGGCTTAATTTGACCGTCTTTCGCATTGCTGGCAGGTCTCATGCCTTTCCTCAGCGCACCGGCAATCCACTCCGTGACTATCTGGCGATTCGCAACACGTTTTATATTGAAAGTCGCTATCAGGGTTTCATGTATGCCTTACGCCGGTATTTTTACTGTATACTTTACCACTTACTAAATTTTGGCCCCGTGGTTGGCTGGCAGGTGTTCATGGCGGGTCAGGCCGGCTACTGGGGTTGTCTTCAAGGACATCGCAAATATCTTCGGAAAACAAAATGAGCAAATACCGCCAAATCGGCGTTGCCGGGTGTCAGATCGGCCAGCTTGACCGGTCATGAGCTTGAACATTGTTGCCAGTTCGCCGTCGCTGGAATTGAGCGGAGCCAATGTGCTGGTCGCCAACTTGCTCGACCAGTTTCAGCGGGCCGGAATCCAGACCGACTGGATTGTGACCGGCCACAATCCCACCGATGACGCCGCGTGGCTTGGAGCGCGGCAGTTTAAAATCCATCGGCTCCGGCTGACTCGGATTTCTGATGTGCAGCAGCGGCAAAAAATGCTTGTGGAATTTCTGGAGGAACGCGCGCCGTGTATTTATCTGCCTAACTTTGATTTCGACATGGCTTGCGCGACGCCTGCACTTTCGCCCGCCAACAAAGTTGTGCTGATTATGCACTGCGACGACCCGGTTTATTACAATTTTGCGGCTCGGCACGGGAATCTGTTCAACGCCATTGTGTGTGTCAGTGAATTTTTAGCCAAAAAACTTGGTGCCGCGCAACCGGATTTCAAGGGGCGCATCGTCCACATCCCATTCGGTGTGGCACCGCCCACTGAATTGCCTGCGCGGGAAAAAATGCCGGGCCAGCCGCTGGTAGTGGCTTATTGCGGTCGGATTTCCTTTCACCAGAAACGCGTCCAGGATTTGGCGGCGATCATCAATCAATGCTATGCGGAGAACCAGCCGGTCCAATTTCAAATCGCCGGAACCGGGCCGGATGAAAAGGCTTTTTTTGAAACTATCAAAAAACCATTGGCTGCCGGCAAAGTTTCCCGCCATGGTTTCTTGTCCAATCCCGCCGCACTGGAATTATTGGGCAAGTCCGATGTGATCTTGATGACTTCGGATTTTGAGGGGCTGCCGGTGGTTTTGTTGGAGGCGATGTCGCGCGGCTGTGTTCCCGTGGTCACCAAAACGGAAAGTGGAGTGGGCGAACTTGTCCAGTCCGGTGAAAATGGTTATATGTTGTCGGTGGGCGATGTAAAAAGTTTTGCCGGAGTCCTGGCGAAATTGTCCGCAGATGCGGCTCTATTGTCACGCTTGCGCCAGGCTGCGTTTGAACGGATAATCTCCAGCGGTTTCACGCTGGAACGGGCGGCGGCGGATTACCGGAAGCTTTTTGAATCGCTGAACGAAGCAAAATGGCACGTGGAACGAAATGGCCAGCCGATTATTCCCGGGCATTATCGCCTTGGGTCGCGAATCATCAAACGGTTTCAGGCAGGTTTTGGAGTGTCCCAGTACTAAAAGATAAACGGACAGCGAAAATGTTATTGCGCTCAATTGTCCGTTCGTGGTTCTGGCCGATAAAAAAACTTGCCCTGCGTCTTTTTGGCATCGTTGCCCGCGCCAGTCCTTGGAAATTTAAATCATTTGGTTATCCGGACAAATTGGTGAAAAAACCATTGTGGCTTCAAGAGCCCGGGGTTGAAAGACCATGTTACGTTACCAATGTAGTTTTGCTGCACGCGAGGCCAAAACAAACGCGGGTGTTACCCCTGAAGGCATCTTCCAAAGACGCGCCCCTTTGGGCCGAACTTGCAGACTGGCAGCCGAAACAGCGATTTGTCGTGGAAATTGCCGATGCCAGAATTTGTCGGTCATTAACCATCGTCGGTTCCCAAAATGAAATATTGTGGGATTTAAGCCCACTCTGGAATGTTGAACCGGAAAGGCATCCATGCCTGCTTGCACCCGTATTTTTCAGCGAGAAAAAGCTAAAAGGCCGATACTTATTCTTGTCGGTTGATTCAAGCCAGAATTATTTCCATTGGATGCTGGATCTGCTGCCCAAGATTCTCGTCCTAGAAGAAGCCGGTTATAGCCTGCAGGATTTCGACGGGATATTGGTGGACGCACTTAAGGACGCCTACCAAAAGGAGAGCCTTCAAGCAATGGGGATGCCGTTAAAAAAAATCATCGAGACCAGCCGGATACATTTGCTCGAAGTAGATAGTCTGGTTGTCCCGTCATGGGCGGAGCAAAGCAGTTTCTACCATCGAGAGGATTTGGCGATGCTGGCTGAACGGCTGCAAAAAGGCTGCCAGGTCGGGCAGAACATTCAAATTTCCAAGCCGAGTCGTCGAATCTATATTGATCGTTCCAATCAATGGGGAAGATGCTTACGCCGCCGCACGGAAATTCTCGCAGTGTTCAATAAGTATCAAATCGAGGTGGTCAATCTCGATGGCAAGTCTCTTGCCGAACAGATTGAGCTTTTTAGTTCGGTTGCGTGGGTGGTTGGGATTCATGGAGCAAGCATGACCAATCTTTTATTTTGCAGGCCTGGCACAAAGGTATTGGAACTAATTCATCCAAAATGGGCATGGTTTATGTATTGGGCGGTAGCGGCGGCACTTGATTTGAAGTATTACTATCTACTCTCCGACAACACCGATGGCATTGACTCTGAAAATGAAGAAATAAAAAAGCGCCTGGCGGACATAACTGTAAGTCCGGACATTCTGGACGGTCTGTTTCAGAAGTGGGATGCCGGTGCTGCCTAAACGCGAAGGGCATCTGATTTGCAATCTCATGATTGCAGTCTGGTTAATAATATGAAGCTTCTTTCAAAATTTTACCGTTCGCGCCAACTGGTGCTCGTCGGCTACGACTTCCAGAGCGAGGGCGGCGCATGGCGTTCGATCTACCGTTATTTTCGCCATGTCGAGGCACTCGGGCAGGCGGCCATGCTCATTGACCGTCGGAAGCGAGGCACTTTCAGGCAATTGTTCGCTGCCGTGTGTTTTAGTCCGAAAATCTTGTTTAATGGAATGGGGACATTTCATCGGTGGGAAGGGATTTTTTCGTGCCTGCTGCGTCAGGATATTTTGATTTACCTTCACGACACGGATTACATGATCGAAAGCTACGGCCGCCAGCACCCGTGGAAATTCCGTTTTTTTCGGTTGATTCTTAAGCGAAATACCATCCTGTGCGTTTCCAAACAGATGCAGGAATACTATCGGAAAGAATTTGGCGTCCGCCACAGTCATGTGGTTTATGAAGCCGTTGTGCTGCCAACACCGCCAGGCTTCGATCTGAATTATCGGCATATTGTGATGGTTGGCTCGATGGATGAACGCAAAGGGGTGAAATTATTTTCAGAAGTGGCGGGGTCTGCGATCTCCAGGAACTTGCCGTGGAAGTTTCATTGGGTCGGCGCACTGGCCAGCCAGTCGCTTGGTGCGCTTTCCAAAAATGTCCACTGGTGGGGCTGGCAGGACACGCCGCTGGAATTTACCAGCCGCGCCGATTTGTTTTTTCTGTCGTCCGTGGATGACCCATTGCCGCTGGCCTGCCTGGAAGCGATGGCGCTTGGCAAACGTTGCGTTGTTTATCGCCAGACCGGAATCGCCGAGATGATTGACGGCATTCGCGGCTGCGCCGTTTTTGAAAATTATTCTCCCGCCGATGCTTTTCGCGCCTTGGAAAAAGTTCTGGCTGAGACGCCGGACAGCGCGCGACTGATTCAAGCCACTTTGGAAAACGCTTCCGTGCTGGCACTCGCCACGAAAATTGAGCGGGCCGCCGGTCTTTGACGGAAAGGTTTTGCCATGAAAGTTTTGATTGTTGAAGAAGCCCTGAAAAATCTGCACGGCCATTGGTTTCAATACATCAACGACATTGTAAACGGCGGGCGCGAGGCGGGCTACGAGATTGAAGTGGCTGTCCACAGGGATGCCTGCCCAGAAATATTGAAAGCGTTGCCGTGCCGGCCGATTCTCAACGCCACGGTTTTTGAGCGCGAACGGATTCCCGCTGGAAAATTGGCTGGATTAATACGTGTTTTGACCCACAACCGGTCGCTCTATCGCGACTTGAGTGCCTTTTTTGCAGCGGGAAACACTTATGACTTAGTTATCTCAACCACTACACGACTGGATCATTTGCCAGCATATTGGTGGCTCTACTGGCGATTCAAAAACCGGGGTTTTGCCAATCTGGCGCTAATTTTCATCGAGCTGGTCGGAGAATACACTCCTGATTTTTCAAAACTCCGATTTTCCACCAGCACACTGCTATTGAAGTGCGCCTTGCTTGCATGCCGGCCATTGCTTAAACGTGGTCAGTTCTTTTTGGTGACTGAATCTGAAGGATTGGCACGCCGATATGAGGCGTTCTGCGGCATCAAATTTCCTCTGGTTCCGCATGTTGTGTCCCTCCCTTCACTCGAACCTTACCGGAAAGCTGTCGATAAGGATTCCGACAAGCTGTTGCTGGGCACTTTTGGAATCACCCGTTACGACAAGGGAGTGGATATTTTTCAAGACGCGATAAAACTTTATCAACAGCAAGGCCTCAATAATGCGGGATTTGTGATCCAATGGATCAATGATTATCAGTTGCCCGACGGCTCTTGGGCACGGCAAGACCCGGTGCTGTTGAAAGATCGGAACGTTCAATATTTGCCTCGTTTTTCAACGCCCCAGGAATATTACCGCTGGCTGGCCTGCACCGACATCATGATTCTGCCTTACCGCCGGGATTTTTACTACGACAAGCTTTCGCGGGTGGCCATTGACGCTGCGCTGGCGGGCATGCCAATGGTTTATCCGGCGGGAACTTGGTTCGAATCGTTTGTCGCACAATACGCCGCCGGTGTCGCTTTCCAGCCGGAAAGTCCGGAATCCCTCGCAGTGGCAATGCAGGAAATTGTTGCCCGATATGCGGAATTAAAAGCGCAAGCCGAGGACAGAAAGCAATCTGTTTCGGAGGCGTTTTCCGCGCAGGTTTTTTTTCAAAATATCATGCGACTTGTGAAATAATAGCCATGCGCCCAGCATTTTAATCATATGCCGATAACCAAGGACGAAATCAAAGGGTTTTTGCGCAATGCAAGAGACGGAGGATGCTCCAGTGCATGGGGCTATTTACGCAGTCCCGAAATCTGGCGGCTCATGCCTCGTTTGACCCATCGTCTTCAGTTTGAAGATTTTGAAATCCATGTTCTTGCCGGACAATCTCGCCTGACCATGGCCTTATGGATGATTGCAAGTTGGATAACTACAACGGGGCGGCATTGGAAATTTGTCATACACGATGATGGTACGCTTGGTCCAATGGACGTTGTCAGGCTTGAACACGCGCTTGCACACTGCAAAGTCATCCTGTCAAAAGATTCAAATTCAGCTGTAGGGCAAGCGCTTTCCAAGTATCCGCTCTGTCTTCGCTGCCGGAACCTGCATCCATTGGGACGAAAGCTTTTCGATATGCCGCTGTTTGCCATTCAAAACAAACTGCTTTCCATTGACACGGATATTCTTTTCTTTTCCACCCCCCAATTGATGCTGCAGTGGATCATTGGGGAGGACAATGGGAAAAGCATCTTCATGGAGGATGTCAAGGATGCAAGCCTGGTGCCGGCGCTAGAAGCTGAACAGCTTTTTGAAATTAATTTGGTGCAGAAAGTTAATACCGGGATTATTGGCATCCAGAAACAAATCCTTTCGTTAGATTTCTTAGAAGAGTGCCTGGCGTGCAGCGGAATCCTCAACAAGGATCGCTGGTATATCGAGCAGACCCTCTTTGCTCTCGCTTCATCTAAATTTAGCAACGTTGAATTGTTGCCGCCGGGTTATGTGATGGCAATGGATGCGCAATGTCCGGCGGATGCGGTCGCTCGGCATTATGTGGGGGCAGTGAGGCATCTTTTTTATTCCGAAGGTTTGGCGCAGGTCAGGCCGATGCTAAACTGCAACCGAAGCCGAGCGTGACCCGTTGTATCTGAAGATGCATTTAGTGAAAAAAAAAATGCCGTCAACAATTCTTGTTTTCTCTCCCTCTACGAGCGGCGGTCTGGCAGAATATGTTTATTGTCAATCCAAGGCCCTTGGAAAATCCGGAGCGGAGGTCATCTGCCTTGTTGCACCGTCCTTTTTAGACGGGCGACAGGTCGAATTTGCACGCATCATTTGTTTGGGCGATCCGCCTGGAAAAAATGGTTCACGGCTTGCCAATCAATTGAAGATGACATGGCAAATGTTTGCCAATCAATATGTGCTGGCCTGGCAGATTTGGAAACGCCGACCCGATTTGGTGCTGCTGGATTCCTACGTCGAATACCTTTCACCTTTCTGGATCTGGCCGCACTGGATTCTGGCGCGGGTCTGCCGCATCTGTTATGCCGCCAACCTGCATGACCCGGTGCGTAGTTACGCCATCGGTCCCGTTTGGTGGCACAAGCTGTCAGTGCGACTGGCCTATCTGCCGCTGGATTTTGTGCTGGTGCACGAGCAATTACCGGAGTCTTCGCCCGTGCCCATCGGCATTCGTGTCGTGCAAGTGCCGCATGGCCTCTACGAAATTTCCGGCTCAACTCCAGAGCCGGAGCCGGTTCGCCGCGAATGGGGTGTGCGCGCCGGTCAAAAAGTTTTTCTCGCGTTCGGCTTTGTCCGCGATGGGAAAAATCTTGATCTTGCGATTCGCGCACTGGCCCACGTGCCGGAGGCATTTCTGGTCGTGGCGGGTTCCGTCGCCTCGGCCAAGGACAAGCCATTCACATTTTACCGCGAACTGGCGACGAAACTCGGCGTGAGCGACCGCTGCCGGTTTTTTGAGGGATTTGTCGCCGACCATGAATTGGGCAAATATTTTGCCGGAACCGATTTTGTGCTGTTGACCTACGCCTCGTCATTCCACTCGCAAAGTGGCGTATTGAACCTCGCCGCCCGTGCGCGCAAGCCGGTGCTGGCTTCGGCCTCGCCCAGCGCGATGATTCAATCCGTGAAAAATTTTGCGTTGGGCATTGCTGTCGCGCCCGATTCGCTGGCAGTGGTAGTCGAAGGCATGCGCGGCTTGCTTGACGCGCCGCCGCAGCCGCGCTGGCAGGATTATGAAATGGTCGCCGCCTGGGAGGCCAATGCGCACGGCATTTTACAGGCGGCCGGTTTGGAAAAATCAACGACGAACCGCCTGACCCAATGATGATTGGCCTGCGACACCCTCCTGACCGGAACAGTCTGTTCATTCAAACTAGCATGTTATGCGCTCAACTGGTATGTTGTGTGCTGATGAGTGGTTGAGTTGTTTAGGGGCCGGTTCACGTCGAACGGTCGCACGCAGCGGAAGCCACCTATATTATGAATCTAAAAAGCGCTTTAACGCAGTTGTTTCGAACTGTTTTGGCCGGCACTTTGATGTTCGGATGGATCTCCGCCGGACGGGCCCAAGTTCCGCTCAATGTCACAAATTTTGGCGCTATTGGTGATTTGTTGACACTGAACGGGATCAGTGTTGTCAGCAACTCCACCGCCATCCTCTGCCCCAATGCAAATTTTGTGGCCACGGATGTTGGCAAGCTGATCGAGGTGTTCAACGCGGGAATCTGGCGCGGGGTCAGCAACGAAACCCTGTTTGCCTATATTTCCACCGTGTCGTCGTCGAGCAACATTACTGTGTCGATTCCATCCGGTGCGACCGCGATCAATTTAACCGGCTTGTATGGGACAGACTGCTATCCGGCCTTTACGAACGCCATTGCCAGTTGCACTGATCCCATGGATACCATCATCATCCCGGCGGGCAATTATTTTCTGATTCCACCCAATGCCCTGTCGGTCACCGGCCACGACAATTCCATTAATTACACGCTGAACTTGCAGCGCGGTGGCATCACTTTTGTCGGTCAGGGAACAGCCATTCTGACTGGCATGGGCGGATGGGTTAATTACAATAACCAAGGCCAACGCAGTTCGCTGTTCGCGATGCGCGCGCCGATGAGCAACAACTATCCCTTGGTATTTACCAATCTGATTTTTGACGGCGGCTGTCTGGTCGGCAATATTCAAAATCTTTCCTGGCCGGTAAGCGGCTCGACTGGCTGGGGCTGGGACGGCACCCATCACTGGATGGTGACGGTTGCCGGAACTGGCGGGACAATTGATTCACTGGTGATGCAGAATTGCACCATTCAACACTGGCGCGGCGAGATGATGGAAGACACAGCCGGAAGCCCCAATTTGTTTCTGACCGCGACGAATTGTCTCTTTTGCGACGGCGATGCCAGTTGCATTAATAATTTTGCCCACAATCTTACGGGTTGCACATTTTCAAACGCCATGGAGGTCGAGGAATATTACCGCACCTACAAGACCAACATCTCTTATATGGTCAATTGCTATTGCACCGGTTTGCGCGGCATAGCCTTGAACGGGGGATTTTACGGAAATCCGGCCTACTACATCATCGGCAACAACTTTACCAATGGCGATTATGCGTTGCTGACCACACCAGCCTCCGAGGTTTATTTCTTGAGTAATTCTGTTGGTGATTCGCAAGGTATAGCGCTGGGCGTGGCCGGCTATCAAGGCAGCACTATCAACAGCAACATCACGATGGCGTTCAATACCTTCAACGGTGCGCAATATGCCCTGAGCATCTTTGGGAACGGAAACAATTCGTCCGCCAACATCAAATTTTTTTCCAATCAGGTCAACAACGCTTGGGGTATTGGAAACGGCTATGGTTATTCAACGAATGTGTTTGTTTTCAACAACGTCGGAAACTGCGGGCGTTTTGACGAAGCAAGTTTTCAGGGCCAATACTTCCTCGATGTCAGCAACCAATACACCGGCGAGGGCTTGGGAGATGCTTTCACACTGGTCAATATTTTCACCTACGCCCACGGTTCACTGGGTCAAATGCGGAACGGCATTGCGACGGCAAAATTCGGCCTGGACGACACGCAACCCTCGAAGATTCCGGCGGGCGCGATGATGGTGATCAGCAACGCCTCGCCTAATACTTATCCGCTTTATCCGACCGCCAACCTGTCGGGATCCCCGGTGACGATGTCCAGTGGACAGACCGCCACTTTCTATTGGAACAACGGTAGTTGGACCATCAACTCGTCGTCAAACTCTTCGACCATCACCGTTCCGCCAGCACCCGCCCCACCCACAAATCTTCACCCGCTAAACTGACGGAGTTGTATTTGCGTGGTTAAATCGGTCAAGTCACTGGGTTGGAGTTGAGAAGCGAAACGAGGAGACCACCAAAACAAATCGGATTTGAGTTCGAGCTTGCTGGTATAAGCGGTCTTGTTTTGATGACATTTATCGGCCTGTCGGCCTAATCTGCTGTGGGTCACCAATTGTCTCAACTATTCCAATGCGACCTGATTCCAAGTCCGTCGAAAGAACTGTTTGGATAGACGTCTGCAAAGGTGTTTGTATTCTCCTAGTGGTTTATGGACATGTTTCCGGCGGCCTTGAAGCCGCCGGCACGCTGGCTCCCAGCTCAATCTGGATGACACTGCGTGACTGGGTTTATCTGTTCCATATGCCGGCCTTTTTTGTCCTGTCCGGGATTTTCGCGCCTAGGCTGTCGCAACTCGCCTGCCGGGATTTTTTGTTCGGCCGGTTGCGCACCATTTTTTATCCCTATGTGGTTTGGACCGCCATCATTGTCGGGGCACAATTTGCGATGGCCCGGTTTGTCAACAATCCGCCGGAATTTTCCCGCGCCTTGTATTTTCTGGTCGAGCCGTACGGATATGGGCTGTGGTTTTTATACAGCCTGTTCATCATCTCCGTGATTTTTTACGGTCTGGACCGACGGCGAATTTCGCCGCTCATCATATTTATTCTGGCCGCAACGCTCTCGCTGTTGGCCAGCCTGAATGCCTTCGGCTTCTGGCCGATTTTTAACACCTCCATGGGATTTTTCATCTTTTACGCAACGGCTGCCGTCGCGCGGGAAAAAATCTTTTCATTGTTTTCGCAAAACGACTGGCCGGCACCACTGCTTTCTGGCACCGGCTTGTTGCTGGCGATGACCATTTTTTATTCAGCGGGTTTTGGTGTGAACTGGCTGTTCAACTTGTTGCTAACTGGCCTTGGAATCGCCGGGGTCATTTGTCTGGCCAAGGGTCTGGCGCAAACCTTGGCCGGCCGGTTTTGGGCATTTCTGGGTTTGTTCTCGCTGGAAATTTATCTGGGCCATCCGCTTTGGGGAACCATCTCGCGGGTTTTGCTGCTCCATTCGCGGATTGCTTCTCCGGCAATACTTGTGCTCGGCGGCGTTTTTCTGGGAATTGCCGGTTCCCTGCTGGTCGGTGTTTTGTGCCGGACTTGGAATTTCCCCTATCTTTTCAAGTGGCCGGCAAAAGCAGCGGCTAAATCTTAACATCGTGCCGCGCCAAGCTTAATCGTGTCTTTCCACCAAAAAAATAATCCAGTGTGGATTTGTAGTCAAATTGGGGCGCGCGAACATTTTGCCATTCCCCGCGCTTTACGTCGTGGTGGAAAGCTGGCGACACTTTACACCGATTTCTGGGCCGGCCGGATCATTCGTAAATTGACAGTGGGCCGGCTGCGCCCGCTCGCGGCGCGTTTTCATCCCGATTTCAACAGACAGTCATCGGTTGTGCATTCTTGGAACGGTCGCGCGCTGGGCTGGGAATTTCTCCGGCGCCGAAAATTCGCCGGCGGCCAGCCGGGACAAAATTCCTATCACGGCTACATCGAAGTCGGCCGGCGATTTGCCCGGTGTGTGCGTGAAGATTTGAAACGCCGGCCAGATTTGAATCCAGATTCGATTTTTCTCGCCTATGACACCGGCGCGCTAGAGACACTGGAATGGTGCCGCAAATATAATTTCAAATGCGTTTTGAACCAGATGGATCCGAACCGCGTGGAAGTGGAACTCGTGCGCGTGGAAGAAAAGCAATGGCCCGGCTGGGCGCTTCAGCCCATTCAGGTGCCAGAGGAATATTTTGTCCGGCGTGAGCGAGAATGGAGTTTGGCAGACCGCGTCGTCGTCAATTCTGAATTTTCCCGCCAAGCGTTACTTCAACAAGGGGTGCCACCGGAAAAACTTTTTGTCATCCCGTTGTGCTACGAAGCTGAAACTGAATGCGGAAAATTACCGGTGCCGGCCGCCGGCAAAAGCGTCAACTTGCAAATATCAGCGGCTTCGCCACTGCGGGTGCTGTTTCTCGGTCAGGTGATTTTGCGCAAGGGCATCCAATATCTGCTCGCAGCGGCACGGCAACTGGAACGGGAGAACATCCATTTTGACGTGGTCGGGCCAATCGGCATTTCCCAGAAAGCGATTTCATCGGCGCCGGGCAACGTGACATTTCACGGACGCACCGGGCGGGATCAGGCGACGGCGTGGTATCAGCGGTCGCAGGTGTTTGTGTTGCCGACCCTGTCCGACGGTTTCGCCATCACGCAATTGGAGGCGATGGCTCATGGGCTGCCGGTCGTTTCCACACCGAACTGCGGCGAGGTGGTTAGTGATGGCGTGGATGGTTTTATCGTTCCGCCGCGCGATGCCGAGGCGCTCGCGCAGACGTTCCGGCGTTATCTTGCGCAGCCGGAATTGCTGCGTTCTCAATCAGCCGCCGCCCTGGTGAAAGCCAGCCAGTTCACCCTCGACCGCTTGGCTGATAACCTGACGCGATTGGAAGCCAGCTTGCGCTAAAAGGAGTTTCTCACTTTTTGTTTGAGTGTATCTTTCAGCGGTCGTCCCGTGTAAATTGCCATTAGTCGGCTGTGTTTGAATTGTTATCCATATTGCCCATCGCCTTCTGGGTGGTGGTTGGCTTGATCATTTATGGCGGTTTTTGGTCGCTCCGGCGGATCAATGACGGCACCGGGATTCCCTTGCTCGCGGTGCTGGGCACCACGGCGGCCTGGTATGTCGGTGATGCCTTCTACAATGATTACGCCAACAACCATGCCAAGCTGTTCGATGCCGGCACGCTGGCCGGAGCTTGGTGGCAGGTGGCCTGGTTCCTGATTATTTTTTTGCTGATAACGCCACCCATTCACCGCTGGATCAACCGTCCTTACCTGAACCGTCGCAGCGGCGTCCTGCAGATGTTCAAACACGGTGTTGACCAGCCGGAAATTCAAAAGCAGTTAAACGCGTTGTTCGCGGGCTGCGCCTTGGTTTGGTTCTTACTGTTTCTGATCGCCTTGTTGATGCTCAAGGGTGAGATTATCTACTATCTTTTCCCTTTTCTCGGCCACAAGGCGAGTCCGTGGACGCATGGACGAATTGGGGCCGGTTTTGACGCCTTTTCGGTCATCGCTGTCTATCTGCAATTGCTGGTCGCCTCGATGTTTGGCGTGGTGGCGGCCCTGGCCACGGACCGTCGCATCCGCCGTTACGCGCTGCTGCTCTGCCTGCTGGCGTGGCCGTATTTTATTTTTGACCGCACCCGGAACATGATGCTGGCGATGGTGGTTCCCGCCATATTGAGTTGGGTGTTTTTGCGGCTGCGCGGTGGAATGTTGAAAAAAGTTCTCGTCTTGCTCGCGTGCTTCATGCTGATCAACACCTGGATGAAATTTATCATCGCCAACCGATCTGAGATGACCATCACCGACGCCCTGAAACAAAAGGGGCTGAATCTCGCGGAACAAAAAAAAGTCCACAACGAGGGCTTGAACATGTATGAAGAATTATGCTGGATCAGCACCTTCATTGACAACGGCACTTACAAGCCCAACTGGGGCGCGCGCTATTTTGCGGAAATCGTGAATCCAATTCCGCGCGGCCTGTGGCCTGGCAAACCGCTGATTGGAATTGACTACGCCATCGCGCGTGGACATGGGCAGGCCGACGACACGCAGGGCGGAGTGAACACCACCATTTCCACCGGCTTCATCGGCCAGGGCGTGGTGAACTTCGGCCGTGTCTTGGGGCCGATGGCGGCGGCGCTGTTGATGAGTCTCTGGGTGGTTTTTCTGGCGCGCCTGGATTTGAATGTCCACGCGCTGGGCCGGCTGCCGTTGTATAGTTTGGGATTGATTCTGACCTTCAATCTCGGCCGCGACATCACTTTGATCACGCTTTACCCGTTTGTGTTTGGATCACTCGCCGTCTGGTGGCTGGACCGGCATCCGCCCAAGGCCGCCAATGTGGCGACTGTGTCAACGGCGGCACAACCAGCCAATAATGTTCCGCGCGCTGCCCGCCCCAGACTCCCATTTGCCCGCCGCTCGATGACCGGTGGATTTGTGAAAAGAAAATAATTTCACCTCGGAGCGTGGACAATTTATTAACATCTTCCGTGGCGAACCTCGGAAACGGTTTGCCCGAGGAAACTCGCGTCGCCGTTTTGTTCCAGCGTTTCGGCCCATATCATCACGCGCGTCTCAACGCCGCCGGCCGGTTGCTGTCGGTTTGGGGCGTGGAAGCCTGCGCCATGGAGGACACCTACGCTTGGAACAAGGTCGAAGGCGCGGCGGCCTTCACGCGCATCACGCTGACCGACCGAGATTCCGGCGGCCGGCAGTGGAGGCAGGAGCTTCAGCGCAAAATGTGGCGTGTCTTGGACGAAATCAAACCACAAATCGTCGTCGTTCCGGGTTGGTCATTCGCCGATGCCTTGAGCGCGCTTTTGTGGTGCGTGAAAACAAAAACTCCGGCGGTGGTCATGTCCGAAAGCACCGTCTGGGACGAACCGCGCGGCGCTTGGAAGGAATGGATAAAACGCCGGCTGGTGAAGTTGAATTCTGCCGGGCTTGCCGGCGGCACACCGCACCGTGATTATCTTGTCCAGCTTGGCCTTACGCATGAACGCGTCTTTCTCGGCTATGATGTCGTGGATAACGAGCATTTTCAGTGCAAGGCCGAGGAAGCCAGAAGCCAGAAATCGGAAGTCAGAAACCGGCTTGGTTTGCCGGAAAAATATTTTCTGGCGAGCGCGCGGTTCGTGGAGAAAAAAAATCTTCTCCGGCTCATTCAGGCGTATGGCCGTTACCGGATTTTGGCGGAAGAATTAAAAGCTGAAAATACAAAAATCTGGTCGCTGGTCTTGCTTGGTGACGGCCCGTTGAAAACCGATATCCAGAAGTTGATTTCTGAACTCGGTCTTGAATCCTTCGTCCACCTGCCCGGCTTCAAGCAGTATGATAAATTGCCGGCGTATTTCGGCCTAGCCGCCGCTTTCGTTCACGCCAGCACGACCGAACAATGGGGGCTGGTCGTGAACGAGGCGATGGCTTCGGGCCTGCTGGTGCTGGTGTCCAGCCGCTGCGGCTGCGCCGCTGACTTGGTTGTGCCGGGCGTGAACGGTTTTCAATTTGATCCGGCCAACGTTGATGAGCTGGCGCGCCTGCTCCTGAAAATATCCGCCCCCAATTTTCCCCTGGCCGATTTCGGTGCGGCCAGTCAGCGCATTATTTCCGGCTGGGGACCGGAACGGTTTGCGGAGGGCCTGCGCAACGCCGTTGCCGTGGCGCTGAAAAATCCGCCGCTACGCGCCGGAAGATTGGACCGGCTGCTGCTGCGTCTCCTTTTGTGCCGGTGAAAAGCGAATGACGCAGCGTTTTCAATTTTCAGTTTTTTGAAATGATCAAGTCGGCCCATCTTACGGCCTCGGTTTCGCGGAAGGCCGGCGGCCTTTTTGACGCGGTGCTGCGCGTGGTCCAGACGCAGCAACAGCAGGGCATGGCGGTGAAAGTTTTCGGTTTGTGGGATGAATTTGCCGACGCTGATTGCAAGGCGTGGAGTCCGGTGCCGGTCGCGGCCTTCAAATCGTCATGGCCGAAGGTGATCGGTCGTTCAACTGATTTTTTGAGGGAGCTGAACGCCTTTGCGCCTGACATCAGCCACACCCACGGACTTTGGCAGTATTCCAGCATCGCCGCCAAAAATTACAGCCGTAAAAATAACCGGCCCTATCTGATTTCGCCGCACGGGATGCTCGACCCGTGGGCGCTGAGAAATTCGCGCTGGAAAAAAAAGATCGCCTATGCGCTGTTCGAACGGGATCATTTGCACGGCGCGCGGTGTCTTCGTGCGTTGTGCGCGTCGGAAGCCGGTTCCATCCGGCAGCTTCAACTGAAAAATGACATCGCCATCATCCCAAACGGAATTGATTTGCCGGTGGATTCGGCTCCGTCCGAACCGCCGTGGAAAAATTTTGTTGAGCCTGGAAAAAAGGTGCTGTTGTTCCTGAGCCGGATTCATCCCAAAAAGAACCTCATAAATCTGCTGAAAGCCTGGGCGGAAAATAAAAAATCGGAAGAATGGGTTTTGGCGATTGCCGGCTGGGATCAGGGCGGCCACGAACAGGAACTTAAACAACTGGCGACGGAGCTGAAACTGGTCTGGTCGGACGTTCGCACGTTGAATTCGGAAAATAAATTTCCCAGCGTGATTTTTCTGGGGCCGCAATTCAACGCAGCCAAGGCCGCGTGTTATCATTATTGCGCCGCGTTTGTGCTGCCTTCAGTCAGCGAGGGTTTGCCGATGGTGGTGCTGGAGGCCTGGGCCAACGCCAAGCCGGTCCTCATGACGCCCGAATGTAATTTGCCGGAGGGGTTTTCCGCCGGTGCCGCGCTCAGGGCGGAAACGACCGAAGCCAGCCTGGTCGCGGGCTTGAATGAATTGCAGCACATGACCGACGCGGAGCGGATGGCGATGGGAAATCGCGCTCGCGATTTGGTGGTGGAGCGGTTCACCTGGTCGCGGGTCGCGCAGCAATTGCAATCCGTCCAGGAATGGATCTTGGGCGGCGGACCAAAACCGGATTGCATCTTGGACGCTTGAAGGCGCGGCCGTGAACCACTTACAATTTGCTGAACATGAGTGAACCACAATCCAAGCCTGAAGCCGGACAATCCGGTCTTGCTCCGGCCGGCGGTTCGTTGCCGGTGGATTTGTCGTGCTACACCGTGGGGCGATTTGACCGCGGTGCTGGTGTGGTGAAAGAAGGGCTTTGGCTGGTCATCAGCTTGATTTTGTTCCGGCTGTGTCCGTTCAGTTTTTCCGCTTTGAAATGCGCAGTGCTGCGCGCGTTCGGGGCGAGCATTGGCCGGAACGTCACCATCAAGCCGCAGGTCAAAATCACTTTTCCGTGGAAGCTGACGGTCGGCGATCACGTCTGGCTGGGCGAAGAATGCTGGCTGCTGAATTTGGAACGGCTGGTCATCGGCAGCCACGTTTCCATTTCCCAGCGCGCCTTTCTTTGCACCGGCAGCCATGATTACAAACGCACGACGTTTGATTTGATCACGCGGCCGATCACGCTGGAGGACGGCGTCTGGATCGGCGCCGGCTGCTGGGTCGGTCCGGGCGTGACGTTCGGTTCCCACGCCGTTTTAACGGCGGGTTCCGTGGCCACCCAAAATCTTGCCGCGCACGGAATTTACCGGGGCAATCCCGCCGTGCTGGTGAAGCCGCGCGTTATTTCTTGAATTGCAGTTTTGGGAATAAAATTAATAATGGACAAGCCTGAAGCATCATCTGCCGTGCCGGATAAAAATCGCGCCCGGCTGAAATGGGCGTTGCTGATTTTGCCATTGGGCTATCTGTGGTTCTGTCTGATTGACGATCTGCGATTGGAATGGGCAACCAATCCACAATATAGCTATGGCCTGGTCGTTCCCTTGCTGGTGATCGGATTGCTGCTGCGGCGCTGGTCGGCCTTCACAAATCGAGATCGTTTTTTGCCGGCGGAAAATCCCTGGCTGGCAATTTGGTTTTGCGTCGGCCTCGCGTTTCTTTATTTGCCCACACGGCTGATCGAAGAAGCCACGCCCGAGTGGCGGCCGATCCAATGGCTGCTGGCGATTGAAACGGTCGGTCTCACGCTTTATGCCGTTTATCTGGCCGGCGGAAAAAGCTGGCTGCGGCAGTTCGCTTTTCCGGTGGCGTTCTTTTTTGTGGCGGTTCCGTGGCCCACGCCTATCGAGGGGCCGATCATCCAGGGGTTGAGCCGCATGAACGCCGCGCTGGTGGTGGAGGTGCTTGGCTTTTTAAGCGTGCCGGCCATCCAGCACGGCAACGTGATTGAAGTCAGCACCGGCATGGTCGGCATCAACGACGCGTGCAGCGGCATTCGCTCCTTTCAATCCAGTCTGATGATCTCGCTTTTTCTCGGCGAATTTTATTTTTTCAACTGGCGGCGTCGGCTCTGGCTGATTCCCATTGGTTTTGCGCTCGCCATGACTTTGAATCTGTGCCGCGCCTCGCTGCTCACCTGGATCGCGGCCAAAAAAGGCGTCGGTGCCATTGCCGAATATCACGACGAGGCGGGCCTGACAATTCTCCTGGTCTGCACCGCCCTGCTGTGGGGTGCGGCATGGCTGTTGAACCGCCGGAATGTTCCTGCCAAAAATGAAAAGCCGGAAACCAAAGTTGAAGTCGGCATACTGGCCAGCAGCAGTGATAAAATTTGGTGCCGGCTCAAACGTCTCGGCATCATCTTGATTATTTGGCTGGTGGTGGTCGAGAGCGGCGTGGAGCTGTGGTATCGGATTCGGGAGGCGCATATCAAACCCGGCCCAAGCTGGTCGGTGAAATTTCCCGAGGACAATCCCACCTACAAAGATTTGCCGTTGACCACGGAGGATCATGAGCTGCTGCGTTTCGATCAAGGCCAGCAGGGACAATGGCAGGAAGCCGACGGCACGACTTGGCAGGCTTATTATTTCAACTGGCTGCCCGGACGCGTGGCGGGCTATCTCGCCAAACGCCACACGCCGGACATTTGCATCACGGCCAGCGGTTTCAAAATGACTGCAGGGCCGGAGTTGACCGTGCTGGAAGTGAACGGCGTGGAACTGCCGATGCGCCATTACGTTTTTGACAGCTCCAGCGGCCCGCTGCAGGTCTATCAATGTCATTGGGAAGCCGGTCTGGGGAAAGACAGTTACACGGCGGACGAATCGGCGCGCTACAATCTCATCCGCGGCATTTGGGCTGGCCGTGGCAACAAGGGACAAAAAGTTTTGGAAATCATCATCACCGGCTACGACGATCCTGAGCTGGCGAAACAGGCCTTGATACGGCAGTTGCCCAAGCTGATCAAGGTGGAGAATTAGCCATGCGCATCACGCTCATTAATCAAGCTTTTCATCCGGACGTGGTTTCCAGCGGACAACATCTCACGGACCTCGCCGCCGGATTGGCGGAACGCGGCCATGAAGTCACGGTGATCACCAGCCGCCGGGCTTACGATGATCCGGGGAAAAAATTCCCCGGATTTGAAGTCTGGCGCGGCATCGAGATTCACCGTGTCTTCAACACCGGCTTTGGCAAAAAAGCAAAATGGCGGCGCGCGGCGGATTTCCTGACATTCCTACTTTCCTGCTGCTGGCGGCTTGTTTGGCTTTCGAAACCGGATGTGGTGGTGGCGCTGACTTCGCCGCCGCTGGTTTCGGTGATTGCCGCCGGCTACGCGCGGTTGCGCGGCGCAAAATTTTGTTATTGGATCATGGATTTGAATCCTGACGAAGCCATTGCCGCCGGCTGGTTGTCGCCCAATTCAATTGCGGCGAGATGGCTCGAACGGCTTTCACGTTTCAGCTTGAGGCACGCGGCGGCGGTCGTGGTGCTGGACGATTTCATGCAGAAACGAATTTTGGCGAAAAACATTGCCGCTGAAAAAATCGCGGTGATCCCGCCGTGGTCGCATGATGCCGAGGTGCGGTTTGATGCCGCCGGCCGCGCGCAGTTTCGGAAAGCGCACGGCTTGGAAAATAAATTTGTGGTCATGTATGCCGGCAACCACAGCCCCTGTCATCCGCTCGATACGATTCTGGCCGCTGTAAATGAACTGGCCGCAAGCCATGCCGAAATTTCATTTTGTTTTGTGGGCGGCGGCTCGGAGCATCGTCGCGTCAAAGGTTTCGCGCAGGGGAAAAAATTGTTGAACGTCCTCTGCCTGCCGTATCAACCACTGGATCAATTGGCCGGCGTGCTGTCGGCGGCGGATCTGCATCTCGTGGTGATGGGCGATCCGTTTGTCGGCCTGGTGCATCCTTGCAAGGCGTATAATTTGTTGCGGGTGAACGCGCCGATTTTATACATGGGACCAAAGCCCAGCCACATTTCTGAAATCCTTGATCACCTCAATGGCCAGTTGCCCAGCGGTCGGGCACCGCACGGGAATTCGGCGCAGGCGGTGAAAACAATTCTTGAACTGAAACAGGTCGTGTCTCAAGCTGAACGCAAGGGTTGTGATCCGTTGGACGGACGTTTTTCAAAAGAAGCCCTGCTTCCACGCATGGTGAACCTGATAGAATCCTTAACCTAAAAAGCTTAAATCGGTATGTCTGGCATCTAATTTGCGTCAATTCCCCCAATATGTTTGGTGATTTAGACAAATATGTCCTAGTTTTTCTGGTCGGCTTGACCGTGACCTACTTGCTCACGCCGGTGGTGCGCGGGATGGCCATCCGGTTTGGCGTGGTGGACCTGCCCGACGCCCGGCGACCCCACAAACGTCCGACCGCGCGCGGCGGCGGCGTGGCCGTGGTTCTGGGTGTTCACATCGCGTGTCTGGTCGCGGTTTTGTTTCCCTGGCCCAAGGTGGCCGGGGCGCTTGATTTTGACTGGTGGCAGAAATTCGCACTGGCGTCGCTGGTCTTGGTGGTGGTGGGAGTGATTGATGACATTCGCGGAATGAAGCCGTGGATCAAGCTCGGCGGGCAGGTGACGGCTGCCTTATTAATGTGGTTTTCCGGAACCCGCTTCGGCCAGCTATTGGGTCACGACTTGCCGGCACCGGTGGATTGCGCGCTGGTGGTCATCTGGCTAGTGGCCATCATCAACGCTTTCAATTTGATTGACGGCCTGGACGGGCTGGCCTCCGGTTTGGCGATCATTTCTGCCGTGGGCTTGTCAGGGATTTTGTTGATGCAGCAGGTTCCCGGCGAAGTGCTGCTGCTTCTCGGTTTCATCGGGGCCTGTCTGGGGTTTTTGCGGTATAACTTTCATCCGGCCACGGTGTTTCTGGGCGATACCGGAAGCATGTTCATCGGGTTCACTCTCGGGGTGGTTTCTTTGCAAACTTTTAACAAAAACACGTTCCTCATTTCACTGACAATTCCCATCATGGTGCTGGGCGTGCCGATTTATGACGCCCTGCTGGCCATCTGGCGGCGCTCAGTGCGTTCGTGGATGCACGATGGCAATGGCACAGGTGTAAAACACGGCATCATGCAGCCGGACGTGGAGCACCTACACCATCGTCTGACCCAGTCCGGTCTGAGCACCCAGCGCGTGGCCACGTCTCTTTATATCATCAACGGCGCCCTGGTGACGGTTGGTTTGTTGATCATGTTGTTTCAGTCTCACGCCGCCGGAATTTTTCTGATCGCTCTGCTCGCCGGCGTTTATGTGCTGATGCGGCAGCTCGCCGTCATTGAATTGCGCGAAACCGGCCGGGCGTTGTTGATGGGCTTGCGCCGTCCAACGCACTCCACTTTCAAGGCTCTGGCCTATCCGGTCTGGGACATGACCTGGCTGGCGGGTTCGCTGGCGTTGATCATGTGGGTCATCGAGGAGCAGCGGGTGGATTTTTGGCACACCTGGTTTGTGGATTTGCCGGTCTGGGTGACTCCCACTTTTTCGCTGCTTGCGCTTTCACGCACTTACGTGACGCACTGGCAGCGGGCGCGGCTCCGCGACGTGTTGATGGTTTTATTCTGGCTGCAGACGGGAATTCTTTTCAGCCTCGGGCTTGCCCTGGTCATTGATCCGCTGGATGCGTCCAAATGGGTTCTCCGCGCAGTTTTGGTTGCGGGCATCAGCCATCCCGTGATTATCACCTCGCGGTTGGTCTATCGGTGCATTGAGGAACTTGTATTCTGGCTGAAGCGTCACGGCGAGGTGGCTGGTGAAAGTGAAAGGGTGCTGCTCTACGGAGCCGGCATCCGGGCGCAATTGTTTTTGAAGGATCGCGCGATGAAAACCTCCCGCCACCCGGACGGCCGCCAGATTCTGGGATTTATTGATGATGAAAAGGCATTGCATTTCCAGTGGGTTTATGGGTTTCTCGTGCTGGGCGGACTCAAAGAATTGCCGCAGCTGATTGAACGCCGCAAGGTCAACCGGGTCGTCATTGTTTCCGAACTGCTGCCGGAAAGCCGGGTCGCGATTCAGGAGATAGCCGCCCGGAGCGGGATCAACCTAAGCGAGTGGCAGCCTGAAGAGCATGAAATTATTGTCCCGGCGGCTTGAGGCTGCAAAAATAAATATCGTCTGCTGAAAATTATGCGTAAATCAATCGTCGTCATTTCCTGTTGCATCGTCACCTTGCTGCTGGGTTACAGCGGCTACCGGGGTTATCAGGTGTGGAAGCAAAACCATTGGCTCACCATGGCCAAAATATTTGCCGCCAAATCCGATCAGTCCAACGAACTGCTTTGCTTGCAACAGGCGCTGCACATGAATCCCCAGAATGTGGAAGCCTGCCGCATGATGGCGGATTTGGCCGACACCACGCGTTCGGCCGGCGCGTTGTTTTGGCGGGAGCGCGTTTTGGAACTCAATCCCCGATCGTTGGTTGATCGTCTGGCGTTGGCCCAGACGGCGGTGTCCGTGAATGATTACTCAGTGGCTTCAAACGCCTTGGCCGGTGTGGATGAGGCTGGTAAAGGAACCGCCATTTACCACAATATCGCCGGAGTTGTGGCCACGGGCTCCGGCCAGTTGTCGGACGCAGAATTGCATTTCACCGAGGCGGCCCGATTGGAACCGTGGAATCCCGCCCCGCAGTTGAATCTGGCGGTGTTGCGTTTGCACAGCTCCAATACGTTTGATGTGGCGGAGGCGCGCATCAGTTTGCAGCAGATCAGCCAGACTTCGACCAACTTCGCCATCTGCAGCCAGGCGCAGCGTGAACTGGTGATGGATGCCTTGAATCTTCATGACCTTAGCACGGCCCTGATGCTCTCCAAGCAATTGGCGCAACCGACGAACGCGGAATTTTCCGACCGTCTGCTGCGGCTTGAAGTGTTGCTGCAAGCTAAAAGCCCGGAATACCGGCCCGCCCTCGAGTCCTGTCAGCGTGAAGCGGCTGCCGCCCCAGCAAAACTGTCTGACATGGCCAACTGGCTGATGCGGCGGACAACGGCGACCAAGGCCTTGGCGTGGTTGCAAAGCCTCCCATTGCCGGTGCAGACCAACCAGCCGGCCGCATTTCTATCCGCCCAATGTCTGTTGCAGTTGCAAGACTGGCATGGATTGCAAGTTGCCATTCAGAATGAAAACTGGAACGACCTTGAATTTGTCCGCCATGCTTTTATGGCCCGCACTTTGCGCGCACAGGATTTGAGCGAGGCCTCAATCGCCGAGTGGAGTGTGGCGCTGAAACTCGCCAGCGGCCCAATGGACACCGGCCGGAAAATCAACCTGATCCAGCTATTCCGGCTGGCGGCGACCTGGGATTGGAACACCGAGGCGGAGCAGATTCTTTGGATCGTGGTGAACCGATATCCCGAGGAGCAATGGGCAGCGCCGGCTCTGACCCAGGCCCTGATGACCAGTGGCCGCACCCGGCCATTGATGGAATTATTTGGTGTCATGTCCAAACGGTTTCCAGCCGACTTGGAGATGAAAAATAATCTGGCTTTTACCGCCATGCTCTTAGATGCGCAGGAACTTAATCCTTATGAGTTGTCTCAAGAGGTGTATGAAAAAGCGCCCCAAAATCCATCCTATGCCGCCACCTACGCTCTTTCGCTTTATTTGCAGAAAAAGTATCCCGAGGCGCTTCAGGTGATGCAGCAACTTGTCCCGAAGGATTTGGAGAATCCGGCCATCGCCGGTTATTACGGCATTATTCTGAAAGCCACCGGCAACCCTGAAAGGGCCAAAGCCTATATGAATTTGACTGCCAAGGCCCGCTTGTTGCCCGAGGAACAAAGCCTGTTTCAACAGGCTATGATGAATTGAGTCTTTTCAATCTGGAATAACTAACGAGAGAACATCCCATCATATAATCGGATTTTCCGATTTTGGCCACGAAAAATCAGGCCGGTTTCAAACCGGCCTGATTTTTTATTGGTTCAGCAAGCTGAACTGAAAGAATAAATTTTCACGGCTGATGTCATGAATGCTTCGATTCAGGGCCACGCGGATTCTGTTCTATTAAATTTGCGGCAGGACTTTTACCGTCGTTCTTTATGCATCTCCGAGTTTTCTGTAAGGGTCAAAAAAAAACAAGCCGGTCAAAAATTGACCGGCCTGCCTTGAATTGGTTCTTAAATGCCGACTGGCAAATTAAGAAGTTTTGTTCTTGCGCAAGATGCGCATCGTGCTCACACCAAACGGGAGCAGCAACAACGCACCCGCAACCACGGTGCTGGGTTCGGGCACCGCTGACCATCCCAATTGGGGCTGGTAATAATTATTATTGGGATCGGTCAAGTTAATGGCGAAAACGCCATCCGCACCATCAGCAGCATTAAAAATGGTTGTGCCATTCAAACCGAGCGCAGTTTCAGCCAGCGTAACAAATGTGTTGTTCGCGCCAAAGTTTTGCCCCTGCAAATACCAGATTGCCGCTTGAAGCGCATTGGCTGATGCAGCGCTGCCATAGGTGTAGCCTGACAGCGTGCCCAGTCTAAACTGGCTGTAAAGATAGGCCGTTCCAATGGCAATTGCATTGCCGCCGGGCAAGACGGTGCTGCTCGTCGAATAGTCGTATGTATTGCCCGGATGGAACAAAACATTCTCTTGCAGGCAGAATGTGTCAAAAGTGCCAAGTCCGCCGGTGGTCACGGCCGTGAAGGCACCACCGCCATTGGCGTTGCCGTAATCTTCCGTGAGCGTGATGGTTCCAATGGTTGCGAACACGTTGGGTGCGGTCAAGACGGCCACAGCTCCAAACAGAGCGCAACAACTTTTAATAGTTTTCATAGCTTTCATTTTTATCCTTTGGTCAGGTTTAAAACCATTTGTCTAAAATCAACTCTGGCTCGACGTCAAAGCCACAATTTTTATTCAAACATTCGGTCGGGTGTTATTCCTTTTTGTTTGTTTACTCTGCTGGACATTATTCCATTCAGAACAATGACAGTGTCGCGATTGCCGGTTTTTTTATCTATCAAGTAATGGGACATCTTTATCCGCTTTTGGGACACGGACGATTTTGTCCAAATCTTTGGTGTGACGGGCTTGAACTGCATGACGAATCAGGTGCCCCCTTATTGTTATTGACGACACTGGGTGATTGCGGAAAAGTAAAACAAATAATGAATGGTGTATTAAGGCTGACCGGATAGGATTCAACGGGCCTTGTTTTTAACAATCGGGAGGGCTGGTGCGGTTCTCGAAGCAAATGTTTTATCGTGTTGACCGAAAATCTGGCGAATACATGGACGAACCACAAAAATTTATAAGCGATCCATCGGCTCAACCTTTTGAGAATGCTCCGGCTGTATTTTCCTCCGCAAAAAAAAAATCGCTGTCGGCTGGGTGGTCCTCTTCGGCCGTTGATGTTGATTTCCCAACTAAAGCATGCATCCACGAGCTGATCGCTGGGCAGGCGATGAAGACGCCTGATGCGGAGGCGTTGGTGAGCGGGGATGAGCGTTTGACGTATGGGGAGCTGGAGGCACGGGCG
>Ga0182024_10003627_pt1 | contig 36480 bp, 30 predicted proteins | sample P32metaG_FD_120480 | JGI IMG/M metagenome (GOLD analysis project Ga0182024, IMG submission 120480) | Permafrost microbial communities from Stordalen Mire, Sweden - P3-2 metaG (Illumina Assembly) | ecosystem: Environmental > Terrestrial > Soil > Wetlands > Permafrost | place: Sweden: Stordalen...
GGGGATTCCGGAGAGTGGGGATTCCGGAGAGTGGGGATTCCGGAGAGTGGGGATTCCGGAGAGTGGGGATTCCGGAGAGTGGGGATTCCGAAGAGTGGGGCTTCCGGATAGTGGGGCTTCCGGATAGTGGGGCTTCCGGATAGTGGGGCTTCCGGCTTCTGCGATTTTTCCCCGCCCTCAAAAGCAGCTGGAGGAACCCGTCAGCGCGGCTCGCTTAAACCAATGCGCGTTCTAGAAATCCTGCTGATGACGCTCGGCGGCCTGTGGCAGGGCCTCCGGCAGGACTTCAATCTGCTCGAAATCGGGCTGGTCGGGCTGGGATTTTGGGCCTGGAAAACCGGACGATTGTGGGGCAGCCAATCGCATCGGAAACCTGGACCGGCGGCTCTCCGCCGGCGGCGATGGTTCGCTCAACGTCCCGCCAGAACCGCGATCCTGATTGCCGCCGGCACTATCGTGTTGCGGCTCGCTCTGCTCCCTCTCCTGCATTCGCCGGTTCCGGTAGTCAGCGACGAGTTCAGCCACCTGCTGCTCGCCGACACCCTGCTCCAAGGCCGCGCCGCCAATCCCACACACCCCTACTGGCAGCATTTTGAAACCCTGCAAGTGATTCAGCACCCGCACTACGGATCGGATTATTTTCCGGGACATGCCGCGGTGCTCGCGGCGGGGCGCGCCGTAATCGGCAGCGCGTGGGCGGGCGTGCTGTCGGAATGCTTCGCGTTTCTGCTGATTCTCTACTGGGCTCTGCGCGGATGGATGCCCGCCCGATGGGCGCTCGCGGGCGTCGCCCTGGCCGCGCTGCGATTCGGGATCGGCAGTTATTGGGTGAACGCCTATCACGGCGGATTTCTTCCCGCGGCGGGAGGCGCACTGATCATGGGCGCATTCGCGCGGATCCTGCGCCAAATGTGGGGCGGGTCCCCTGACCCGCAGACCGGCCCCCTGGCCGGTCCTGTTGCGCAACCAGTTGCGCGACCAGGGGGTCGCGCGCGGGTCAGGGGACCCGCCCCACTCGCGGCGCTGGGATTGGTAATGGGCGCGGGGCTCGCGATCCTCATCACCACCCGGCCCTTCGAGGGCGCGCTGTACTGCCTCCCATTTCTCGGCGTACTCGCCTGGAAGCTGCGTGCTAACGTCCGCGGTTTAATTACGATGGCGATCCCAGCCGCGGCAATTGCCGGCGCAGCGGTGGTCGCCATGGGTGTCTACTTTTCACATGTCACCGGCAGCCCTTTTGAGACGGCATACCACGTCAATCAAAAAGCGTATGGCTGGCCGATGGGTCTCGCGTGGACGCCGCCGCCCAAGATCGAATTCCGAAATATTGAGCTAAAGAACTACTACGACTATGAGTTGGGCGAACGCGAAAAAGTGGACGGGCCCATCGACTTCGTCGAATACCTTACGTTTCGCCTCCAGGAATACTGGCGATTTTTCCTCGGCCCCGCGCTCACCGTCCCGCTCATCATGATCGCGCGGGTTTGGCGAAATGGGTCTCGGCGCAAACGCATGCTGATCTGGGGTTTGTCGGGCGGCGTTTTCGCGATTCTGCTGGAAGGCGCGGCCACGCCGCATTATCTTGCCCCGGCGACGGCCGTGATCGTCGCGATCGTGATCGAATGCTGCCGCCATTTTCACGCAAAGCGAATTCCAATGGTCCCCATGCTTGCTGCGACCATGGCGCTGGTGCTCGGGCTGCGCATCGGCGCTCAGAATCTGGGATTGCCCTACACGCAGGACCTGAATTATCAATCCTGGTGCTGCAAAGTGCAGGGCAATATGAACAAGCAGCGAATCACGCGCGCGCTGGAGCGCATCCCCGGCGAACACCTGGTGTTCGTCAGGACCAAAACCGATCCGTTCAACCTCTTGCAGTGGATTTACAACGCGGCCAATATCGACGCGGCTCGCATCGTGTGGGCGCGCGATCTGGGTCCGGAGCGCGACGCGCAGCTCGCCGCCTACTTTCACGGGCGCCAGGTTTGGATGGTGGATCCAAATGTGGAGCCGGCCGCGCTGGTAAAATATTGATTCCGAGCCGTGACCCGAGCCGCGACCAAAGGGAGCGGTTAAAAAAATGCTTCCTTCCTCATTTCTTGCACTCCAAACGCGCGGGCACTGATAAAATGAACAGGTTCCAGCAGCGAGCGCAAGAGATGAGGAAGGAAGCATTTTTTTAACCGCTCCCTTTGGTCGCGGCTCTGTAGGGTGTGGAGATACGAGTGAACAGACTGATCTTCATCTTTGCCGCGCTGCCGTTCTCACTGAATCTGTGCTTCGCCCAGGTCACTCCCACCTTCGCGTCCGCCTACATTAAGTCGAACAAATCACCCGAGACCAGTTCCAGCTACAACACCCTTCCCGGAAAACTCAACATTCGAAATAAAACGCTGAAGGATTGCATCCGGCTGGCGTACGGCGTCAAGGTCGCGCAACTGCCGGGAGGTCCCAAGTGGGCCGAGACGGAGCGCTACGACATCGAGGCGACGGCCAAGGGTCCCGCGGCCGAGCCGCAGCTCATGGCCATGCTTCAGACGCTCTTGAAAGAGCGCTTCAAACTGGACTTCCATCGCGAAACGAGAATGGTTCCCGGGTATGCCCTGACCGTCCTCAAGACCGGCTTCAAGCTTCACGAAGCGGAACCAGGCCCTGGGCACGTCAATCTGCGCCGCAACTCGATCGACGGGCAACGGGTGTCGATGGCGAACCTGGCGCAGACCTTATCCGATCTCTTAGGTATGCCGGTCTTGGATGCGACCGCAATTCCGGGCGTGTTCGATTTCAGGCTGACCTGGACACCCACCATTGAAGTGCCGCGGCCGGGCCTGTCAGATGAGGACGCCGAGCGAGCGGTGCTCCCGGGAGATTCAACCCCGTCTCTGTTCGCCGCCATTCAGGAGCAGTTCGGGTTGAAGCTGGAAACGCGCAAAGCGCCGCTGGACGTGCTGGTGATCGATCACGCCGTTAAGCCAGTCGTTGAATAAACTTCCAACCGCACCCGTCAGGGTGGGGATCGGGTCGCCGAATAAATCGCTTCCGTTACCAACGCCGGCGGCCCTGCGGGCGTCTAACGGTCATGATCCTCGGCGAACTCCGCTACGCGCTCCGCAATCTGCGCAAAAGTCCGGTCTTTACAGCAGTTGCGGTGGGATCGCTCGCCCTGGGAATCGGCGCGAACACCGCTATTTTCAGCCTGCTCGATCAGGTCTTGCTGCGGATGCTGCCGGTGAAGAACCCACAGGAACTCGTCAAACTTTATTTTGACCACGGACCGTTTCGAGGCTCACAACGCTGCAATGCCGACTGCGTTTCTTATCCCACTTATCGCGATCTGCGGGACCGTAATCCGGTCTTCAGCGGCGTGCTGGCGCGATGGCCGTTGGCGATGAGCTTCACGTCATCCAACCCCGGCTCGGAGTCGAACCCCGGCCCGGAATCGAACGGCGCCTCGGAGCGAACCGAGCGCGTGCGTGGCGAGCTGGTGAGCGGAAATTACTTCGATGTGCTGGGCGTTCGACCGGCCATCGGCAGAATGTTCACGCAGAACGACGATGTGCGGGTAAACGGGCATCCTTTAGTGATTTTGAGTTACGGTTTCTGGCAATCGCGCTTCGCCGGCGACCCGTCCGTGCTGAATCGGAGCGTGCATGTGAACGGACAGCCGATGACCATTGTAGGCGTCGCCCAGCGTGAGTTTCAGGGCGTGGAAGTGGGAAAGGCACTGGATGTATTCGTGCCGATAGCGATGAAGCCGTTGATGACGCCGACCTGGAACGAGTTTGAGGACCGGCACAGCTTGTGGGTCTACACCATCGCGCGGCTAAAGCCGGGAGTTTCGCGCGAACAGGCGCTCGCCGCGATGCAGGTATTAGGGCGGCAGATTCTGGAGAGCGAAGTGAATCAGTTCGAGGGTGTGAACGAATCCTTCCGGCAGCGGTATGTAAAAAAATCGATGATCGTCGAGGATATCTCCAAGGGGCAGTCGCAATTGCGGAAGCAATTCTCGAAACCACTGACGGTACTGATGGGAATGGTGGGGCTGGTGCTGTTGATCGCATGCGCGAACGTGGCGAATTTGCTGTTGGCGCGGGCGGCGGCGAGGCAGAAAGAGATCGCGGTCCGGTTGGCGTTGGGCGCCGGACGTGCGCGTGTGATCCGGCAGCTATTGGTCGAGAGCACCACCCTCGCGCTCGCGGGCGGAGCGGCGGGACTCGCCATCGCCTATTGGAGCGGCAAAGTGTTGTTGCAATTCCTGCCGGGATCGGGTGGCAGCGCGGCTTTATCCACCGCGCCGGATATTCGCGTGCTGTTGTTCGCCTTAGCGCTGTCAATGGTCACCGGGATTGTGTTCGGGCTGGTTCCCGCGCTGCAATCGACGCGGGTGGCAATTTCGCCCGCGTTGAAGGATCAGGCCTCGAATGTCTCCGCGAGTTCAGGGCAGGCGCGGTTGCGGATGACGCTGGTAGCGGGGCAGGTCGCGCTGTCATTGGTGCTGCTGGTGGGCGCCGGACTGTTCGCGCGGAGCTTGTACAAGCTGAAAGACGTCGACCCTGGATTTCGGGCGGGCAATCTGGTGATTTTTTCCGTCGATCCGTCGTTGAACGGCTATACGCAGCCTCGCATTCGCGAATTCATCACTCGTCTCGAGGATTCGCTCGCGAAACTGCCGGGCGTGCGTGCGGTAGCGTCGGTGGAGATTCCGCCGCTGTCGGGCGACGACAGCATGAATACCGTTCGGGTGGAGGGCTACGATCCGAAGCCGGACGAAAATATGAACCCGTATACGAACTGGGTTGGACCCGGATATTTTTCGGCGGCCGGAATCCCGTTGGTGGCTGGACGTGAGTTCACACGGGCTGACTCGGGTTCTCATAAAGTCGGAGTGATCAACCAGACCATGGCGCAGTTTTTTTTTGGCGGCCGAAGCCCACTCGGAATGCACTTCGGCTTTGGAGCCGGTAAGACTCCCGATGTGGAAATCGTGGGCGTGGTGCGCGACGGAAAATACGCGGACCTGCGCGAGAAGGTATTCCGGACGGTGTTTGTTCCGTGGGCCCAAGACCAGGGAATCGACAGCATGTCATTCTTCGTGCGCACCGTGGGGGATGAGATATCGCTGGGAGGGGCGTTGCGCGGCGCCGTGGCGGCGCTCGATTCGAACTTGCCGGTGTATGGCTTGAAGACCATGCAGGCGGAGATTGACGATTCGATTTACATCGACCGGATGATCGCCGCGCTGTCGAGTTTCTTCGGCGCTCTCGCGACACTTCTCGCCGCCATCGGATTGTATGGGGTGATGGCATACAGCGTGGCGCGGCGCACGCGCGAGATCGGACTCCGTATGGCGCTGGGCGCGGAGCGCGGGCATGTGGTGTGGCTGGTGATGCGCGAGGTCACCCTGCTGGCCGGAATCGGGATCACGGTGGCGCTGCCAATCGCGTACGGGCTGGGACGCGCGGTCAATTCGCAGTTGTATGGGGTGCAGCCCGCGGATTTCGGAGTGCTGGCGGGCGGCACCGTGCTGCTGGCGCTGGTCGCGGGAGTGGCGGGATATGTCCCGGCGCGGCGTGCAAGCCGGGTGGATCCGCTGATCGCGTTGAGGTATGAGTAGGCTGCGAAGAGCCGGCTGAAAGCCGGCTGCAGGCAAAATTGCCTGCCCCACGAGAACGCGCGCGCCCTGACGGGCGCGCCTCAAGAGAAGCCTGCTAGGCTTGGCCTGCCGATCTCGCCTTGGTGTCATCCGTCGAAGTGATTTTCAGCCCGGGCACAATCATGGGAACCTGCCGCTTGTATTGGCGGTATAGGTCGCCATGGAACGACACCATATCGCGCTCTTCGAGCGCGATCCCCACGAAGATGTAACCGGTGGTGGCGATTGCGAAGAGCAGGTGCCCGCTGGTCATGGTGGGCGTGAACCAGAACGCCATCAGGAAGCCCAGGTAGATGGGATGGCGCACCAGTTTGTAAAACAGCGGAGTGCGAAAACCAGGATTTGTATACACCTGATTGGTCAGATTCGCATACACCTGTTTCAATCCGAACAGATCGAAATGGCTGATCAGGAAGGTGCTCAGTAAGACGACCAGCCAGCCGGCCAGCGAGAGCCCGGTGAGGAGCCAAATCGCCCATTGACTCTCGGCCTTCCACATAACGTCCGTGATCGGCACCCATTGCCAATACAACAAGTCGAGGAGCAGGCTCGCGAGCAGCACGAAGGTGCTGCGCTCGATGGCCTTGGGAATGATCCTGGTCCAGCCGCGCTTGAAACCCTGGCGCGCCATTACGCTGTGCTGGATGGCAAACAGGCCCAGCAGCACGGCGTCGATCAGAATCGCCTGGACAAGGGGCTGCGGAGTGCCGGAATCGATCGATTTGGGAACGCCGACGTTCCCGACGAATCCGATCGCGTAGAGAAACGTCACGAAGAAAATAGCGTAGGCGACCACGCCGTACAAGAAGCCCAGAGCTTTCCCCATTGCCGAACCTCCTATGGAATTGATCAAGCTATTATGCATCCGCTGGGGAGCGGACGCAAGCGGGGGTGTGGTGGAAAAAATAGCCGGCTGAAAGCCGGCTGCAGGCAAAGGAATAAATACAAATACGGGGACAGGCTACCCTTTCGCTCAAATGCCGCTCACTTGCGCGGCCAGTGCGTGGTGCTTGCGTCCGCATTTGGCGGCGATTAAAGATCGGCCTAAGACGCGCTCGAGCGTGACCGCGAAGTCCCGCGTGCCTAGCGGGCGACCCGTTCGTGTCGCCAAACGAATTCGCTCCTCCAATTGCGCTTCGGCGACGCCGATCTCGATCACCTCCTTCCACCGAGATCCTGTCCAGCATGTCTGCCATTCCCGCAGATCCAGCATTCCGGCCGGATCCGCCTCGGCCAGGTGAGCAGCCGCACTAGACCAAGGCCAGTCCCACGGCGAATCTACGATTCCGGCGCGCGCGGGGTTGCGTTCGACGTAGCGCAGCGCGGCCCAGCAATGCTCTGCATCCATCGGGCAGGAGTAAAAACGATTCTGCCAGAGGTGCTCCGTCTGGTGGTGGCGAATATGCAGCCAGCGGGCGTAATCGGCGTGGGTCCGACCGAGCGCTTTGGCTAGGGAATCCTCCTGATCGGGCACGGCAATGATGTGCACGTGGTTGGACATTAGGCAATAGCCGAGCAGTCGCATCGCATGGCGCCGCGCGTTTTCCCTCAGGAGGGCAAGATACAGCCGCCGGTCATCGTCGTGGTGGAAGACAACTTGGCCTTGGTTACCTCGTTGGGTGATGTGATGCGCGATGCCCACCGCCACCGCCCTCGCCAGTCGTGCCATTCAATTACTGAGTGCTGCCAGTGGGCCATTCCGCTCAAACAAATAGTGAAAGGGTCCCTGTTTTTGAGTGAAAGGGTAGCCTGTCCCCGATTTGAAGGTGGCAGGCGGCAGGATCGCCTACCCCCAAAAAACGCGATCACAAGAAATTTTAAAAGTTTAAGGCCTTTCATTTTGTTGACTTTAGGCTGACGGTACGCTTCGAGGATTTGCGGACGCAGCTTAAGATTCAGCCGTGAGAGGAATTGCGGGCTGATGTCAACCGGTAAATCGAATTCAAAGAAACCGTCGATGCCCCTCCCGGAAAGAGGCAAGGGGGGACGATTCCTGGCGATGGGGAAGGCGGGGACGGCGGAAAATCCAAAGACGCCAGAAAGCCCGAAGACATCGGCGCGGAAGAGAACGCAGGCGGCGATCATCGCCACGATCCGGAGGAACGTCGAGATCAAGTTGAAGAAGGACGCGAAGGCGACGCTGGGCGATTATATCCGGCTGATTCAATTGCAGAAGGATCTGGAAGACGAAGAAATCCAGGAGATCAGGGTGACATGGGTGGAACCGACAAAGACCGAATCGGAGCCGAAAAATTGAGCGGGGGCAAGGATTCTGTTTTGGTCGCGGTGACGGAGGAGCCAGGAGAAGGGGCGCGGGGAACCCCCACCCTTACGGGTGGGGCTGGAGGCGAGCGGGGAACCCCCACCCTTACGGGTGGGGCTGGAGGCGAGCGAGAAAACCCCACCCTTACGGGTGGGGCTGGAGGCGAGCGAGAAAACCCCACCCTTACGGGTGGGGTTGGACCGCTCCGGCGAATAGCCTACGGCCGGCTTCCTTCGCAACAGAGGTTTCATGATTCGACGGCGAGGTTCAAGGGATTTTCGGGGCCGATCGGGTCGGGAAAAAGCCAGGCGCTGTGTCACGAGGCTTTGAAGTTGAGTTACTTGAACGCGGGCCGGACCGGATTGATCGGCGCGCCGACGTATCCAATGCTGCGGGACGCGATCCAGCCGGCGCTGTTTGAAATTTTGGAGAGCAACCGGATTCCGCACGAGTGGAATCGCGCGGAGAACCTCCTGGTTCTGCGCGAGACGCGATCGAAGATTATGTTTCGGGCGGTGGAGGAGTTCGAGAGATTGCGAGGGAGCAATCTGGCGTGGTTCGGACTGGATGAGCTGACGTATACGTCCGAAGATGCGTGGCTGCGATTGGAAGGGCGTTTACGCGATCCGAAGGCGTCGCGGTTGTGCGGATTCGCGGTGTGGACGCCGAAGGGTTACGACTGGGTTTATGAGCGGTTCGTGGCGAACAAAGTGGAAGGATATGAGACGGTTTCGGCGCCGGCGTTTGAAAATCGCTTTTTGTTGGAACGAGTTCCGGATTACTACACGCGGTTGAAAAGCAGCTATGACGCACACTTTTATCAGCAGGAGGCGCTCGGCGAATATTTGAGCCTGAGCGCGGACAAAGTGTATTACGCGTTTGAACGGGACGGAAATGTTTCAGAGTCGGCGGCGGTGGATGAGCGGTGGCCGTTGCTGTGGGCGTTGGATTTCAACGTCGATCCCATGAGCTCAGTGGTGGCGCAGGTGATTGGCGAGCAGGTGACGGTGATGGACGAGATCGTCCTGAGCCGGGCGAGCACGTATGACGCGTGCGAGGAATTCGAGCGGCGGTTTCCGTCGCACGCAGGCGGGTTGGTGGTGTACGCGGACGCAACCGGGTCGCGGTTGCAGACGACGGGAACGACCGACGTGGCGATTTTGACGCAGCATTTCAAGAATGGCGGACATGGGACGGTGGACTTTCGGATTCCGAAATCGAATCCGGCGGTGCGGGATCGAGTGACGCTGATGAACGCAAAGCTGGAATCGGCGGCGGGCGAGCGGAAGTTGCAGGTGCATCCGCGTTGCAAGGAATTGATCAAGGATTTCGAGCGGGTGGCGTACAAGGAAGACAGCCAGGTGATCGACAAAGATCGCGATCCGAAGCGGACGCACTTGTCGGATGCGCTGGGGTATCTGGTGTGGCAGGAGTGCAATGGGTTGCCGCCGATTGGGGAGCGGGGACAGAGGTTGATGTAGGGGTCAGGGGCCGCTCCCTTACGGTCGCGGTTCCGTAGCGAGAGGGGGCGGGAGTAAGGGCCGCTCGCTGACGCTCGCGGTTCGGTTGTGTCGGGGCGAGAAGGCAGGCGACAAGATCGCCTGCCCCACAAATGGGATGACAGGACAGGAGAAAACGTGTTTGATATCGACCGGGAACATCCGGAATACAAGCGACGGAAGCAGATCTTGCGGCAATACCGGGACCTGTATGCGGGAGGCGAGCAGTTTCGGTTGCACGCGCAGCACTATCTGGTTCGGCGCCAGCGCGAGCCGGGCGACGTCTACGCGGAGCGGCTGAACCGCGTGTTCTACGAAAACTATATCGGCTCCATCGTGGACTGGTATGGGTCGACGGTGGTGCGGCGCGAGCCGGTGCTGACGTTTGAAGGCAAGAACGAACCGGCAAAGCAGTTCTTTGGGGAGCTGGTGGAGGATGCGGATCGCAAGGGAACCAGGCTATCGGATTTGTGCCGGAGGCAGTTGACCGAGGCGATCGTCGCCGGGAGCAGTTATCTGCTGGTGGATTTTCCACGGGCGAAATCGGAGCCGGCAGGGAGCCGCGGCGAAGAGGATGCGATGGGCGCGTCGCGGGCGTACCTGGTGGATTACCGCGCAGAGGATGTCATCAATTGGAGCCTCGATGATCAGGGGAACTACGAGTGGGTGGTGATCCGGACGCAGGTGGTCAAGAAAGATCGAGTGGAAGACGCGGAGTGGCGGACTGAAATCCGGTGGGCGTATTACGACAAGACGAATTATCGGATTTATAAGCAGGACACGGGTGAATCGATCCGGAATCCCCACCCTGACGGGTGGGGTTTGAACGTAGGCGCGGGTGACGGGGTGCAAGGGCCGCTCGCTGACGCTCGCGGTTCAGTTGTGCCTGGGCGAGCGTCGATCGGGATAGACGGCGGAGAGACGGGAAGGGTGCAATTGGTGGATCAGGGGACGCACGGGCTGGCAAAACTGGGCCGCGTGCCGTTGTTTCCGCTGCTGATTCCGGAAGGCCTGTGGATGCTGAACCGAGCGGGGCTGCTGCAACTTGAGCACTTCAACAAATCGAACGCGCTGGCGTGGGCGCTGACCATGGGGCTGTTCGCGATGCCGGTGGTTTACTCGGATCGCGAGTGGAGCCAGATGGTGGGCGAGAGTTATTACATTCAACTGGGACCGGGCGATAAATTCGGATGGACGGAGCCGGAGGGCAAGGTTTATCAGATCGCGGCGGACAATCTGAAATCGCTGCAAGAGGAAATTTACCGCGTGTGTTACCTGGCGCAGGCGGGAGGGTCGCTGGATAAGTCGCAATCGGGGATCAGCAAGCAGCTTGATTTTTCGATCACACAGGAAGTCTTGAGCAGCTACGCCGATGCGGTGAAGGACCAGATCCGGCGGGTGTTGAAAGCGATCGAGGCGGCGCGTGAGGACGGGCTCGCCATCAGCGTGACGGGAATGGACGAGTTCGATATCGCGGATTTCACAACGGAGTTGAGCGATGCGCAGCAGCTTCTGGCGCTGGGAGTGGAGTCGCCCACGCTGAAGAAGGAGATTTTCAAGAAACTGTCGCTGAAATTCTTGAGCGATTCGAGACAGGATGTGAAGGATCGGATCGTGGAGGAGATTGATGGAAGAGAGTAGTCAGGAGTCAGGAGTCAGAAGTCAGAATGAGCGCGACCAGGGGGTCGCGCGCGGGTCAGGGGACCCGCCCCACAATCCAGGAGTCAGTAATCAGAATGCGGATGACTTGCGGGGGGCGATTCGGGAAGTGCTGACGGAGTTCATGGCCGGAAAGACGGAACTGGGGGAAGAGCAGAAACGGCGGGAAACGCTCGAGAAACGGGTGAACGAGCTAATCGCGGAGAATCACAAGACGCGGGCGGCGGCGGAAGCGGCGCAGCGGAGCGAATCGATACGGGCGGAGTTGCAGAAACTGGGAGTCGCCAAGATCGAGCTTGCATACAAAGCCGTGAAGGACGATATCTATCGCGACGAAGACGGACGGCTGCTGGCATCGGGAGGCGAGGAGTTGCGGGATTATCTGGCGACTTTCGTCAGCGAGAATCCAGAGCTGCTGCCGGCCAGGTTGAGTGGAGGGTCGGGGGCAAATGGGGCGCGGAGGAGTCCGGCAGAGGCGGAAGGAATCGAGATCGAGAACATTCGGCCGGGGATGAGCGCGGAGGAAATGGATCGGGTGCGGCGGGAAGTATTGCGGGTGGCATCGCTGACGTTGAAGGGTTGGTGAGGGTGGATCAAGAGAAGAGCCGGCTGAAAGCCGGCTGCAGGCAAGATTGCCTGCCCCACAAGGGTTGGTGAGGGTGGATCAAGAGAAGAGCCGGCTGAAAGCCGGCTGCAGGCAAGATTGCCTGCCCCACAAGTGTTGGTGAGGTGGATTAAGAGAAGAGCCGGCTGAAAGCCGGCTGCAGGCAAGATTGCCTGCCCCACCTGAATGGAAGGGTTGGTAGGGGCGGGGCTTGTTGAAGAAGGGGACAGGTGGTTCGGTCCGGCCGACGCACGCTGTGGACTAGCGCAGCGACGGAGGGGGCAGAGCGGCCGGTCCCCTTTTTCAACAAGCTCTCTAGAAGACCGGCCTTGAGTGAAGTAGAAGTTAAATTGATCGGACAGAGGAGAAGAGAAAAGAATGGCAACAATTACATCAGCAAATGTCGCGAGCGCGATTGTCAAGCTGGTCGCGGCGGATGCGCTGCCGGCTTTGATGGGGAACCTTGTCATGGGGAACCTGGTGAATCGCGATTACGAACCGACGCTGGCGCAGACGGGAGACACGGTGAACGTGCCGATCCCTCCGACGCTGGTGGCGAACAATATCGCGGAGGGCGGGACGGTGCAAACTCAGAATCCCAACCTGGGGAACGCACAGATCGTGCTCAACACTCACGCGGAAGCGACGTTTCAGATTCCGGATGTCACCAAAGTGCTGGCGGTGCCGGACCTTCTGAAACTGTATATGCAGCCGGCGGTGGTGGCCCTGGCGCAGCGGATTGAATCGGACTTGCTGAGTCTGTATCCGAATTTCACCTCGAACACGGCGGTGGGAACGGGGGGAACGGCGATCACGGAAGCGGTGGTGGATTCGGCGGAAACGGCGCTCTTCGCGGCGATGGTTCCGGCCAGCGCGTCGAAGTATCTGGTGGTGAGTTCGGCGACGTACTCGGAGTTGCGGCAGATTCCGCGGTTCAGTGAATTCAACACGGCCGGCGAGGCGGGCCTGCGCGCGCTGGTGGATGGAGCGGTGGGCAAGATGAAGGACTTCTACATCTTCCGGTCGCAATTCGTGCCGACCACGGGGAGCTCTCCGGTGACGACGCACAACCTCGCATTTGCGCGGGACGCGATCGGACTGGTGGTGCGCCGGCTGCCGCAACCGCTGCCGGGAACGGGCGCGATCGCGGAGTATGCGGAGCTGGGGAGTTTCGGGATGCGCGTGACCATGAGCTATCAGCCGAATACGCTGGCGCAGCAGTTCACCGTGGATGTGTTGTATGGCACGGGAGTTCTGCGGAATGTGTTCGGGGTGCAGGTGAACAGTTAGGGGTTGGAAGGTGACGAGACTTCACCAAGACGGCAGGTGACGAGATCACCTGCCCCACCAAACGGGCAGGCGACGATAAAACGCGTGCAACGGCACGAGCGCGCTTGATCGCCTGCCCCCACGGAAAAGGGAATAAGGAACGAAGCATTTTTTAGACCGCTCCCTTGGCGCAAGCGCAGCTTGGTCACGGCTCGGAAGAAAAAGGGGAATAAGGAACGAAGCATTTCTTGGACCGCTCCCTTGGCGCAAGCGCAGCTTGGTCACGGCTCGGAAGAAAAAGGGGAATAAGGAACGACGCATTTTTTGGACCGCTCCCTTGGCGCAAGCGCAGCTTGGTCACGGCTCGGAAGAAAAAGGGAAATAGGGAATGAAGCATTTCTTGGACCGCTCCCTTGGCGCAAGCGCAGCTTGGTCGCGGCTCGGTAAAACAGATGGCAGGCGACGAGATCGCCTGCCCCACATAAGACAACAGAGGAGTCCGGATGGATTTGCGGGCGTATTATCGGAAACTTCGAGGCGTTGAGGCGGAGCTGCACGAGGAATCCGTGGTGGTTATCAGCCGGGAGACGCCGGACGGGGGGCGAGCGGGCGTGAAGAGCGACGTGCCGCGTGCGCTGGCGGCGCGACTGATGGTGGACGAGAAGGCAGACCTGGCGACACCCGAAGAAGCGGCGGAGTTCCGGGCGGAGGTCGAGGCGAAGTGGAAGGGCGGAGACGGTTCGCAATCGTGGCACGCGCTCCCTGACGGTCGCGGTTCCGTAAGGGTCGGGGACTCGCCCCCTGACGGTCGCGGTTCCGTAAGGGTCGAGGAAGCGCTCCCTGACGGTCGCGGTTCCGTAGTGAATAACCCGCTCCCTGACGGTCGCGGTTCTGTAAGGGTCGAGGAAGCGCTCCCTGACGGTGGCGGTTCCGTAGTAGAGATCGATCGCGACACGGCGAATGCGCAGGACGAGGGGTAGGAGAGAAGCATGGCTTTGCTGACCGACGGCAATCCGAACGATGCGCTGGCGCTCGAAGTATACGAGAGCGCGATTCTCAACGTGGCACACGTCGAGACGATCGATCTGGAGATCAAGCTGACGCTGGCGACGGCGGAGCTGGCGGAGGACGTTCTGGACGTTCTGCTGGATCACGCGCGTGCGTTCGATCCGGAGTCGACGATCCGCCGCAGCAAGGGGGTATCGGACGTGGTGGTGTCACCGCAGATGCAGAGGTGGCACGCGCTGCACACGCTCGAAATCGTGTACCGGGATGCGTTCAACGATCAGCTCAACGATCGTTATCAGGCGAAGTTTCTGGAGTATCGGCAGCTATCCAAAGACGCTTTCGCGCATACCGTGCGGTTCGGGATCGGGCTGGCGCTCACTCCGATTCCGCAGGCGCAGCAAGCGGTGCTGAGTGCAGTAGGGGGCAACGGCGCGGCGGGAACATTTTATGTGCAAGTGAGTTGGGTTTCAGCGAGTGGACAAGAAGGCGCGCCGAGCGATGCGACCGCATTCGCGACCGCGGCACAACAGAACCTGATGGTGCAGCCGCTGAATCCGCCGCCGGTGGCTACGGGGTTCAACGTATATATAGGTCCGACGGAGGGCACGCTGGCGCGGCAGAATGCGTCGCCGATTGCGGTGGGACAGACTTTCACGATTCCGAACGGCGGATTGATTGCTGGTGCGGCGCCCGGGACGGGACAGGCCGCGGACATTTTCGTAGTGGGCGGGCCCACGTTAAGACGAGGCTGAGGGGTTGCGGAGAGGCTAAGATGGCGCAAACTGCAAGCATCGCGACGGGAAAATTCGTGGAGTTTCTGAGCGCCGCGGACGCGGGGGTGGCGTCGGCGGTGGCAACACTCGCGGCGGATTCAGGAACACCCCTGGCGCCGGTTCCACCCGAGCACATTGTAAACCAGAACGTGCCGATTGCTCTCGCGGAGCGAAGCAAGGCGGTGAAATACCCGGTGCTGTATGTGTATTCGGATCGCGTGCGAAATGTGTTGACGGAGAAATTCCGTACTTTTTCAGGGAAAGTGCGCACGGTGGCTGAGGTGCGTGTGTCGCAAGACCGGCTGGAAGGAATCGAGGATCAATTGCGGCTGTATGTGGACGCAGTGACGCAGGTGCTCGATTGGAATCGCGGGACGTGGGGACAGGGGATGTATTTCACCGGCGGGTATGAAGTAAATTTCGACGCCGTACAGCAGGGCGGGAGTAACTTCGTGCAGGCGGCACGGGTGAGCTTCGAGTTGGATTTGTCGAGTTAGTGAGGAGCGATGGGAAAAGCAGATCCCTCGCTACGCTCGGGATGACGCCAGAGGGTCAAGGGGCAGAGTGAGAAGAACGCACTCCCTTACGGTCGCGCCTCATTGACGGCCGGGACGAGTGGACGGGTTAGGGAAAGAGGACAGACGGAAATTTATGTCGTGCTATTTATCGTCGAACAATGAGCGGATATATGTGGCACTGGAATCGACTTTCGGCAGTGTGCCGGCGATTACCAGTGCGAATCGAATTCCGCTGGTGAAGCTCACCGCGAAGCAGGTTCAAGAGCAGACCAGCCGCAGTGACAAGACCGGGTCGAGGACGTTCCCCGGGCTGCCGAACCGGATCCGCAAGAAGACGAATTACACGCTGAGCACGTTCATGACGGAGTGGACGAATCAGAGCGCACAGCCGGGGCAGGGTCCGCTGTTCCAAGCGGCGATGGGCGGAACGCCGATTTTCTACAACGGCGGCACGGTGGCAGCGGTGACGGGGCAGACGCAGATTCAGTTCACGGCCGCACACGGATTGAGCGCGGGGCAGGCCGTGACGTTCTCGAACGAGATGCGATTTGTGACCGCGATCGAGAATTCAACGACGGTGTTTCTGAACGCGCCGTTCACGACGACTCCGCAATCGGGCTCGGCATTTGGAATCACGGTGACGTATGGGTTGGGGGAGAGTCTGCCGAGCGTGAGTATTTTCGATTACTGGGACCCGTCGACAGCAGTCCAGAGGATCGTGGAAGGCGCGGCGGCCGATACGATGACGGTGAAAGTGAACGCCGATTATCAGGAGTTCGATTTTGCGGGGCCGTCACAGGACTTGATCGACAGCGCAAGTATTACGAGCGGCGAAGGCGGGTTGACCGGGTTCCCAGTGGAGCCGAGCTTGGCGGGATTCGATTACACCATCGTGCCAGGGCACCTGGGTGAAGTGTGGATGGGAGCGTCGCCAAATCAATTTTCCACGCTGACGTCGGCGCAGTTGACGCTCGAAAACAACGCCAGCCTAAGGGTGAAGGAATTCGGCAGCGATCTGGCGCGCTGCATCGCGGCGGGACAACGCAAGATCACGCTGAATTTCGAGCTGTTCGAATTGGCGGACACGCAAACGGCGGGGTTGTACCAGGCGGCGCGGCAGAGGTCGCCGATCGGAGTGATGTTCCAGTTGGGGGAGCAGACCAATCAATTATTCGGCGCCTACATGCCGGCGATGGTGCCGGAGGTTCCGGAGTTCGACGATAGCGAGACGAGGCTGCAATGGAAATTTTCAAACAGCAGAGCGCAGGGGACGGCAGATGACGAGCTCTACATTGCATTTGGTTGAGGGGCGTGGGAATGGCTCCTACGGGAGCACGGTTTGGTTCGACTCGGAAATCCGAGTATCCGAGCAAAACGTGCCGCTCCCTGACGGTCGCGGTTCCGTAACGAAGGAAAAAGCGGCGCTCCCTGACGGTCGCGTTTCAGTAACGAAGGAGGGGTTGCGATACCCGGGCGTGCGCTACGAGATCCGGCGGATTTCGTTCGGAAGACGAATCGAGCTGGCGCGCTGCATTCGCGAGGTGGGCCGCAAGGCGGAGTATCTGGAAGCGGGAACCGACGTGCGCGACAAGCTGGAGGCGACGGTACTGAGCGCCGAGATCGATAGGGTGTATCTCGACTGGGGCCTGGTGGGCGTGGAAGGAATGGAGATCGACGGCGAGGCGGCGACGCCCCAGAGTTTGATCGACGCGGGGCCGGTGGAGTTGGCCGCGGAGATTCTCAACCGCATCAAAGCCGAGTGCGGATTGACGGAGGACGAACGAAAAAACTGATGGTCGCATTCCACTTCCAAGGTTCCCATCACTATGTGGAAACCAACGGAGCCGGGTGGAAATGCGACGAATGCAGACGGCAGGGCCTGGAAGCAAGGCGGCGATGCGGATGGCTGCGCGAAGAGCAGCGGGGTCCGCGGCGAATCGTGTGGGCGCGAGGGCGGACGGCGACGGAGGAATGTCCCAAATCCCTGGTGACGCCGCAGAGTCTGGAATGGATTGAGAAGTTTTTCACCTGGAAGTTCGAGGGTGGTCGAGCTTCTCATGAACTCGCGCAAGACGGAGCGCTGCGCGCCGTTTGCGCGTTTGATGACATGACGGCGCGGGACGCGGATGCATTTTTGATTTTGGAAAGAGAGTGGCGGGATGGCGAACAACAATCCACTTAGTCAAGTGACAACGCTGTTGGGCGGGACAGGCGGGCCGGGCGGAAGCGGCGCGCTGACGCAGCAGCTCACTACAATCACACAACAGCTTCAGCAACTACAGACCGTCAATCAGACGCAGATGGAAACGATGGAAGCGAACACAGCGGCGCTTTCTCAAAACACCAGCGCAAAGGGATCGAGCGGATCGTCGACGGCGAGCACGATCGGCAGCACCCTCGAAAGCGTGTTCGGGTTGGGGCTGAGCCCGCTGATTTCGGGACTGGTGAGCTTGTTCGGCGGGGGAGGAAGCAGCCAGCCGACACCGCTCGTGCCATTTGTGGCGCCGGCCTCGGTCCAGGCGAACGCGGGAATTAGCTCCGGAAGTTCGGGAGCTTTCGCGGTGGACACGGCGGATGGCGGATTGCCTCGGCCGGTGCCCGCGTCGGGGTCGTCTTCCTCCTCGGCATCTTCATCTTCGCCGACGACTCAAATTACGGTGCAGGTGCAGGCGCTCGACAGTCAATCGTTTCTGGATCACAGCGACGACATCGCGGCGGCAGTGCGGCAGGCGATGCTGACGTCGACCACGCTGAACGACGTGATCCGCGCGGTGTAACATGGCGACTTTTCCTCCATTGAAGACGGGAGCGGTGGCGCAGTATCCGTCGGATTTGCAACAGAACTTTTCGACGCAGGTGGTGCGATTTCTGGATGGAAGCGAGCAGCGATTTCCGGCATTCGGAGCAACGCTGCGGCAATGGGTGATCAGGCTGGATCTGCTGGATGAATCGGAGTTGACGAATCTGGAACTCTTCTTCGCCAGCCAAGGCGGGCGCGCGCAGGAGTTCACTTTCACGGACCCGTTTGACGGTACGGTGTACACGCATTGCAGTTTCGGCGCGGATGAATTGGACCTGAGTTTCAACGGGCCGCAGCAGGGCAAGACAACGGTGACGATCAGGGAGAACCGGAGCTAGGATGCTGGTGTTTCCACAACTCGTGACGGGCGCTTCGGCGTTGTATCCGGTGACCCGGCAATCGATTCAGCGAACCGTAGTGAACACGTTGGGCGACGGAAGCACGGTTGTGTTCGCCGATCCGGATGCGGCGGCGACCGGATGGCAACTGCATGCATCGGGGATGACTCTCGCGGAATGGAACGCGATCGAGGCGCTGTTTCTGGCGGCATCGGGAATGTGGCAGACGTTCACGTTTCTCGACCCCACCGGGAATCTGCTGGCCGATAGCGAGACTTTGAGCGGGGGCGCGTGGACCAACGGCGCATTGATTGAATTAACGCCGGCGATCGCAGACCCACTCGGAACGACGCGGGCCACGCGAGTGATCAACGCCGGTTCAGCCGCGGAATCGGTCGCGCAGATATTGAGCGTTCCAGGGAATTTCCAATATTGCCTGAGCGTGTGGGCGCGGACCAGCGGGACATCGGGCGTCACGCTGACGATTTCGACGACGGGCGGGAGCACTGTGAAAAGCTTTGCGCTGAACGGGACCTGGACCCGAATTTCTGTTTCCGGGAACCTGGCGCAAAGCACCACCAGCGTGACGTTTGGAGCGCAGCTCGCGGCGGGGGCGTCTGTGGATTTGTTCGGAATGCAGGTGGAAGCGCAGCCGGCCGCTTCGGACTACAAGGTGACGGAGACGCAGGGCGGAGTGTACGCGAAAGCGCGGTTCGCGCAGGATCAGCTCACGGTGACCGCGCAAAGCACCGATGTTTACGACGCGGTGATTTCGATCGCGGTAATTTCGACCCTGGACACGGAAGGCTGACGGATGGCGACCATCGACACTTACAAGGAACAGGAAGCGCCGCCGACACCGCTGTTTCTGTTCGATTGCGTGCTGAGTTCCGGATCGACCGAGAGCTGGGCGACGCACGCGGTCACGTTCAGCGGAACTTCCTACAACGCGAGGCTGCTGAAGCATAACCTGTTTCAATTGCGAGCGTCGTCGAATGACGGCCTGGATGGAACGGCAACCATTTCAGTGACCCTGGCGAACGCGGATTCACATTTTTCGCAGATCGAGCGGGAGACCGGCTTTAAGGGCGCGCAGGTCACTATCCGGTTTCTGTTTTATGATTTGGTGGCGAATGCGGCGGCGTCGGAAGCTCGCGTGGTGTTTCACGGAGTGGCGAATCCGCCGGACGACATCACAGAATCGTCGTTTCGCGTCACCTTCAACAACCGGCTGAGCCTGCAAAGGATCGTGCTGCCGGAAGTGCAGATTCTGCGGCGCTGCCCGTGGATGTTTCCGTCGACACTGGCGCAACGGGAAGAAGCGTTGACGGGCGGAGCGAAGGGAAAATACTCGCCGCTGTACAAATGCGGATATTCGCCGGATGTGACGGGCGGAACGGGAACGTTAAATAGCGGCGTGGCATTCACTTCGTGTGACTTCAGCCGCGCATCGTGCATTCAACGCGGGATGTTCAGCGTGGATTCGTCGAGCAACATCACGGCGCGATTCGGGGGACTTGAATTCGTTCCCCCGCAGATTCTGGTGCGGAGTTTCGGAGAAAAGGGCTCGCAGTTGTCGGCGATGGAGGACAATCTGGCGGTTTACAACGATTATGTTCCGCTGGTATACGGAACCGCGTGGTATCAGCCACCGATCGTGTTTTCGCGCAACGACGGAAATCTGACGCGAATGGAAGTGCTGCTGGGGATGGGCACCATGGAAGGCGCGATCACGGTACTGGTGAACGATATCCAAATTCCGCTGGCGCAGAACGGCGTCAACATGACGGCGACGGGTTGGTACAGCGTGGTGACGCCGGGGACGCGGAATGGCGCGTTCGATCCGAATTTCACGGACGCGTCAGGGAATCCGCTGGGCGATCCGTACGGAAGCATGGCGATGATGAGCATCGTGGTGCCGAACATCATCAACAACGGGACGTCCCTTCCCACCGTTCAAGTGCTGATGAACGGGCTGCAACTGGAACAGTTCGACGGGACCGGCGCATCGCTGGGCGAATCGTTCACCAATAATCCGGCGTGGGTGCTGCTGGATGTGCTGCGGCGCAGCGGATGGCTGACCAGCGAAATCGATCTGACCACGTTCGCGTCGGCGGCGGCGTATTGCGGCGCGGCGATCGAGACAACGGATCTCAACGGCAATCCGGTTTCAGCGCCGCGCTTCGAATGCAACCTGGTGTTGACGGACCGCAAGAGTGCGTCGGAGGTCGCGCTGGGAATTCGAAACGGGTCGACCCTGATGCTGACCTACGGCGCGGGGGGATTGCTGACGCTGCGGGTGGAGAACACGCTGGCGCTGCAACAGCCGTCGCAACCGGACGGAAGCAACAGCACGGAGACGCTGAATGGGGGATGGCCGGCGTACGAGTTCAGCGACGGGTCGGCCGATTTCTCCGGATTGGCCCGAAACGCCAACGGGGCGCCCTCGATTCGATTATGGTCGCAGAGCACGGCGGCGACTGCGAACCGGCTGACCGTGGAATTTCAGGACGAGTTCAACGAATATCAGCAGGACAGCCTGTCGCTAGTGGACGTGGATGACGCTCTCTTGACGGATCGGCAGGTGACGGCGGCGTCTCAGGCGTTGGGCTTGCCGAATTTCGATCAGGCGACGCGAGTGTTGCAATTGCAATTGAACAAGACCATCGACGGATACACGCTGATCGATTTCGAAACGACGGTGAAGGGCATCGGATTGTCGCCTGGCGATCTGATCACGGTCACCTACTTAAAGGAAGGGCTGGAGCGGCAGCCGTTTCGGATCACGCAACTTTCGCCGGGACAGAATTTTCAAACGCTGGAAGTGACGGCGCAGTGGCACGACGACGCATGGTACACCACGGGCGGCGCATTGGGGACGGGAGCCGGGAGGCAACCGAGCACGGGAATCGGGCTGCCGCGGCCGCTGGTGGGCAGCGTGCTGGATTCGAACGGCATCGAGCAGTTCGGAATCACCGAGACGACTACCGAGAGTACCGACGGAAGCTTCACGGTGACGCTGACAGTCGCGTTTGTGGCGCCGTCGCCGGGCGCGGCGAGCGCCGCGGGAATCCCACTATTGAGCCTGAATGCAGGAATTAATTCTACGGGTGGAACAATCCACGGCGGACAAACGCTGTATTACGCCATCAGCGCGCTCGACGGAAGCGGCGCCGAGACCGCGCTGTCCTTCATCGTACCCGCGACGATTCCTTCGGGAACGAACACCAATACGGTGACGCTTTCGGGGTTGAGCTTTTCTTCAGCAGCGGCGACTTTCAACGTGTATCGCGGAACCAATCCGGCGGAGCTGCTGCAGATTGCAGAGAACGTGGCTGTGGCCACCACTTACACGGACGCGGGCGCGACGGCGGAGCTAGTGGGCCCGCCCGATCCGAATTACGATCACGCGAATTTTTACTGGCGGATGGAGTTGCAGCCGGAGGCCGCGGCAGGATTGCATTCAGCGACGACTATCGGCAACACGACGCTGGGGATGTTGCCGAACGATTTCAAGGGCGCAGTGGCGCGCATCACACGGGGAACCGGGATGGCGCAGGAGCGGGCCATTCTTGGAAATACTGCAACCACGCTGACGGTATCGCCGGCCTGGACCATCACGCCGGACACGACCAGTTTTTTTGTGGTCGCGAACGCAACCTGGAATTTCGGTGGGCTAAGTCCGGTGAGTCCGGTGAGCGTCGACGTTCCGAATCAGACTGGAGCGACCGTCGAGATTTCGGGGCGATCAGCGAACGTGTTGAATCAGGAAAGCGCGACGGAACTAAATCCGCTTACAAGGTGGCAGATCGGCGGCGCCTCAGGCGGAGGAGTGGATGCCGACGTACCGCCGGCTCCGGTGTTTGGCTTGAGCCTGGCTGGACAGGGGACTGTCGATTTAATCGGTATTTCGTTTACCGATCTGACGAATACACATACGATTTTGGCGGGTACTCTGACTCTATATTATTGGAACGAGCTGAGCAGCCCGTCGGCGTTCACGCTGGCGAGCGCGATCGCTGCAACGGACACGACGATTACACTGAGCAGCGCGGGGCCCGGGACGCCGGGCGCGCTGATCCAGATGGAAGGTGAAGTGTTGACCGTAGTCGCGCCGCTCAGCGGCGGGACGCAGTATCAGGTGACGCGAGGGTCGCTGGGAAGCACGGCGTCGACGCACGCGGCGGCAATTCCCATCTATCACCTGACACTTAATGTCACCATTGTTCCGTTTGTAGACGATTTCTTCGGAAGTCCGGCGAGCGGGAGTTATAGCTCGTCGATTTTCCTGCCAGACGCGCGGGTGGCGGGCGCGGAATTCTTCGTGACCAACGTGCGTGGAAACAGTCCCGCGGCATCGGCGTCATTCGGAGGCACCGCCGATCAGGGCTTGCGCACGCTTTCGGGCGGACAGTTTTCGGTTCAGGTAGAAGGCTATCTGGCGATTCAGACAGATGCCGCACCGCCGCTAGTGATCGAGGCGGCACACGCGGCGCGGGATATTTCCGCGGTGGTGGCGGAAGCTCCCAGCGGAGGGCCGGTTCAGTTGCAATTGCGGCAGGGGTCGACGGTATATTGCACGCTAACGATCGCCGACGGGACGGTGACTTCAAATTTAGTGAACGGATTCGGGCTGACGCCGCTGGCCGCAGGGTCGCAGCTCAGTTTGGATATTCTCTCCGTGCCAGGCGCCGCGGATACGCTGCCCGGAAACAATCTGACCGTGACGGTGCGGCTGTAACCGTATGTCCGAGACGCTTCAAAAGCTGACACCGGATCGCGACCTTCAGTGCTACTTTTTCGAACCGTCGGCGGTGGCGGCGTTGAGCGGCACATCGGCTACGGGATTCACGGTCTCCGGAACATTTCGCCAGCAGTTTGATTGGGCGGTGATTGAGTGGAATCGCGACAACACGCATGAGCATCCGGCGTTCCGCTATTTGCCGGACGGCGACCTGAGCGGGCTGACGTTGACTTATCACGAGACGCGCACGAACTGCATTCCGCTGGATTCGGATCTGTTCGCGACGGTCGACTGGCCGTCGCTGCGGGTTTGGGCGACGCCCACCGGGGGGACGGAGACGATCTATTGGGTGCCGCTTCGATCGCACGCGACGCCGGTGGCGGGAAGTTATCAGTGCGCATACGCGGACTTCACTTTGTCGGGATCGGTGGCGGCAGGCGATTACGTCGGCCTCGCATTTTTCTCGGAACAGTACACCTACGAAGTGATCAGCGGCGATACGCTCGCCAGCATCATCACTAATCTGGTCGCCAGTATTAACGCGGCTTCGGCGTCGATTTGGGCGGATTCGACGGTGAGTACGACGATCCGGGTTTACTACACGGCCGGTGGCCCGGAGAGCACGAGCACGGCCGGAGCGAATGGCAATCGTTTCGGGATGTATTCGTTTTCGACGGGCGCCGAGACGTGGGATGCGGCGGCGCACGTTTTCGCGAACGGAACATCGCCCACGCAATGGCAAGTGACGCTCGACTTCAGTTCGCTGGAAGGAACACTGACCACGGATTTGACGGGCACGCTGGTTTCGATCCCCACGAATCGAATTCGCAAAGTGCGATGGACTTACGCCGCGGATCTGCAAGCGAGTGCGTATGAGCGGAGCGAATTCGCCGTGACCGTTTCCGGCTGGACAGTGACCGGATCGAATGCCGGGTACTCCGTCGCGGGTCCGGGCAGCCGCAGGATGGAAGACGACGCGGTCCAGATGCTATACAGCGGAGGGTGGACGGAATCGCGCGGAAATTATTCGGGCGGGACGATTCATTATGCGTCGACGACGGGAGCATCGGTCACCTTCGCTTATACTGCGGTTCAATCGCACACATTGTATTTAGGCACGCGATACACGGGAATGGGCGCGACGCTTTCGATCACAGTCGACGGGGGAACGGTGCAGACCCTGAATCTATTGATTGCCGCGGAGGATGTACTTATTCGCTGGTCCGCCGGCACGTACGCGGCGGGTGCGCACACAATTGTCGTCACGCACGCGGGTCCCGACGGATCTGACTTTTACTTCGATTTCGTCGAGCTCGCGGTCCCGGCGAGCGATCTGCCGACATTTCCAGTGCGGACCCAGTTGACGCTCGCGACGGATTGGGACACAGAGCACTCAATCGCGCTAGCGCCGGAGCGGACGGCGTGGATGATCAACTCGCTCGGGTACACCGGGCGACAAAACCACTACGTGGGCGCGCTGTGGTTTTACGAACTGGTGGCGACCGGGCAGGTATATGCATCCGCGACCGTGACGTTCGCGGGTGCGCCGGCCTTCAGCTCCACGGTCACGGTAACGCTGGGGCAAGCGGGCGTGTCGGGATCGGACATCGCGCTGACGAAGCTGGTTCACATGGGGATGACGGCGGAAATGGTCGCGCTGGCATACGCGATCGAGTTGAATCGCGGATACACGGGTGTGTGGGCCAGCGCGTCTGGCGCGGTGCTGACCATTCAGTCGCGACCCATGGGCGTCGCCGGAAACAACAACACGCTGGCGGCGTCGACCACCAGCGGTGGATTCACGGCGACGGCATCTGGCACGGCGTTCGGTGGGGGAGTCGACGGAAATTGGCGCACGGACCTGACCGCGATGCCGCGGATTAATCGAGCGGCGCGGGACTGGAGCGCGAGCTTCTTCGGCGCTTTGAAGGGATATGGAATCGACTCGACGGCGTCGTTCAGCATGGAGTTGGGCAACGGCGATCCGTCGGCGACGGTGGGGATCGCGCAGGTGGGGCCGTCGGGCGATCCGATTCTGCTGCCGACGCCATCGCTGCAAACGAACTTTTCGCCAACGAGTCTCGCATTCTGGCAGGAGGCTTATCTGGAGATGGCGGGCATTCAAGCGGCGGCGGCGTTGCAGCCATTTCTTCAATTTGGTGAAGTCCAGTGGTGGTATTTCGCGAGCGATGGCGAGGGACACGCGTTCTCCGGAATGCCGTTTTACGATGCCTGGAATCAGAGCCAGTTCCTGGCGGAGTTCGGCGTTGCGATGGCCATCATCACAACGAACCTGGAGAATCCGGCGAGCGTGCCGCATGAGGTGTCGTACTTGCCGACTGTCATCGGCGCGTTCACCAGCGCGATCATGACTTTTGTGCGTGCGAGCCACTCGACGTGCCGGTTCGAAGTTTTGTATCCGACCGATACGAATCAGAGCGCCTTCAATCAGGCGATCAATTTTCCGGTTGTATCGTGGACGCCGGCGGCCCTGACGGTGTTGAAGACGGAATGCTTCGGATTCACTTCGGAGCGCAACCTGGACGCAGCGAAGGCGACCATGGAATTCGGCGCATCGCTGGGGTTCCCAGCAACGCAGCGGAGCCACTTGACGGGCGGGGGCGATTCAACGACGGCGTGGATCAAAGAGGTCCAGGCGGCAGAGGGTAAGGGATTCGAGAGCGTCGTGGTTTTTGCATTGGATCAGTATTGTTTGATTGGTTACGCGACGCCGCTTCCGGCGGGTTTGCGGCGCAGTTTGAAGATGGGTTGAGGAGCGGTCTTCGCGCCTCATGAAGGCGCGCGCGCCTGCCGCCTAGCCTCAACGACCGCTCCCTAACGGTCGCGGTTCTGAAACGAGGCGCGCCCTGACCGCCTAGCCTCAACGACCGCTCCCTAACGGTCGCGGTTCTGAAAAACGAGGCGCGCCCTGGCCGCCGAGCCTCAACGACCGCTCCCTAACGGTCGCGGTTCTGAAAAACGAGGCGCGCCCTGACCGCCTAGCCTCAACGACCGCTCCCTTACGGTCGCGGTTCTGAAAAACGAGGCGCGCCCTGGCCGCCGAGCCTCAACGACCGCTCCCTAACGGTCGCGGTTCTGAAAACGAGGCGCGCCCTGGCCGCCTAGCCTCAACGACCGCTCCCTAACGGTCGCGGTTCTGAAAAACGGGGCGCGCCCTGACCGCCTAGCCTCAACGACCGCTCCCTTACGGTCGCGGTTCTGAAAAACGGCGCGCGCCCTGACGGGCGCGCCTCAGTTCATACTTGGACCGCTTGATACACTGAAGGGCTTGCTTCGGGTCCAGAACGTTTCCAAGCTGTATCGTTTGTACCGGCGGCCGGTGGACCGGCTGCTGGAAACGCTTCCGTTCACCACCAATTATTCACCCACCGAATTCTGGGCTCTGCGCGACGTGAATCTCAACGTCGAACGCGGCGAGATTCTGGGCGTTGTCGGTCCGAACGGCAGCGGCAAGAGCACGCTACTGCAAATCGTCAGCGGGATTCTGGAGCCCACGCGGGGACGCGTGATCACGCAGGGAAGGATCGCGGCGCTGCTGGAACTGGGCGCGGGATTCAATCCCGAATTCAGCGGCCGCGAGAACGTTTTTCTGAACGGCGAGATCCTCGGCATTTCACGCCGCGATATGGAGCGTGTGTTTCCGGAAATCGAGCGCTTCGCCGAAATCGGCGCATTCATCGAGCGCCCCGTGAAGGAATACTCGAGCGGCATGTACGTGCGGCTCGCGTTTGCGACGGCGATCCACGTCGATCCCGAAATCCTGATTGTCGATGAGGCGCTTGCGGTGGGCGATGCGATCTTCGCGAATCGCTGCATCAAGAAATTCGAGGAACTGAAGAAGCGCGGCATCACGGTGCTGTTCGTGTCGCACGATCTGGGCCTGGTGAAGCGGCTTTCGGATCGCGCGGCGCTGATGCTCGACGGACGCGTCGCGGCGTACGGAACCCCCAGCGACGTGGTGAATCGATATGTCGGCGTGGTGCTCGAACGGCAGGAGCGCGAGGGAGCTCATCGCGGCGAGCTGGTTGGCACACCTGGAGGCACCCATCGCCATGGCGACGGAGCCAGTCGCGTCACCAGCGTGGAACTGATGGATGCCCTCGGCACGGCGACGCGAAACCTGCAACCCGGCGAGCCGGTGACGATTCGAGTAACCGCTCGCGCGGAGAGGGCTCTAGAAGATCCCGTGGTCGGCGTGTTGGTTAGGAATCGGCTGGGAATCGATGTTTACGGCACCAATACGCGCATCGAGGGAGTGGAGGTCGGGACAGTCGCAGCGGGCGAGACATTCGAGGTCGAGTTCACCTTCGATTGCCTTCTGACCCGCCAAGACTATACACTGACCGTTGCCACGCAATACCGCGAGGGTTATAGCCAGGACTGGCTGGACGATGTGATTGCGTTTTCAGTGGTGGATGCGCGCGATGTGGCGGGCTTCGCGAATTTCAAGACGAAAGTGAACTGGCGCCGAATTCCGGCATGACACCGGCATGAATCAGAACTTCACTTACGGTTTGGTTTTGGGCATCGTGGTGGCGGCGCTGATCTCCGTCACCGTGGTCAAGATGCTGGGGGTGAAAACGCGCGACGATTTCATGGTGGCGGGCCGCAAGCTGCCGTGGACGGTGCTGGTGTTCACGCTGCTCAGCTCCTGGATCGGGGCGGGCAGTTTGTTCGCCGGCGCGGAGAACGCGTATAAGAACGGTTTCACCGCGCTGTGGCTGCCGGCTGGAGGATGGATTGGGCTCGCGGTAATTGCGGGGATCGCAGGCCGCGCGCGGAGTTTCGCTCAATTCACGATTCCCGATCTGTTGGAGACTCGCTACAACGCGACCGCGCGCGTGATGGCAACGATCGCAATCGTCATCGCGTACATGGTGATCACCAGCTACCAATTCAAAGCCGGCGGCGACGTCCTCCATCTGATTTTTCCGGATCTGCAAAAGACGACCGGGATGTATATCATTGCGGGGTTTGTGATCGTGTTCACGGCTGCCGCGGGCATGGCGTCGATTGCTTATCTGGACGTGATCATCGGCGGGCTGGTGACGGTGATCGTGGCGATCGCCGTGCCGATGCTTCTTACGAAAGCCGGTGGTTTCGAAGGATTGCATGCGGCACTGCCCGAGAGCCATTTCACCGTATTCGGCGAAGGAGGAGCGGCGAGGGCCTTCGGAACGCTGTTGCCGACGATGTTGTTGCTGATCGGGAATCAGGGTATGTATCAGAAATTCTTTTCCGCGCGATCCGAACGCGATGCGAAGATCGCGGTGGGTGGTTGGATCGTCGGGACTGTGATGCTGGAAACCTTGCTGGTCATGCTGGCGGTGATCGGAAGTTCGCTATATAAAACGGATTCGCCGCGCGAGATCATTCCGCTGACGGCACGCCAGGGATTGCCCGCGGTCTTCGGCGCACTACTGATGGGCGGGATCTTTGCGAAGGTGATTTCGACCGCGAATAATTACTTATTCTCGCCCGCCACGAACCTTGTGCACGACGTGTATGAGCGCTTCATTAATCCGCAAGCTACGCAGAAGCAGAGTTTGCTGATGTCGCGAGGGCTGGTGGTCGCGTTGGGGGTTCTGGCGCTGCTGTTGGCCGCTCAGTTCAATTCAGTTTTGAACGCGGCGCTGTATGCGTACACTATTTATGGGTCGGCAGTCACTCCGGCAGTGATGGCGGTGTTCTTCTGGAATCGGACGACGACGGCCGGCGCCGTATCATCGATTGTTGCGGGGACGGCGGTGACCGCGGGATGGAATATTGCTCAAGTCATGAAGTGGACGACCAGTGATTTGGACGCTGTGTATCCAGCCGTGATCGCGTCGGTTGTGTTGCTGATCGGCGTCAGCCTGGCGACGCCGCCGCCGAGCGCGGAGAAGTTGAAGCCGTTTATGGCTTGAGCGTCGACAGGGCACGGCGGATGTAAAGGCGCATGAAAATATGCAGGCGTGCGGGACAGGGAATATGAGACTCGAAGAAATTCAGGCGGCACTGCGAAAAGAAGGACTTGACGGTTGGTTGTTTTTCGATCATCACCGGCGCGATCCACTGGCGTACCGCGTTTTGCAATTCACGCCCGGATCAATGGTGTCGCGGCGCTGGTATTATTTCGTGCCGGCGAAGGGCGAGCCGAAGGGCCTGGTTCACAAGATAGAGTCCCTGACGCTTCAGGAATTGCCCGGCGAGATGGCGACGTATTCCGACTGGGGATCGATGGTGGACGGGATCGGCAAGATCATGGGCAGGCCCCCCGGGAACACGACGCATATCGCGATGCAGTACTCGCCGGACTGCGCCATTCCGTACGTTGCGAATGTGGACGCCGGGACCATTGAACTAATACGCGGGCTTGGTGTCAAGATCGTTACCTCAGCGAATCTGGTCCAGCAGTTCGAAGCGATTTGGACCAGCGAGCAGCTCGAGAGTCATCTCGCCGCCGGGCGAATCGTCGACCGCGTGCGACGCGAAGCGTTCGAATTGGTGGGGGCGAAGCTGCGTGCGGGAGATCGCATCACCGAATGGGACGTGAAGCAGTTCATTGGCGATCGCTATAAAGCCGAGGGCCTGTTCATCGACCACGGTCCGGACGTGGCGGTGAATGCCAACGCTTCGAATCCGCATTACGATCCGCGGCAGGATTCGTGCTCGGAGATTCACAAGGGCGACCTGCTGCTGATGGACATGTGGGCCAAGTTCGACCGGCCGGAGAGTGTTTATTACGACATCACCTGGGTGGGTTATTGCGGCGATAAGCCGCCGGAAAAGATCCAGAAGGTCTTCGCGATCGTGCGGGATGCGCGCGATCGCGCGATCGAGTGCGTGAAGAGCGCCGTCGCCGCCGGGGGCGAACTACACGGGTTCGAAGTGGATGACGCGGCGCGCGAGCACATTCGCAGCGCTGGTTTCGGCGAGTACTTTTTTCATCGTACCGGGCATTCCATCGGCCAGGAGGTACACGGCAACGGCGCGAATATGGATAATCTGGAAACGCACGACGAGCGCCGCGTGATCCCGTGGACGGGCTTTTCGATCGAGCCTGGAATTTATTTGCCGGAGTTCGGCATTCGCAGCGAGGTCAACATGTTTGTGGACGATAAGAGCGCTCGCGTAACCGGGGAGATCCAGCGGGAACTGGTGTTGATCTGACGGCGCTGAAAACATTTAGCTGCGAATGAACACGAGCAAGAGAACTTCGATCGATTTTGTTCAAGTACGGCACACTCGCCTGGCATCATTTTCGTGCAGGCTCGAAGCGGTTCCAATCTAGATTCATGCGAACTCTTCTGCTCATTGTGACGGTTGCGGGGGCTGCGAATGTCTGCGACGGGCAGACGCCGCGTAATATTATCCTGTCCCGCGATTGGGACGAAGGGAAGCTGACGCTGAAGCTCGATGACGGAAGCGCGGAAATTGAGTGGATCACTCCGGTCACATTCCGCGTGTCGCGGATCTGGGGCCCCGGAGCGGGATCGCCACGGATGGTACACGAGGCGATTTTCCCGGCGTTCGAGGACAGCGGGCAGACGATCTCGATGAAGACGCGCTATATCACGCTAATGATCGACCGCGGCGATATGGGGATGCATGTGATGTCGGGAGACACGCCGATTTCGAACAGCTCGCTCGCGCGAACTTCCGCTGGCGTCGAGTTACGGCTGGGGCTGAAGGAAGACGAGCGAGTGTTCGGGCTCATGGGGGGCTCGTCATCAACCGGTTTGAATCTGCGCGGCGAGAAGCTGGAGCGCCGCCAGGGTTTTTTGCTGACGAGTGCTGGATACGGAGTGCTGATGCTATCCCAGGGGCCGTGGATGTTCGATTTGACAGACGGCGTCGTGCGGAGGGGGGACGCGGAGTCAATCGACTACCTGTTTTATTACGGGCCGACGCCGAAAGAGATTGTCGAGCAGCATGCGACCGCACTTAATGTGAATCGGGAGGTGAAAAGCGCGGCGCTCGATCTGCTGTCGCCGGAACAAGTGCCGAAGCAGGCTATGCGATATGGCACAAAGTCGGCAAATGTACTGGGGGACGAGTCGCCCATTGATTCCTGGGATGCGCTCGGCGCGCTGGTTAGAAAATTGAGCGCATGGAGTCTATCGGCGATCTTGTATCCGGCATTGGATCTGGCGTCGTTCGATCAAGCGCCTCGCGATGTTCGCCAGAGGGCGGCGGATTTGAGCACGATGCTGCCGATTGTGTATCGCTCCGCAGGCGAGAGCGGGATGGATGCGCAACTGCGTGCGAAGTGGCGGCCGTATCTGATCACTTACTTGCGCGAGGCTTATGATCGCGGCTATCCGCTGATTCGCCCGCTGCCCATGCAGTTTTCGCGCGATGGGAATTCCGGCAAGCAATCCGACGTGTTCATGCTGGGCGATGAGGTGTTGCTCGCGCCGGCGATCACGGCCGGTAACAAACGTCGACTGGATTTGCCACGCGGAAGCTGGACCGATCTGCGCACCAACACTGAGTATCACGGGAATCAGACCATCGAGGTCGACGCGCCCGCGGGGCAAGTGCCGATGTTCGTGCGGAACGGGTGGATCGTGCCGCTGGAAGTTCAGGCGCGCGAGGGTCAGGCGGACGACAGCCCGCCGAAAATGGAGTTGCACTACTTCCCTTCCCTGGGCGGCGAATTCTTTCTATGGGAGCCGGATCTGGGCGAGAATTCGCAATTCCACGCGGCGCCGGCCGGCGACTACATGCGGGTCGAGATCGAGACCAAGGTTCGCCGCACATATGAGTGGGTGTTGCATCACACCAAGGCTCCGCGCGAAGTGGAGGAGGAATCGGGTGTGTATGCGCGGGTGGATCGGCGCGAGGCGCTGACGCCGGGGACGTGGTGGCACGATGCGAAGCTGAACAATCTGCACCTGATGGTGCGGGCGGAGGCGGGGACGGATCGTATCGTGAATATGTCGTTCTAGCGGATTGCCGAACGCCCGTTTTTTTGTGGCAGGGCATGGCCCTGCCCCACGGTCAACATCAATGTTCGAGGAAATACGCAACGTAGTCGCGAAGATTCCGAAGGGCCGCGTGGCGACGTACGGATCGGTGGCGGCCGCCGCGGGATTTCCGGGGAATGCGCGCCGGGTGGCATGGGCGCTGCGAAAATCCGAGGGCCTTCTGCCGTGGCATCGGGTACTGGGCGCGGGCGGAAAGATTCTGCTTCCGCGCGAGGCGGGCGCGGAGCAGCGATTGCGGCTTGAGACGGAGGGCGTCACGTTTAAAGGCGGACGAGTGTGGATGGATCGGCACGAGTTCCGGTTACGGTCGCGCAGGAAGCGGCCGGGATAGTATCATGTTGAGTTAACTGTGAAATCTATGAAACAACTTCTATCGACAGCATTATCTGGAACATTGATGTGCGGGATGGCGATGGCGCAGGCTCCAGCCGCGAAGTCCCCGGCGCCCGCGAAGCCTGCGACGACGTCGAGGCTGCTGAATCCGGCGGCGTTGACCGCGCCTGCTCCCGCTGAGTTCGATGTGAAGTTTACGACCACCGAGGGCGTCATCGTATTTCACCTCACCAAAGCGTGGGCCCCCAACGGCGTGGATCGTTTCTACAACCTGGTGCGCGCCGGATTCTTCACGGATGTCGCGTTCTATCGCGTAATCGACGGCTTCATGGCGCAGTTCGGGGTAAGCCCGGATCCCGCGGTCTCACGGGCGTGGCTGGGGCATGACATCAAAGACGATAAAGTGACGCAAACAAACAAGCGCGGGCGGTTAACGTTCGCGGCGACGGGCGCTCCAAACAGCCGGGGCACGCAGCTCTTCATCAACTTCAAAGACAATGGACGCCTCGATGGTATGGGTTTCGCGCCGATCGGTGAGGTGACCGAAGGAATGGATGTCGTCGACAAGCTGTACTCTGGCTATGGCGATACTGCCGAGCAGGGCTCTGGCGGTCCTTCTTCGAGAAGATTGGATACCGAAGGCAAGCCGTACCTGGATCGCAACTTTCCGAAGATCTCGAGGATTCTTTCGGCGAAGATCGTGACTGCGCCAGCGGCCCCCGCTGCGGCGCCCGCGAAGCCTCCGGCCGCGAAGTAAAGGGCGTTATTTCTTGGTGGCCGACGGCAGGTAGCTCAGCTCGGGACGGAAGCGATAGATGTCGCCCCGCGAGCTGACGATTAGTTGTCTTGTTTTGCTCAAATAGCGCTGGTATCCATCCTGGCCCATCGCGCCGACTAACGGGTTTGCACCATCGAAGGACGCCCAGTTGTCGAGCCCCTCAACCAGCAGGTACTGCGGTGCTTCTGTTCCCAGCACGGCCTGCCAAACAGAATAGGACTTGTATCTCGCCTTCGTGACTGCGGGAATTAGATCGGACTTGAGGATGTCCACGTATTCCGAGCCGTGGCCGTAGGAGACGTGAACCCATTTGACGAAGAGCATCGGCTGGAATTCATTGGTTAGGGGAAGACTCGCGTCGGGGACCAGCCGAAGGATCACGCGGCGCGAAGTTTGATTCGCCTCACGAATGTGCTGGTCTGCGATGGCGAGATCGGCAGCCAACTCCGGGTGATCTGTGGGCGTGAGTCGCGGCTTGTCGAGGTCTGCCCATGTGGCCTGATCTTCGATGGTCATATATTCAGCGGGACCGGTAAGCGAGCTCCACTCGGTGTACCAGGTAGTCGCTCCACCCTTCTTTAGAACGGAATTATACTCCGCGATCGCCTTGCGATAATCCTCGACGCGATCGCGCTTCGGCTGGTTGAACTCGATATGTCGGATGGTCGCGGTCTGCGCGGCCATCGGAATCGCAATCACTGCCAAAGCCGCGAAGAAGGCTCCCTGCTGTCGCAATGTCATCTGGTGCTCCTCCCGATCCCGATATGTTAGACGATCGCGAGACCGCCTGTCACCTGGTCACCGAAACACAATAGTTGTAAAATGTTTCTGTGGAAAACTGCGGAAAACGTGGTTGCGCGCACGTGCGTTCAATGAGTTACAGCGCAAGCGCAAATCGCGGTTCTCCACAGGTTTATCGAGAGGCTAAGTGCGGCCAAGCAATGCAGAAAAAAACATTTGCCGCGAGTGTTGCGAAGCCGCTAAGGTAGGACGTTCCCCATTTAGAACGAGCAGGAGCTGTGCGTTTTGCAGCCCGGCCCGGGAAGTTTTGTGAGATGGCAACATTCGATCTTGCGCTAGAAAAAGGCCTGCCCGCAAATGTCGACGCCGAGCGGTTCGTGCTCGGTTCGATTTTGCTGAACGACGTCATGTTCCTGCAAGTGGCGGGGATGGTGGACACGGGCGACTTCATGCTCGAAAAGCACCGCCGCATTTTCGCGCGCATGAAGGATCTGTACGACCGGCGCGAGAAGATCGACCGCATCACGGTTTGTGATGAGCTGATGAAACACGGACAGCTCGAATCCGTGGATGGGCTGGCATATCTGGTTTCGCTCGACGACGGCTTGCCGGAGATCGCCAACCTAGACAGCTACGTTCGCATCGTCAAGGACAAATCGACGCTGCGCAAGCTGATCTTCAGCGCGCAGGAAGTGATTAACCGCTGCCTGATCGCGGAGCAGGAACCGGATGAAATTCTGGCGGCGGCGGAAGAATCCCTGCTGAAGCTGGGTGAATCCCGAACGCGCGACCAGTTGTCGTCGCCGGGAGCGATCGTCGCGAATTTTCCGGGCGGCATTGGCGCGTTTCTCGATCCCAGCCAGCGCATCAGCGGCCTGAGCACGGGCTTCACCAAATTCGACGAAATGACCGGAGGAATGCACGGCGGCGAATTGTTCATCCTGGCGGCGCGGCCGTCCATGGGCAAGACAGCGCTGGCATTGAACATCGCGCAGCACGTCGCCACGCATCCGTTAATTCGCAAACCGGTGGCTGTGTTTTCACTCGAAATGTCCTCGGCGAGTTTGCTCACGCGCCTGTTGTGCTCGGCCGCGCGCGTGGATCAGCACAGATTTCGCGTGGGATATTTGAACAAAGAGGAGCGTGCCAGATTGCATCACGCACTCCACAACCTGACCGAAGCGCCGCTGTTTCTGGACGATACGCCGGGCGTCAACCTGATGGATATCCATTCGAAGCTGCGGCGGATGAAAGCCGAGCACGGGTTGAGCCTGGTGGTGATCGATTACCTGCAATTGATGAGCAGCCGCGGGCGCAGTGAGAATCGCAACCAGGAAGTGAGCGCGATGTCGCGCGGTCTGAAGCTGATATCGAAAGACCTGGACGTTCCCTTCCTGGTGCTATCGCAATTGAGCCGCGCGTCGGAAATCCGGACGGGGGATCACAAGCCGATCCTCAGCGATCTGCGCGATTCGGGATCGATCGAACAGGACGCGGACCTGGTGGCGTTCATTCATCGCGACGAGATTTACAAGAAGGATGACGAAAGCGTGAAGGGTCAGGCGGACTTAATTGTGGCGAAGCAGAGAAACGGTCCCATCGGCACTGTGCGGCTGATGTTCTTGGGACAGTACACGAAGTTCGAGAATCGGGCGGAAGACTTGGGCAGTGAGCAGACAGAGTAGGACAACAAATCGATGAGCCTGCCAGATTTCCAAACCGCACAACGGGAAGCGGAGGGACATTTCGCTACAACCCCGCACTTTTCAGCTCTTGTTCCGCTCGTTGAGCGTATGTATGGGTGCGTTCGTGATATAGCGCAGCCGCGTGGATCACCCACACTCGCCCGACTCCTAATGCTTTGCCATCGAGAGTTTCTCGTCGCAGCAAGTCTGATCCAACGAGGATTGCCGCACGACTCGGGTGCGAACGCCCGCCGAAGCATAGAGATAGCTAAGCTGGCGCTAGCCCTGAAGCGAGAGCCGGACGCCGCAAATGAGTGGTTGAAAGCTGGGGTGCGCCAAGCAAGATGGGACGCCCGCCAAAGGGGCGCCAAGGCTCCGCGTCTGCCGAACGTTCATTTCCCGCTGGTGGACTCTGACCCTCTCTTCGTGTCGTTGAAAGAATACTTCGGCATCGCATCCGACATGCACGTGCATTTCACTCCCGAGTTTTTCGGTAACCAGCACTTTCAGGAGCGGCCGACAGCGGATGGTGGACGGACTATCGAACTGGACTACTTCGCGTCGGAGGGAACCGTCCTCCTGGGAATAATTGGACTTTGCGGGATTCACGCGCGGATCCTGGCGATCTTCAATGCATGTTTCGATGGAGTCGTTTCGACGGATCCCGGCTGGCGGCTCTTAGAGGCGACGTTTCAGCAGCTAGTATCTACTTGCATAAATAGAAGTTAAGATGCATAATCGGGTATGGCCCGCCCACCTGCCCGCATACAGCTCAGCGAGGAAGAGGAATCCGTCCTGCGCGGATGGACGCGCAAAGGAACA
>Ga0182024_10003628_pt1 | contig 36479 bp, 38 predicted proteins | sample P32metaG_FD_120480 | JGI IMG/M metagenome (GOLD analysis project Ga0182024, IMG submission 120480) | Permafrost microbial communities from Stordalen Mire, Sweden - P3-2 metaG (Illumina Assembly) | ecosystem: Environmental > Terrestrial > Soil > Wetlands > Permafrost | place: Sweden: Stordalen...
CCACTGGGAATTCCTCGTCGTTCTCGTACAGGACCGGGTAGGCGCCGCGCGTGGTGCGGATGTAGCTGATCCCGCTGAGGTCGACCATCTGCGCGACGAGTTTCGCCGTCGACACTGCGTCGCTCGGGTACAACACCGTCGAGGTGTGCACGGCACGGAGCGACGCGAGGTCCTCCAGCGCCATCTGTGATGGACCGTCGGCGCCGATCTCGCAGCCCGCGTGCGACCCGGAGAGGCGCAGGTGCACCTGGGAGATGCCGGCCATGCGGACGAAGTCGTATGCGCGGGAGAAGAAGGCGGCAAACGTGGACGCGAACGGGACGTACCCACGGACCGAGAGGCCGACCGCGCTCGCGACCATCTCCTGCTCGGCGATGAACATCTCGAAGAAGCGGTCCGGATAGGCGTCCTTGAACTCGTCGGCGTGAGTCGAGTTGCTCACCTCACCATCGAGCGCCACGACGTCGTGGAGGGCGCCGAGGGCACGCAGAGTGTCGCCGTACGCCTTGCGCGTGGCGACTTTGTCGCCGACCCTGTACGCCGGCAGGGTCAGCGGAGTGTCTGCCGCATTGTGTTGAGCCGATTCGAGCACCTCGGGTGGCTGTACATCGATGCGCAGATCGCGCTCGCCGCCGAGCTCGGCGATCGCCCTTTCGGCCATGTCGGGAGGCAGGGCCTTGCCGTGCCATCCATCCTTGTTCTCGATCTCCTTGAAGCCCTTGCCCTTGATGGTGCGGGCGATAACGACGGTCGGTCGGTCCCCGCCCGAGCGCGCAGAGCCGAGCGCTTCGTCCACCTCGGTGAGGTCGTGGCCGTCGACGACGATGGCCCGGCACCCGAAGGCTTCGACGCGGCGCCGGTAGATGTCGAGATCCCACCCGTACTCGGTGGGTCCGCGCTGCCCGAGCCGGTTGACGTCGAAGATGGCCGTGAGGTTGGAGAGGCCATAGTGACCGGCCTTGTCGAGCGCCTCCCAGATCGAGCCTTCGGCGACCTCGCTGTCGCCGCAGAGCACCCAGACGTGGAAGGGGAGGCGATCGAGGTATTTGCCGGCGATGGCGACCCCTACAGCGATCGCGAGGCCCTGGCCGAGGGAGCCGGTGGCCACGTCGACCCAGGGGATGATCGGCGTGGGGTGGCCCTGAAGCCTGGAGCCGAAGGTGCGGTAGGTCATCAGCTCTTCGTCGGTGATGGCGCCGACGGCCTTGTACATGCCATAGAGGAGCGGCGAGGCGTGACCCTTGGAGAAGATGAGGTGGTCGTTGTTGGCCAGGTCCGGACGAGCGAAGTCGTAGCGGAGATGGCGAGCGGCCAGGACCGCTATCAGGTCGGCGGCGGACATGCTGGAGGTCGGGTGTCCAGACCCTGCCTTGGTGCTCGCGCGAATCCCGTCGACGCGGATCTGCTGAGCAACCTCGCCCACGAAATCGAGCGCAGGAAGCGCTCCTGTCTCGACGCTGCCGGTCACTGCCATTGGATCCACCTCCGTTGAGCCTCTGAACTTGAATCATGCCGCGACTGGCCCAGGTAGCGCCTCGCGGTATTGGTTAAGGATGGATGGGGTACAGTCACGGCTCTGGCGCGCGCCTATAGCTCAGTCCGGATAGAGCGTCTGACTACGGATCAGAAGGTCGGGGGTTCAAATCCTCCTGGGCGCGCCAGACCCGATTTTGGCGGGACAAAGACGAGACAACTCCGAGGATCAGCCGCTCAGGGCACACCGTCGGAGTCTCTGGCCACACGACGGTGGTCATGAGACCGGGCCGAGTCAGCCTCGGTTGCGAAGACGTGCCGCCACAACCGACATCACGTTGAGCGCGAACGACGGTGTCTCCTGCACGAGGAACAGGAAGCGATGACGATCAATCGCGGCCAGTGTGGTGTCTGATATGGCCACCGCTGTGAGGCTGCGTGGGGAGTCATCGATCAGTGCCATCTCACCGAAGATGTCCTCGGGTCCCAACCGGCCCAGCACGCCGTCCTTCGCGCGCAATTCGACCTCGCCATCGATGATGCCGAACATCTCGGCGCCCTTGTCACCCTCGTTGAATATCACTGCTCCCGCATCGACCTTCCTGGTCTCCTTGGCATTGCGGAACAATCCCACAACCGTGGGCTCCTATCCATTCGTCAACTACTCCTAATGGCAGGAACGCTGCCGCAACATGGTAGATCGTGAGTTGGTTAGTCCGGTGTGCCAAGCCGTCGTTCGACCTCATCCTGCGGGCCCGCGCAGAACTCTGTCGTCGCTACGCGTGCGTCGCGGACAAGCCCAGCGCGACGAGGACATAGAAGATGATTGCTCCGCCGACTATCGCCGCGACGGCGACGAGAAGCCACATGATTGCCGGCGGTATCCGTCGACGACGCGAGACTACCTCTGGTGGCAGCGGCACCGCGCGCCACTGCTGACCGTCAAAAGCGAAGCGGCCATCAGGGCTCAGGACGTCGGGACGTGAGCCAGCAGAGGACTCCGAAGCAGCCTGATCCCCTTCTGCCGTCATGTCTTTCGATGCTAGCCGCGAGTGGCACTCGTTGAGGTGACGCGCGCGAAACGGTCTAGGTCGACGCCGGATCGATGGCTTGTTCGAGAACTGTGTATACGTCTATCCTCGGTCGCCTTGTCGCTCGCGCCACCACACTATGGGCAACTCCATGAGCAGTCCAACTCCCGCGAGAACACCGAGGTAGAGATAGCCGGCGCCAGGCTCTCCCCAGGCGAATACGTAGAGCCCTGTGAGCGTTGCAAGTCCTGCCTCATAACCCACCGTGAACGCGAGGAGTGTGGCTCGGGCTCCACGCCGAGAGCCTCGACTGAGCGCCACGGCGACTGAGATTCCGAAGAGGACGACGAGACCGACGAGGTAGAGGCTCCATAGGCTCAGGCCGGCGCCGAGGATCACGCATAACGCTACCCACAGCGCTTTGGGACGATGGGTTTCCGCAGCGATAGTCTGGTCCACTACTATCGAATCACCCTCGCGCGCGCTGCCGCGGAGTCGACCTAGTGTTGATTTCGCCGCGCGTCGCGTCGTTGGACGCTCTCTCGGCGACGGTTCCTAGGTGGTTGTTGTGCTGACGAAGCAGCCTCGTCATGTAGCGCTCGAGAACAACAGCGTCAACGATTCGCCCGAGCGGCCCGAATGGCGACGCGAACGACACGTGATCGATCATTCGCGTACCGGAGTCGGTTCTTCCGAAAGTGTGCTGATGGCGCCAGCGGCCGAACGGGCCCCGCTGCATCGCGTCGGTGAACGTCCAGGGACGCTGATACTCGACGATCTTGGAAGTCATCCGCCAGGGGATGCCGAAGTGAGAGGCCGCCCAGGTCACGTGATCACCGAGACGCATCCGACCGCTGCGGACCCCACCCACGACCCGCTGCCCCGGCGAGGCCGCGAGATGCACATCCACGTCGAGAGAGCTGTCAAAGCAGACTTCCGGTGCGGCCGCGATGTCGGTCACGAGATCGATGTGCGCCACGTCAGGCCGCCGCACGGAACGCGCGCAGATCGGCGCAGGAGAACCGTTGCGCGCGGGGAAGCCCGTCGCGTATGGACTCATCGGAGAAGATGGTTATGGGCTCAAGGTCCTCGGGAAGACGGTCAGGCGCAAGGGCCGGTTCAACGATCCCCTCAGCCAGGATGCGCACCTGCGCCGCGGAGATAAGCGGGATCGTCATGACTCGCTCGAGGACAGACGCGAGAATGCGATGCAGCGCAATGGGAGCCGGGATGTATCGAGGAGTGCGGCCGACTGCAGTGCCGACACGCTGCACCGCCGACGCGAGCGTCAGCTCCTCGGGTCCGAGCACTGGGACGGTGACGTCGTTCAGCCTCACGTCGTGAACCGACGCGACGAGAATCCGCGCGACATCCGCGACGGCCACGGGACGAAGTCGCCGCCACGACCCGAACCCGACGAGCAGGAATACCGGAAAGGTCCTGAGCGCGCGGCTCAGGTGGTTGAGCATGTGATCGCCCCGACCGTAGATCACACCTGCTTTGAGCACCGTGTACGACAGCCCCGAGCCTCGCACCGTCTCTTCGGCCACCCACTTCGATTCGTGATAAGCAGAGCCGCAGGCGGGACGGGCACGCAGGAAGCTCACCAGCGCAATCCGTTGCATACCCGCCGCCCGGGCAGCCCGTACGACCGCCTGGGTGCCGCGAACGTGCACTCTTGCGTAGGTCTGCGGACCGCGCTCGAGGTTGATACCGGCGCAGTGGACGACAGCCTCGCAGCCGGCGAAGGCGCGAGTGAGCGCCGCCTCATCATCGATGTCGGCGAGATCCATGTTGCATGTTCGCCGGGCGGGACCGCCGTGGCGTTTGCGTGCCGGCCGATGAGCACGACATCGTCGCCATTGGCCAGCAACGCGCGTGCGGTATGGCTGCCGACGAAACCGCTGGCGCCTGTTACGGCGACTCTGGTCATTCAATCGCCACCTTGGTCGTCGGGCGGCGTCTCGCCGGCGATGCCTTGCCCAGGAGTTGGTCGATCCACGGCGCTGCTTGCACGAGCGTCGTCATCAGTGCGCTCGAGCCGGTGCTGTCACCACCGCGCATTCGCGCAACGATCTCGAGGCCCATGTAAAGAGCGATCACGGCGGAGCCGATGACACCCGGATCGACGGTGCCGGCGAGCGGCGATCCGGCGAGGATGCGCGACGCCAGCTCTTCTGCGAATGTCATCCATGCCTGCATGCGCTGCACGATCTCGGCGCCCAGATGAGCATCGAACGCCATCGCGCCGACGATCTCCTGGACTGCTGTGAGCTGTCCGAGCTTCAGATCCTCCGCATACAACTCGTCCATCGCCGCCCCGAGGTCCTGCAGCGTCGAGATGTCCGCGAGCCGGGTCTGATACCGGGCAAGACGCTCGCCGCTCACCTGGTCGAGCACTGCCAGCAGCAGAGCGTCGACGCTGCCGAAGTGATAGAAGACGAGCGCCGGGCTGAAGGCACCGGTGGTCGCGATGGCCCGCACCGACGTGTTCGCGTATCCCGAGCTGATCAAGGTTTGCAGGGCGGCGTCGACGATGCGAGCACGCATGAGCTCGCCCGCTTCGTTGCGGCGCTGGCGGCCTCGCTGCAGACCGGGACTACTCGCGGCTTGCCTGCCCGGAGTCAGGTCCGATGCCCTGGAGCCTGCTGGTCGGCGCCTCTGGCCAACCGGCTTCCGCGGCGCCCTATCCTGATCGCTTGACTTGATCACTCGATCAGTCTATTCTTCTGAGCGTGTCAAGTCAACCCAGGAATAATGTCGATGCCGTCCGTCGAACGCAGGTACGCGCACGAGTCCTCAGCCTCGTTGACGTCGTCGCGATGACAGGGCTGCTGCTTCTGATCTTCGTGGTTCCCGTTTACACCACTGCGGGTGAAGGTGTGGGCAGCCAGGCCGGCAGCGTTATGGCCAGCCACGGGAGCGCGACGATATTCGATGCCAATCCGCAGGCTTTGACTGTCGTGATGGGGATCGTTGCGCTGTCGTTTGCGACGGTTGTGTTCACCCTGCTCACCGCATGGCTGGACTCGGCGCCCGCGCGGTGGGTCCTCATGGCGCTGCTCATCCCACTCACCGGCCTCGCGACGATCGCGTTGTTTTCCGTCGGCATCTTCATGGCACCGGTGGTCACGATCGGATGGGCGGTCTTTGCGCTCCGCAAACAGGCACGTCGAATCGGAGCATCCAACCAGGTCGCAGGCTGGCACAACGGACCTCGGTGAATCGCCGTAAGCTGATCTTCATGGAGGGTCAGAGCTGGTGACCGGGTACGCGGTTCTCTGGATCCCCTTTTTCTTCTTCGCGCTCTGGGTCGCCGCAGCCGTCTACTGGATCGTGGTCATCGTCGAGGTGGCAAAGATCCCGGACCTGCAGTTCCGCGCCGCCGGCAGCGAGAAGATCGTGTGGCTGCTGATCGTGATCCTGGGCGGGATCATCGGGTCGCTTGTGTGGCGGTTTGCCAAACGAGACGAGATCGTGCGATACAGAGGCGCGATCCCGCCACCGCCGCCGGGCTGGTACCCGGAAGGCGCCGCTGGAACCCTGCGCTGGTGGGATGGCTTCCGGTGGACGGACGTGCGCCATTTCCCACCTCCCGCGTCGTAGCTGCGTCTGACGCACTATCGACGCACCCGTCGATGGGAGGACGAATGCCGTCGTCGTGTGTTCGCGACGGTGAGGACACCGTTGACGCCGTACGTGATCGTGTCGACACGGACATCTGGAATGCTTGCTCGTGGACGACCTTTCACGGCCACCCTCGGGGTGACCCACCCCTTCCGTAAGGGCAACGACCACGTCGCCGCCGAGACCGCTCGACCGAGGTTGGCGGGCTCGCGGTCATCGCGTAACCAACCTTCGCGCGCGACGTTTGAACGAGCGCTCCTGCACACACTCCATCGGAGGGTTCCCCCAGTGACCCGGGTTCTCAAGCTCGCGGCAGCAGCCACCGGCGCCGCAGTCATCGCAATCGCAGCATTCCTCCTGCACCCGCGTTCGGGAGCCCGACGCCGGGCAGCCGCCCGACGCGCAACGGTCGGGGTCGCGAGCCTCGTCGGGTCGGCCGTCGACAAGCGCCCGCGCCGGTCAGCGTCGGCAAGCTGGGATGAGACCCTCGCGAATCGCGTCCGCGTCGCGCTCTCGCTGGGCTTCGGCGACCTCTCGACCGGCATCGAGATCCGTGCCAATCGCGGCGTGGTCACGCTGCGCGGCGAGGTCGACGAGCTCACGGACATCACCAGGTTCGAGACCGCTGTCCGCGAAGTGGGCGATGTGGCGGACGTGGACAATCTGCTCCGCCTCCGCGTGCGGGACCTGCGGCCCCGCGTCCTCACCGCGTAGCCGGAACGCCGCGCGATCGGCGACACTCAGCTTGTGTCGCTGCCCTTCGACCCACCGCTCGAGCCGATGCTTGCGCGTGCCGCTCCGGACATCCCCAAGGATGGCGCCTGGCTCTACGAGCCGAAGTGGGACGGATTCCGGGCCATCGTGTTTCGCGAAGGACCCAATGTCCACATCGCGAGCCGGAACGCGCTCGCGCTCGAGCGGTACTTCCCGGAGCTGATCGAACCGCTCAAGGCCGCACTCCCGGAGCGCTCCATCGTCGACGGCGAGGTGGTCATCGCGACTGAGCACGGGCTGGACTTCGACGCGCTCCAGCAGCGCATCCACCCCGCCGCCTCGCGAGTACGCATGCTCGCCGAGAAGACACCGGCGTCGGTCGTGCTCTTCGACCTGCTGGGGCTCGACTCCGATGACTTGCGTGAACGGCCCCTCACGGAACGCCGCACCGGTTTGATGCGGGCCATCGCGAGCAGCCCCACCGTCGGGGTCACCCCCCAGACCACGGACCCCAACGAGGCGACCACCTGGTTCACCCGCTACGAGGGTGCCGGGCTCGACGGCGTGGTGGCCAAGGACCCGGCGGGGACGTACCGACCCGGGGAGCGGCGCTGGGTGAAGGTGAAGCATCTGCGTACCGTCGACTGCGTTGTCGGCGGGTACCGGCTTGCGAAGGACGGCAAGGGCATCGGGTCGCTGCTGCTGGGTCTCTACGACGCCGACGGTGCGCTGCACCACGTCGGCCACACCTCGTCGTTCGACGCCGCCGAGCGTCGCGCGATCCTCGAGCAACTCCAGCCGCTGGTGGGCGGTGACAGCTTTGGTCACGGGCGAACACCCGGCGGTCCGAGCCGCTGGCAGCGCTCCGCCGACAGCGCGTGGACGTCGGTGCGACCGGAACTGGTCTGTGAAGTGTCGTTCGACCACCTGCAGAGCGGCCGCTTCCGCCACGCATCCCGGTTCCTCCGCTGGCGCCCAGACAAGGCTCCCCACTCCTGTGACTTCGATCAGCTGTCGCCTCCCGAGGAGTTCTCCCTGAACGACATCCTAGTGACCCGCGGTGATTGAGGATTGGCACAGAGGGTGCAAGGCAGCAGGGGGCGGGTGGCGCTCGGCGAATTTGACCGCTCCCGAGCGAGCGCGACAATCTGCTTGCGCGAAGGAGGGAGCGGGCAAGGTGAGCACAGCGCCGCCCGCCCCCTGCCGCCCGACCACAGCGCGTTGGGCGACGAGCCCACGGAGCGCAGCGTGCCGCTGAGGTCATGACGAGCACTGATTACAGCTCGTACCTGCGCATCGACGAGCTGCTCGACCTCCAGCACCCGCTCACCGAGGACGCGCACGACGAGATGCTCTTCGTGATCATTCATCAGGCGTATGAGCTCTGGTTCAAGCTGATCCTCCACGAGCTCGATCACGCGGTGGCCGAGCTGCAGTCCGGACGTCCGCAGGGAGCGATGGCGCCGCTGCAGCGAACCGTGCGCGTCGATGAGCTGTTGATCACGCAGCTGCACGTGCTCGAGACGCTGACTCCCGAGGGATTCCTCGAGTTCCGTGACCCGCTCAAACCGGCATCTGGACTGCAATCAGGGCAGTTCCGCGCCATTGAGGTTCTCGGCGGCTTCGACGGAGCCACTCCGGCGGATACATCGCCACTCTCGGCCCACGACCAGGCGGAACTGCGCCGTCGCTCCAGCCTGCCGACCCTGTATGCGGCGCTCTGCGCGTCGCTCCGCGCACATGGGTTCGACGCTCCCGCCGGCGCCGGCGCAGATCTCAGCGAACGCCGCATCGCTGCACTGGTCGCCCTGTACCGTGACCATGCAACGCCGGAGCGTGCGATCCTCCACCGCGTGTGCGAACTGCTGCTCGACCACGACGAGACGATTGTGCGGTGGCGTTTTCACCACGCGATGATGGCGGCGCGCGAGATCGGCTCCCGTCCCGGCACCGGTGGCGGTGGCGTCGCCTATCTGGACAGCACCATCGCTCGGCGTTTCTTCCCGGAGCTGTGGGAGATGCGCAACCGCCTGTGACCCTCCAGCTTCCAGACAATCTCGACCGTAACTCGTGCGCCGCCCTGGATGCGCAGGATCCTCTCGCAGCGTTTCGTGATCGCTTTCACATTGAGGGGACGACGATCTATCTCGACGGTAACTCGATGGGACGCCTGCCCAAAGCGGCACTCTCGCGGCTTCAGGAGATGGCCGAACATGAATGGGGAACCATCCTCGTGCGCGGCTGGACCGAGTCAGGGTGGATGGAATCGCCAGTACGGGTCGGTGATCGCATCGGTGCGCTGATCGGCGCGTCGCCGGGCGAGGTGCTCGTCGCCGATACCACGTCCATAGGGCTGTTCCGCCTGATGACATCAGTGCTGCGAGCACGACCGCAGCGCCGCGTCATCGTCACCGAGCGGAGCAACTTCCCCACCGACCTCTACATCGCGCAGGGTGTCGCCGAACTCCTCGATTGCGGGGTCCGAGCGGTTGAGCGGGGCGAGCTCCATGACGCGCTGGACGGTGACACTGCACTGCTGACGCTGACCGAGGTCGATTTCCGGACCGGCGAACGCCACGACATGGGCGCACTCACTGAGGCAGCGCACGCCGCAGGTGCGCTGGTACTCTGGGATCTCTCGCACTCCGCCGGTGCCGTTGAGATCCGGCTCAATCATCACCACGTCGACCTGGCCGTGGGGTGCACATACAAGTACCTCAACGCGGGGCCTGGTTCTCCCGCGTATGTGTACGTCGCCACCGCGCTGCAGGGCGAGCTGCGTAATCCGATCCAGGGATGGCTGGGCCACCACAACCCGTTCCTGTTCGACTCGGAATACCTCCGAGCCGAGGGGATTCGCGGTTGGATGAGCGGATCACCGCCAGTGCTCGCGATCGGCGCACTCGAAGCCGGGGTCGACGTCCAGCTCGAGGCGGGAGCTCATGCCGTGGGGGAGAAAGCCGCGCTGCTCACCGAGGTCTTCATGCGCCTCGCTCGGGTGCGGCTCGATGGGCTCGGCTTCGAGGTCGCAACGCCCGACTCGCCAGAGCGGCGTGGCGCCCAGGTATCGCTCCGTCACAACGATGGGCTCGCCATCATGCGCGCGATTGGCGACCGTGGCGTCGTCGGCGACTTCCGGCCGCCCGACATGTGCCGCTTCGGGCTTGCGCCGCTTTACACGCGTTTCGTGGATCTCTGGGACGCGGTGGAGCGCATCGTCGATGTCGTCGAAAGCGGCATGCACCGGCTACCCAAGTATCGCGAGGAGGTCGCGATCCCCTGAGCTCAGCTCGCCTGCGGGCGGGAATACACGGCGATGGGCTTGTACACGTATGGCGTGATCGTGCAAAAGTCTTTCTTCGGGCAAACGGTGAAGCCGAAGGTGATCTTCAGGTAGCTGACCCCCTTGCCGACGGCCAGGAACGTCCAGATGTGGGCTCCCGGGAATCCGCACAGCGCCTTGACGTGACATGGGGGATTCGCTGTCGGTGCCAGGACGTTGGTCTGCAATGACACGATGTCCTGACCGACATTGGGTTGCAGCACCACCTCAATGGTGACCCCGACCGGGATGCGAACCTGCGCGGTCGTTTCGGGCCGCAACACCAGCACCGATCCGTCATACCCCTTGATGTCGGAGTTTGCGCTCGCCACCGACGCCGAATGCTGTGTTGGTGCGGGCTGCGGCCGGGTCACATAGAGCAGGACGGTTGCGAAGGCACCAAGTGTGATCGGAATGAGAACGACGGCGATGACGAGCAGCCATCGCCTGGTCATGCCGCCGCGGCTGACGCCGCTCAGCGCCTCGTCGTTTCCCGAGGTGCGCGCCATGCCGACCACATGGACCACGCGACGATGAGCACCACCATCGCGACGATGACCCAGAGTGCGTAGTTGCTGATCGTCTGCGCGACCGTGACCGCAGGCTGACCGATCGCCCAACCCGCGCCGACGATCAGCCCGATGTATGCGAGCGTGCCGATCAGGTCGGCGATGATGAAGACGATGAACGGCATGCCGGCCTCGCCGGCCGCCATGTAGAAGAGGGGCGACGGAGCGGGCAGGAGTGGCGCGAGCACGATCGTCCAGACGCCGTACTTCTTGAAGAAGCGCTCACCTCGCGCGGATCGTTTGCGCCAGCGCGGATCCGACTCGCTCAGATAGTTGATGAGGCTCCGCCCATAGCGTTTCCCCGCCCAGAAGAAGAATGGGTCGGTGATCATCGATATGGGTATGGGCGCGATCAACGCCAGGAGCAGCGGAACCCTGCCGACCCGTGCGAAACCGCCTGCGGCAACCATCGACGCGATGCTGCCGCGCAGCGCACTCAGCAGCACCGGGTTGCGACCGAGGAGCAGCGGCGTCAGCGGCAGGCCGACGTAGTAATAGATCGTGTTGGCGATGATCGGTCCGACGCAGAGCACGTCCTTGACGCCGATCCGGGGGCGCGGACGGAGCGGCTCTGCAGTGGTTTCGACGGTCAGGGCATCGCGGTCCATTTCTCCATTGTCACCCTCTCCCCGAGGGGACGCCGTCAAGCGACGTCGCGGATCGGGGTCTCGAGTGCGACCGGCGCCGCTGCTTTCCGGCTCTGCCCGATGAGGAGGAGCACCACAGCGCCAACGATGAGGGTGGCTGCCACGAGCGTCATCGGGGTCACAACCTCGCCCAGCACCACCGCCCCAAGCGCCACCGCCACCACCGGGTTCACGAACGCATAGGTGGATGCCGCGGTGACTGAGACGTGGAACAGCAGCCAGATATAGGCGACATACCCCACCAGCGCGCCGATCAGGACCAGGTAGACGAAGGCCGCGATCGAGACGAAGGACATCGTTGCGAAGTGCACGTGAGCCAATTCCCCATCAGCCACGCCGGCGATACCGAGGAGGACGCCGCCGGCGATCATCTCCATGCCGACCGCGGTGAGCGGCTGGCGTGGCGAAGGCGCGTTGCGCGCGTAGAGCGAGCCGACTGCCCAGAGGATCGGGGCGAGCAGGACCACCAGCGTCTGCCAGTGGCCGGCCCCGCTGCCACCGGGGCGAACGAGCAGCACGATGCCGGCGAGCCCCAGCGCGATGCCGGTTGCCGCAGTCCAGTTGATCCACCGGCCGCCGAACGCCGGCGCGAGCAGGGCCATCCACAGCGGCACCGTGGCGACGATGAGGGCGACGAATCCACTCGGCAGGTACTGCTCACCCCAGGCCACGCCGCCGTTGCCGATGAGCAGCAAACACCCGCCGATGATCAGCGCCGATCGCCAGTGAATGAGGGTGAGCCGCTCCCGCGGCTGCCCAGGGCGATGCGTGAACGCGAGGAGCACCAACCCGGCGAGCACGAACCGCGCGGACGACATCAGCAATGCAGGAATCGTCTCGCTGGCGATGTGGATCGTCAGGTACGTGGAGCCCCAGATGACGTACACCGCGGCAAAGGCGATCACGATCTGAGCGCGAGACGCCTGAGGACGGGGGATCTGGTGCGTGGACACGTTCTGTGTCATTTGTTATGATACAAAGCGATGAACGTACCGATACGTTATCACATCACCGGACGCCGGGCGTCCGAGATCGCGGAGAGCGTCGAGCGCGGAATCCGCGAGGGCGAGCTCACCGCCGGGACGCGCCTGCCCACCGTCCGCTCGCTGGCATCGCACCGGGGGATCAGCACGGCGACGGTCGCCTCCGCCTACCGCGAGCTGCGCCGTCGTGGTCTGGTTGCAGGTGCCGGCAGGCTCGGCACCACCATCGCCCCGCGCGTGCCGCCGTCGCCCCGCGGCAGACCGATCGTCCCGGCCGGTGTCGTCGATCTGCTGTCGGGCAATCCCGACCCATCGCTCCTTCCCGACCTCGGGTCGGCGTTTGCGTCGCTGCCGCATGACCCGGTGCTTTATGGGGCCGCGGGGTCCGATCCCGAGTTGCTCGCCCTCGCGGCGGCGCGCTTCGACCGTGATGGAGTGCCGAGCGACCACCTGACCGTCGTCGGTGGTGCGCTCGACGGCATTCAACTCGCGCTCATGGCCCACGTCCGGCCCGGCGATCGGATCGCTGTAGAGGATCCTTGCTATCCCGGAATCATCGACCTCGCGTCCGCGCTCGGTCTCGCCGTCATCCCGATGGCGATCGACGATCGGGGTCCGACCCCCGAGGGCCTCGCCCGCGCGCTCCGGAGCGGCGCGGTCGCCTGCGCGATGACGCCGCGCGCGCAGAACCCCTTTGGGTCCGCGGTCGACGCCGAGCGAGCAGGCGAGCTCCGAGCTGTGCTCGCGGGCCATCCGTCGGTGTTGGTGCTCGAGGACGATCATGCCTTCGACATCACAGAACGGCCGTGTCATTCACTCTGTGAGCCGGGTCGAGCCCGGTGGGCACATCTCCGTTCGGTGTCGAAGTCGCTGGGACCAGATCTGCGGCTCGCCATCATGTCCGGCGACGCCACCACGGTCGCGCGGGTCGAGGGCAGGCGCCTCCTGGCCGCCGGCTGGGTGTCGCACCTCCTCCAACGGCTGGTCGTCTCACTGTGGGGCAAGCCTGATGCAGCGCCTGCAACCGAGGCGGTCGCAGCGGCGTACACCGGCCGCCGCGAGGCGCTCCGTTCGGCGCTGAGCGCCCGAGGCATCGAGTCGCACGGCCGCGCAGGGTTGAACGTCTGGATCCCGGTGGCCCACGAGGACGCCACCGTTGCCGCTCTCCAGGAGCGAGGATGGGGTGTCCTTGCCGGGGACCGCTTCCGCATCGCCAGCCCGCGCGGAATTCGGGTGACGACCTCGCGGCTTGAACCGGACGATGCCGCGCGTTTCGCCGCGGACCTGGAAGCGGCGCTAACTCCTCAGCCATCGCGGCTCAGCTGATCCACGATGGCCGAGAACGAGTCCGAGCGGATGCACGAGAATCGGGCCCGCGCGATGTCGTTCGGCGGCGTGGCTGCGCTGTATGACAAGGCGCGGCCCTCGTATCCGCCGGCGCTGATCGATGCGCTGATGGCGTTCACGCCGCGACGCATCCTCGATGTCGGATGCGGTACCGGGAAGGCGTCGCGATTGCTGCTCGAACGCGGCTGCGAGGTCCTCGGCGTCGAGCCCGATCCCTCTATGGCGGCAATCGCTCGCAGCCACGGGATCACCGTCGAGGAAGCGACCTTCGAGACCTGGGATCCGCGCGGGCGGATGTACGACCTGATCGTGTCCGGACAGGCCTGGCACTGGGTCAACCCGGAGGTGGGCGTCGTCAAGGCCGCCTCGGTCCTGCACCCCGGCGGACACCTCGGTGTGTTCTGGAACCGGGGCCGGCCGGAGAGCGTGGCCGCGGAGGCACTCGAGGCGGTGTACCGGCGCATCGCTCCCGAGATCGCCGGCAGCAACGTCGCCGTCAAGCCGCCCGAGGAGCCCCGTGATCGCCTGCAGGAGTTCGCGAAGGGCGGTCTCTTCACCGACATCGAGGCGCGGGCGTTCCACTGGGACACCGTCTACGACCGGGCGAGCTGGACCGAGTTCATCGCCACGCACAGCGATCACGTGCAACTTCCCGAGGCGCAGCGGCGGGCGCTCCTCGATGCCCTCGGCGAGGCCATCGACGCGCTCGGCGGGTCCATGACGTACCACTACTCGACATTGCTGGTACTGGCGACACGGAGGATGTGACCGCCGCCGTACCATCGCTCGGATGGCCACTGCCGTCGCCCACCTGCGCTCGGTAAGTCCTGCACCCGGCAGGGAAATCGACGGGTGAGCTACGTCGCCGAACAGGCGAGAGCACTCGGCATGCGGTTGCTCTCGCGACGCTGGGACGATCCGCCCCACACCATCGACACCATGGACAGCGCGATCGCCGAGCTCGCGGCACTGCGCCACGTCGCGGTCGATTCGGAAGATCTTGAGGCGTTGCAGGAGGTGCTCGCGGAGCTCGCCGAGATACGCCGCCAGGTCGAGACACTCGAGACATGAGCGTCACCGACGGGCTGGAGATCGCGCTCGGCGTCGTGATCGTGGTGGTGACGCTGTACGACGTGTTCCAATCGGTCGTGATGCCGCGTCCGGCCGTGGGTCGGATCCGCCTCAGCTTCACGCTCATTCGCGGGGCGTGGCGTCTCTGGCGCAAGGTTGCGGAGAAGCCGAAGCGGCTGCAGATGCGCGAAACAGCACTCGCCGCCTTTGCGCCGATGATGCTGGTCGCACTGCTCGTCATCTGGGGCGTCGCGATCATCCTCGGCTACGCGCTCGTCTACAGCGGCCTGCACGCAGGCCTGCAGCCGCAGCCTGATTCCTTCGGCACGACGCTGTACTTCTCGACTGGGCGGATGCTCGCGTTCTCGGTTGGCGGAATTGAGGCGACGGGCATCGCGACACGAGTCTTCACTTCCATCGAGGCGGCGACCGGCTTCGGCCTGTTCGCCCTGGTCATCAGCCTGCTGTTCTCGCTCTTCAGCTCCTTCGAGCGGCGCGAGACCGCGGTGGTGGCGTTGGATGCGCTGGCCGGCGCCCCTCCCACTGGCATACAGCTGCTCGAGACGTGCGCCAAGGACGCCATGCCGGAACAGCTCGTCGCCACCTTCGACGAGTGGCGGTTGTGGACGGTTGATGTCATCGAGACGCACCTGTCCTACCCGCTGCTGTTCTATTTCCGGTCGTCGCACGACAACGAGGCCTGGGCCAACTCCTTCGGGGCTGTCATGGACGCCGCAACCCTGGTGCTCACCACCATTGATGGGGGGCCGGTCGGTCAAGCGCGCCTGATGCACAAGGTGGGTGCGCATTTCGTCGCTGACATGCGCGATCACTTTCACTTTGTCGGCGAACCGGTTGCCGGGGTGGAGCGTGAGGAGTTCGACGAGGCGTGCGCGCGTCTCGAGCGCGCGGGGTACCAGCTCCACAACCCGGACAAGGCGTGGACGGACTTCAGCATGCTTCGGAGCAAGTACGGGCGCTGGCTCAATGAGACGACCAAGGGTCTCAGCGTTCCACCCGCCCCATGGATCGGCGACCGCTCGTACCTTCCCCATCGCGAGCGAGCCCTGATGGGAGGCGGTCAGCAGCGGGTCGCCTGACCTTCATGGAGGACAAACCCGTCGCACTGTCGCACGGGGAGCGGCGGATAGCGCGGGAACCGCTTGTCGCTCTCCGCAAGCGCGCAGCGAACGAAGGTGGATCGAGCGCCTGGGACCAGCCGCGCGTTGACACACGATGCACAGAGGCCGGGATCTGGCGGGGGAGTCACGCGCACAACAACATGGTGCACGGGCCGGTCGCACCAGCGCTTACCATGCGTCGGCAATGCCCGCCACCACCGTCACTGAACATATCGACAAAGCCGTCCGCAAGATCGACAAATCGACGGCGATCGACCATTGGGACCGCAACCTCGGGAGATACGACGCCGAGGAGTTGATGACTGAGGTGCTCGGGCGAAAGCTCACCAGGAGCGTCCTCGACCGCGTGCTCGACAGCACGTCGAAGAAGCGGTACACCGCGATGGTCGCGCGTCGCGTCAAAGGCGAACCCATCCCGCGGATCAAGGGTCACTATGAGTTTCGTGGACTCGATCTCCTGATCCGGGACAACGTCTTTGTTCCGCGGGCATCGAGCGAGTTGCTTGCCGAAGAGGCCGTCAAGACGCTGCGCCGCCATCGCGGACAACGGGTCGCGGTGGATGTTGCAACCGGCGCCGGCCCCGTCGCACTCGCGGTTGCCAACGAGGTGCGCAATGCCGACGTGTGGGGCGTCGACATCTCAGCCGACGCGGCCAAGCTCGGCAAGGACAACGCGCGCCGTCTCCGTCTGACGAATGCGCATTTCCGCGCAGGCGATCTCCTCGACGCACTGCCGAAACGCTTGCGCGGCTCGATCGACGTCTTCACCATCCACCCGCCCTACGTGCTCCGTCGCGACCTGAAAGAGCTCCCGGCCGAGATTCGCGAATTCGAGCCGCTCGTCTCGCTCACCGACGGCTCCGACGACGGCCTGGGACTGGTCCGCAGGCTCGCAGCCGAATCGCACGACTGGCTGAAGCCTGGCGGCATCCTCCTCGTCGAGGTCGGCACGTATCTGTCGCGAAGCGCCCAAGTGGCACTTCGCGCAGCGGGCCTCGTCGACGTGACCTGGACCAAAGACGACCTCGGTGTGACACGAGTGGTTTCCGGCGCACACCGCGGAGCAACGCGCCCACCGCTCGTCGACGCTGGCCACGGCACCGAGGGCAGACGACCGCCTTCGGCAACGAAGCGAAGGTGACGTCGGTCACCGGGACCGCAGCGAATTTGGCCGCTCCCGAGAGAGCGCGACAATCTGCTTGCGCGAACGAGGGAGCGGACAAGCTGAGCATCGGTCCCGGTGACCGGCGGCGCCGTCCCTTCGAAGCTCAGTGCCAGCGGTCGAACTGCTCCGGCGGCGCCGCCCCTGCGAAACTCAGTGGTGGAAGCGCTGCCGCTCGGCGTGAGGCTGTTGCGCAGCCGCGTGGTGCTTCAAGAGGCTCACCTCGCGCTTGAGGTCATCGACGAGGAGGTCGGCGAGATCGCGCGAGAACCCGTTGCGCACCACGACGCGAAGCACGGAGATGCTCTCGAGGTTGGCGCACAACGTGTAGGCCGGTACTTGCCAGCCTCGCTTGCGCAGCGCATCGGAGACGTCGTACACGCTGTAGCCGGCGTCTGGTTCCACGGTGAATGCAAATACCGGAAGATCACTACCGTCAGTGAGGAGTTTGAACGGGCCGAGCTTCGCGATCTGTGCTGAAAGATGGAGCGCGGTGTCCTGGCATGCCTGCTGCACGCGGCGGTATCCCTCGAAGCCAAGGCGTAGCAGCTGGTAGTACTGGGCGATCACGTTGGCGCCGGACCGCGAGAAGTTGAGCGCGAAGGTCGGCATGCTGCCGCCAAGGTAGTTGACGTTGAAGATGAGGTCTTCCGGCAAGGCTTCGCGATCGCGCCAGATCACCCAGCCGACTCCGGGATAGACAAGGCCGTACTTGTGACCGGATGTGTTGATCGAGACAACGCGATCGATGCGGAAGTCCCAGACGAGGTCCGGCTGTATGAACGGCGCGATGAAACCTCCCGACGCTGCGTCGACGTGCACTGGGACGTCGGGTCCACCGCTCGTCACAAGTTGCTGCAGGGCGGCGGCGATCGCTGCCACGGGTTCGTAGCTGCCGTCCTGGGTCGACCCAAGTACTGCGACGACCCCGATGGTGTTCTCGTCGCAGAGTGGGACCGCGGTCTCGGCGGTGAGGTGGCGTCGCTCGCCCTCCATGGGCACGTAGCGCGGTTCGACATCCCAGTAGCGGCAGAACTTCTCCCAGCACACCTGCACGTTGATGCCCATCACCAGGTTCGGCTTGTCAACCGGCATGCCTGCGGCGCGCCGGCGCTGGCGCCAGCGCCATTTCAGAGCGAGTCCCGCGAGCATCGCAGCCTCGCTCGACCCGGTTGTGGAACACCCAACGCCGGCATGGGCGCCGGGTGCGTGCCAGAGGCCCGCGAGCATGTGCACGCAGCGGCGCTCGAGCTCGGCGGTCTGGGGATATTCGTCCTTGTCGATCACGTTCTTGTCGAGCGACTCGTCCATCAGCCGCTGTGCCTGCGGCTCCATCCACGTGGTGACGAAGGTCGCAAGGTTGAGGCGCGCGTTGCCGTCGAGCATCAGCTCGTCGTGCACGATCTGATAGGCGAGCTCCGGAGGAAGTTCACCTTGCGGCAGGTGCAGCTTTGGCACCGTCTGCGTCTCGCCCGGGCGCGCGTAGAGCGGATTGATCGCGATCGTCGCGTCGGCGGCGTCGTGGGCGCGGTGGTGGAGGGGCACGCTACTCCCGCGCGACTGTGTCGTCAGGGTCCGGCAGTGCCAGATCGCGAACCAACTGTGCCTGCCGTCCGGTCAGCTCGGCCTCCGGGGATGGGGCCGATCTGACGCCGGCGAGGAGCGAATCGCCCTCGTCGCCACGCATCAACTGATGCTGCAGGGTCTCCATCTCGTGCTCGAGCGCCACCTTGGCATCGATAACTCGAAGCAGCTCGTCGCGGAGGAGCGATGCCTGCCGGGCGGGATCGGGATCGTGCGTGATCGCCGCGATGCGCTCCTCCTCGTGCTCGCGCCAGCGAATGGCGAGCAGCGTTGCGGTTCCATCCGGGGGGCGATAGGAGCGTGCGCCGGCCTCGACCACGCGACGAATGATGGCAGGCCCGCTGGCGGTGTTGAGACGTTGACGGAGGTGCAGCGGATGGCGTGGTGGCGGGTCGGAGAGCCTGAAACGCGGCCAGTAGATGCGCACGGCGCCGTCGTACACGGACAGCATGCCCAGCCGTTTGGTGAGCCGATGCGAGTCTTCGACTCTGGGCATGACGAAGACGTGGGCCAGACCGCAGAGCTCCCGCGCGGTCAGAACCGGGCTCCCCGCGTCAATGGGATAGACGCCGTCCTCTTCTTTCTTCGCGCTGAACAGCACCACCGGAAGGCGACGACCCGGGTCGAGGAGACACGACTGCACGAACGCGTCGATCTGCTCGCTCCCGACGATCGCCTCTGGAGCTGCGCGCAGGCGCTGTGTTCCGGCGGTCGCGCCCTCGTTGACGAAGTCGTGGAGCAACGCCACCAGCGGTGGAACCAGTGGCGACGGCGGCACGCGAAGGTGGCGCAGATCCTGTTCCACCGACACCCCGATATCCACCGTTTCACCGGTGCGCACCGCATCCACGGTGGTCAGCCAGACGAGTGATGGATCCCACTCATCCATGCGTTGCACGCTGACGCGACACAGTGATCGGCCATCGCTGTCGCAGCGAATCACGTGGACCTCGAGACCACTTTCCTCATAGTCGCCGGGAGTCAAAAGATCCGTTTTGGTCTTAAGACCCTCCCTTGCCCAGTCCCACATTCGCTGAGCTGCTGCTTCGAAAAGCGCAACTCCGGCCACCCCCTTATGGTCGAGGGTGAGTCTCGCCCCAAGGGCGCGGAACATTGCGCGTCATCCTACATCGTCGATGGCACCTCGCAATGCCGCGATCACGCCGTCGACGTGACGCTGCTCCTGCCGAAGGTTGCCAAAGGCAACGCGAATCGCGTAGTCCCCACGCAATTTTGTATGACTCACAAAGAATCGTCCGGCCGTGTTGATGCGCTCGACGATGCGCTGATTCAGGCTGTCGAGCGTTCCAGGATCGTCGAGGCCGGGAGGATGTGCGCGAAGACACACGACACTCAGCGGTGTGGGTGCGAGCAGTTCGAAGTCACGCTCCGCGGCAACCCAGCGCGCAAGGGTCGATGCATACTCGCAGTGCTCACGAATGCGTTGAGCGAGCGCGCGAGTCCCGAAATGACGGATCACCATCCACAGCTTGAGCGCGCGCATGCGTCGACCAAGGGATGTTCCATAGTCCATGAGATTCGGGGCATCCTGATCTGATCCGTCGGTGGTGGTGAGGTACTCGGGCACGATCGAGAACGCGTCACGAAGGACATCGGGTCGTCGCGTCCAGAGCACGCTGCAGTCGATCGGGGTGAACAACCACTTGTGCGGATTGACCACGATCGAATCAGCGCGCTCGGCGCCGTCGAGCACCCAGCGGAGCTCCGGAGCGATCGCAGCGGCGCCTCCATACGCCGCGTCGACGTGGAGCCAGAGGCCGTGCTGCTCACAGAGCGCGGCGATTGCATGCACCGGATCGACGCTGGTGGTCGAGGTTGTGCCTGCGGTGGCGACGACAGCAAACGGCCGCATCCCGGCGGCGACATCCTCGTGGATCGCCTGGCGAAGCGCGACCGGATCCATCCGGAAACGCTCGTCGACGGGGATCCGGCGCAGCCCATCCCTCCCGACGCCGAGGACGATGCCGGCCTTCTCCACCGATGAGTGCGCCTCGGTGGATGCGTAGTACCGCAAGGGGGGCAGATCGGGACGCCCGGCCATCCCGAGTTCACGGATGCGCAGGTCGGCCTGCGCCTCGCGGGCCGCTGCGAGCGCGTAGAGGGTGCTCGATGACGCCGTGTCGTTGATCACCCCGAAGAGGGGCGCGGGCAGGCCGACCATCTGGCGCAGCCAATCGAGCGTGACCTGCTCGAGCTCCGTCGCCGCGGGCGCTGTGCGCCAGAGCATGGCGTTGACGTTAAAGGTCGCGGCGAGGGTCTCCCCAAGGATTCCCGGTGCCGAGCCGGTCGACGCGAAGTACGCCATGAACCCCGGTGACTGCCAGTGCGTGGTCGCCGGGATGAGCAGCTGCTCGATGTCGGCAAGGACGGCGTCGATGGGTTCTCCCTCCGACGGCGGCGATGCCGGCAGCGCTTGACGCACCGACCCCGGTGTCGACGGGCTCAGCACCGGGTAGCGTTCGACGTTCCGAAGGTAGTCGGCCGTCCAGTCGGCGACGCGACGCGCAGCCTGCCGGTACGCCTCTGGGTCCATGTCGCCGGTGTGCCGGGCGCCGGTCTCGATATCGCCAGTCATGGTGGCCAGATCGTGACGCGCAGGTGGGCGGCCGCGCTCGGCGCATGCATCGAGGTCCCTGGTGCTCAGCGCTAGACTGGCATGGTGACCGCATCCCTGACCGTCGCTGATGTGATGCACAAGCCGGCGGTGGTCGTGCCAACCAGCATCACCCTCGCCGAAGCCTCGGTGATCCTGGATGGCGCAAATGTCGGGGCGGCGGCCGTGCTCGACCCGCAGGGCCGGCTGGAGGGAATGATCAGCGAGCGAGACCTCCTCCGCTCGGTGGGCCACGGCATCGACCCGGCCACCGCCCGGGTCGAGGAGGTCATGACCAAGAACCCGGTGACCGTGTCAGTGACCGACACGGTGGAAAAGGGGCTCGAGGTCTTCCGGGAGCGTCGCTTCCGCCACCTCCCCGTGATGGACGGCGAACGCGTCGCAGGCATCCTTTCCATCCGCCACGTTGTCCGGGTCGCGCACATCGAGGATGTGCAGCCGGCCGGGTCGGCGCCTCCCGGGCTTGCGCCACGGGGGCTCGAGGGTGTCGCGGTCGCGGAGACCTCGGTCGGCGACGTCCGCGGCGAGGAAGGATTCTTCCACTACCGCGGGTACAACGCCGTGGAACTGGCGCGTCGCTGCTCGTTCGAGCAGGTCTGGCACCTGCTCGTCGAGGGCGAACTGCCCGATGACGCGCAGTTGAAGGCGTTCACCAAGCTCGCCGTCGAGGCTCGGTCGTTGCCGGAACCGGTCGCCGAGATGCTCCCCCGGATTGCCGCTTTGCCCGGGTATACGCCGCTGATGGCGCTGCGCTCGGCGGTGTCAATCGCCGGAGCCGCCCTCGAGCAGAAGCCCACACTCGACATCCCCGCGGACGAAGTTCGCCGGGAGTGCTTGAAGATGGCCGCGATCGTGCCGGTGCTGCTCATGCGCCTTCACCGGTTTCACCTCGGGCTCGAGGCCGTCGAGCCGGATGATGATCTCGGCTATGTGGGCTCGTACATCCAGATGCTCACCGGCGAGCGCCCCCACGAGCGTGCGATCCGCGCGTTGGAGCAGTACCTCATCCTCACCATGGATCACGGGTTCAACTCATCGACGTTCACCGCCCGCGTGATCACGTCTACCGGCTCCGACATCGGATCGGCGCTGACGGGAGCGATCGGCGCCCTGGCCGGGCCGCTTCACGGTGGTGCGCCGTCGCGAGCCCTCGCGATGCTGGATGCCATCGGCACCCCCGACAAGGCCGAGGAGTATCTGCGTCACGAGATCTCCTCCGGCGAGCGCCTGATGGGCTTCGGTCACCGCGTCTACAAGACCGACGATCCGCGCTCGACCCTGCTGCGCGAGGTGGCGATCGAGCTGGGCGGTCCGCAGGCGGAGTTCGCGGTCCAGGTGGAGCAGACCGCGCTTCGCGTGCTCAACGAGCTCAAGCCGGGCCGCCGCCTCTACACGAACGTCGAGTTTTACGCGGGCGTGGTCATGAACAGCGTCGGGATTCCGCCCGAAATGTTCACACCGACATTCGCCTCCAGCCGCACTGTTGGCTGGACCGCGGCAATCGCCGAGCAGGCGGCAAACAACCGCCTCATCCGGCCGTCCGCGCTGTACGTCGGGCCCCAGCCGCCAAGGACGTTGCCCGACGGGTATGGGGCGGCGATCAAGCGCGCCGAACTCGCTCGCTGATCTCGCGTCCGGGTAACAGGCACCATTTCCTAGGCGAGCACCGAAACAACCTCGTCACCCAACCACAACGTTTGGCCGCCGCGAGTGACTGAAGCTCTTCGACATGATCCCGGCATTCTTCCCCGCGTTGGTGGCTCTGGTGAGGTCGTGGGCCGTTCCCACAACCCGGTTGCACGATGACGAACGTGGTCAGGGGCTCGTCGAGTACGGGCTGATCGTGATTCTGATTGCGGTTGTGGTCATCGTTGTTGTCGGTGTCGTCGGACATCAGGCGAACAACGTCTTCTCGAACGTCAGCAACGGCCTGAGCGCTTAGTCCGGCGACGATCTGCGGCAACGCAGATTTCGCTGTCGCGCAGTGAGGTTCTCCGCCGTGGCGTCTCGTAAGGTTGCGTCCGTGGAGTCCCCGCCCGCACCTGAAGACGACACGCTTCTGCGCGACCGCGCGCCCGCCAGCACCAGGCTCGCCGGGGTGATTCTGTGCGGCGGTCGCAGCTCGCGCATGGGTGTCGACAAGGCGACCATCACGTTCGAAGGAACAACGCTGCTGATGCGCGCAGTCGCATCCCTCGACCAGGTGTGCGAGCCGGTGCTCATCGCCTCGGGCGGGATATCCACGCGTGTTCCAGGGCGGCGATCCGTCGCCGATGCCGTGCCCGACTCAGGACCGCTCGGCGGGCTCGTTGCGGCGCTGCGCGCATCACCCCACCAGCTGCTCGCAGTCGTCGCCGTGGATCACCCATGGATCGATGCCGGCCTCCTCCGGATGCTGGCAAACCGCATCGGGGACCGCGACGTGGCGGTGTGCGAGATGGGTGATGGCGTCGAACCCCTCCACGCCGTCTACTCGACATCCATCCTGCAAGCGGCGGAGACGGCGCTCGCCGGATCCGACCGCTCGCTGCAGCGTCTCATCGGCCGGGCCAACGCCATGCGCGTCGCGGAGCGAGAGTGGCGCGAAGCAGGCTTCTCCGAGCGGTTCGCTCGCAACCTCAATACGCCCGAAGACATCGCTGAAGCTACTTGGCGGGATCCCCGATGAGCGATCGAACCACCGACCCCGCCTGCTCGATGGCGTCCATCTGCGAGGTGCCGGAGCGGACCGCATCCTGGACGAAGCGGCCAATGAGATAGGCGGCGAGCGGCGCGTTCTGCCGCTCGGTGGCGTGGGCGACGTCGCGGGCGATCCGGAGCAGGTGCGCCCTCGCGGCGAGATCGATCGCCTCCACACCATGACCCTCACTGAGTGCACCGCTCAACTCCGAGGCGAGGTGCGCGAGGAGATCGGCGTCGCCGGCTGCGCCCGTCATGGCGCCAATGATCCCGCCCCGGCACCCCCGAGCGCGTGCACGTCGCTATGGTGGTCGGCATGACCGTACGCCATAGGCGGGTGATGCAGGTTGCGGCCGGAGGTGCCGTCACCTGGCGCAGCGATGACGTGAGCACCGAGGAGCCACTCGAGATCCGCATCGGCGACGTTTCGCTGTCGGTGACGATGCGGACTCCCGGCGAGGACTTCGACCTCGTCGCGGGGTTCCTGATCACCGAAGGCATCGTCCGCTCGTCAAACGAGATCGCCGGCATGCGCATGTGTCCCGACGCAGCGGCCGAGACGGGAGAGCTCAACATCGTTGAGGTCACGCTGTCGGAGCCCGTCATCAGTCGCGACATCACGCCGCGTGCTTTCTACATGACCTCGTCGTGCGGCATGTGTGGTAAGGCGAGCATCGAAGCGGTCCGGACCACGTCCGCGTATGACGTCGCCGGCGATCCGCTCAGAGTCACGCCATCGCTCCTGCTCAGCCTTCCCGCCATCCAGCGCTCGGCGCAGCGACAATTCTCACGCACAGGTGGGCTGCACGCTGCAGCGCTCTTCGACGGGAAGGGAAACCTGCTCTGCCTCCGCGAGGACGTCGGCCGCCACAACGCCTTCGACAAGGTGATCGGTTGGGCGGCGACGCAGGGACAGTTGCCGCTTCGATCGCACATCATTCTGGCGTCGGGCCGTGCCAGCTTCGAGCTGACCCAGAAGACGTTGATGGCCGGAATTCCTTTGCTGGCAGCCGTTTCCGCGCCGTCGAGCCTCGCCGTCGAACTGGCGTCCGATTCAGGGATGACCTTGATAGGCTTCCTTCGCGGTGAGCAGATGAACGTGTACGCGGGACACGAGCGGATCGCTCGCGAGTGAGCGATGCCATGCACGACGAGCACCGCTGGCGCGCTGCTGAGATCACAGTCAGTGACAGCCGGCGCGGAGTCGACGCGGACGACCGCAGCGGCGATATCATCGTTGCGCGATTCGCGCTGCTTCCCGCTGATGTGATCGCGCGTGAGAGCGTACCGGACGACATCGAGTCGATCCGTGCGGCGGTTCGGCGGTGCGCCGAGCACGCCGACGTGCTCATCCTCACCGGTGGGACCGGTCTCGGTCCGCGCGACGTGACGCCGCAGGCGCTGCTGCCGCTGTTCGACTACGAGGTGCCTGGAATGGCCGAGGCGATGCGCCACGAAGGACTCAAGTCGACACCGCACGCGATGCTCTCTCGCCAGGTTGTCGGTGTCACCACGAACTGCCTCGTGCTCTCGTTGCCGGGAAGCCCGAACGCGGTGGCCGAGTGTCTCGATGCGGTGTGGCCCGCACTGCCGCACGCGCTTGCGCTGGTCTCTGGCAACACGCGGCATCCTGAACAGCCCGAACGCGTACGCTGAAGCGCGCTCTGCATGCGCCGTCCGGCGGCTCGAGTCGATGGCAATCGCGACGTCGCCACTCTGAGCGGATCGGCGGTCATCGGAGCCGCCTGTGCGTTAGCCGAAGGCCAGCCAGATGTAACGGATGCCGATGGCGAGCACAACGACGCCAAGCAAACGACGCACAGCGAGTTCCGGAAGCCGGCGCTGTAAATGCGCGCCGGCGTATCCGCCGCACAGCCCGCCCACTCCGAGGGAGATACCGACGGGCCAGTCAGGGCTGATTGAGCCACGGCTCTGTGCCGCAAGCAACACGAATGTCACCACGCCCGCAATCGACGTGAGAAACGTGGACGCTAGCGTCGCAGGTGCGACCTCGGACGGGGAACGCCCAGTACCGATGAGGATCGGAGCAAGGATTGACCCTCCGCCGATCCCGTAGATACCGCCGACGCAGCCGACCCCGGCTGCGACGAACACGAGCGTCGCGCCCGTGAGTCTCGATCGATGTCCCAGCGGTTCAGGGCGAGGAGCGACCAAGAGCCAGCTGCCGATCGGGAGAAGGACAAGGGCCACCGCAACGTCAAATGGTCGAGGGGCAGGAAGAAGCTCGACACGAATTATCGATCCCACAACGACGCCAGGAAGGGTGCCGACAAGGAGTGGGCGCAGGAGGCGGCCGCCGCGTTGACCTTGCCGCCAGTACTGCCAGAGCGCTCCAGGTGTCGCGACGACGTTGTAGAGCAAGTTCGTCGGCGTGACCGCCGGGCTCGGCGTGCCGAGGACGCTCACCTGAAAGGGGAGGAGAAGTACTGCTCCTGAAACACCCGCCGGGACCGTGGCGGCGGCGATCACGAACGCGGCAATGACCGCGGCCGCTTCTACTGACCAGCCACTCAGCATCGTTGGGGTAGCGTAGCGACCCGTCGGGTCCAGTTTGACCCTCGCCTTCTACGTGCAATTGACTGCACCTGAAGGTTTTTCTCACGGTGCGCATGGCATGTACGATGGATGGGCGCGACTCGGGCCGCGTTTGCCCTTGGTCGACCGGACCAACCGCGCTTGACCCTTCCCGTGAGCGAATGCCAGCATGGCTCCGCCGTCGTTCGTCTGCCTTTCCGTCCGGGAGGATTTCCATGACTCAGCCTGTCGCGCTGACCATCAACGGAAGGCGGAGGGACGACCACGTTGAGCCCCGCCTGCTCCTTGTGCACTATCTGCGTGAGGTGGCCGGTCTCACAGGCACACACATCGCCTGCGACACCAGCCAATGTGGCGCCTGCACCGTTCTGATCGACGGCGAAGCCGTGAAGTCGTGCAGCGTCTTCGCGGTCCAGGCGAACGACCGGGAGGTCACCACGATCGAAGGTCTCGCTGAGGGAGGGACCTTGCATCCGGTCCAGCAGGCCTTCTGGAACGAGCACGGGCTCCAGTGTGGTTTCTGCACACCTGGCTTCATCATGGCCGCGGCCTACCTCCTGAAGCAGAACCCGACTCCGACAGAGGAGGAGATCGAGCGAGGTCTCGAAGGCAATCTCTGCCGATGCACCGGCTACGAGAACATCAGGAAGGCCGTGCGCTCGGCATCCAGGGCTATGAGTGGCGCGAAGGATGAGGCGTCCGCCCAGCTGGTCGGATCCGCCGTTGCCCCGGTGGAGGACTAGTCATGGCGGTCACCACCCTGATCGGCGCCCGTATCCAGCGTCGCGAGGACCCCAAGCTCATCACCGGGCACGGCAACTTCATCGACGACGTCAATCTCGTGAACATGGCACACATGACGGTGGTGCGCAGCCCGCATGCGCACGCCCGCATTCGATCGATCGACACATCGAGCGCGCTCGCGTCGAAGGGCGTGGTTGCGGTCCTGACCGCGGCCGACTTCAAGGGCGTGATCCTCGGGCCCCTCCCGGTGACCAACTCCTTTGTCGCCGACAAGAAGCAGGTGCCCGAGCAGTTCCCCATCGCGGCTGAGGAGGTCGCGTACGCGGGCGAGCCGGTCGCGGTGGTCATCGCCGAGGACAGGTACCTCGCCGACGATGCCGCGCAGCTTGTCGTGGTTGATTACGAACCGCTCCCAGCGGTCATGGACCTCGAGAAGTCGATGGAGGCGGGCAGCCCGCTGGTCAAGAGCGATCGCCCCGACAACATCGGATGGGACGCGGCGTTTCCCTCCGGTGACATCGACGCCGCGTTTGCCGAGGCGGATGTCGTGCTCAAGCAGCGCATCGGTCAGCAGCGCGTGTTCCCGACCGCTATGGAGACCCGCGGGTGTGTCGCCGACTACATCCCGTACGACAACCGGTGCACGCTCTGGACGTCGACCCAGGTGCCGCACTTCATCCGGCTCTTCGTCGGAGGTGCGCTCGGCGTTCCCGAGTCGCAGTTCCGCGTGGTCAGTCACGATGTCGGCGGCGGATTCGGCGCGAAGCTGCGGCCCTACCCCGAGGAATACCTTGCGACCGCGGCGTCGAAGATCACCGAGCGGCCGGTGAAGTGGATCGAGGACCGCACCGAAAGTCTGCAGGCGACGACCCACGGACGCGGCCAGATCTTCGACGTCGAAGTGGCGGCCAAGCGCGACGGCACCCTGTTGGGGCTGAAGTTCACGCAGCTGCTCGACATCGGCGCGTACCACGGCGTCTTCAGCGCTTTCCAGGTGGTCGCCTGCCTCCTCGGCGGTGGCTGCTACGACTTCAAGGCGATCCACGCGCGGAGCATCGGCATCTTCACCAACCGGATGTCGACCGATCCGTATCGTGGAGCAGGCCGTCCCGAAGCGACTCACCTCATCGAGCGCGTCGTCGACCTGGTGGCGCGCGAGCTGGGCATGGACCCTGCCGAGGTGCGCCGCAAGAACTTCATCAAGTCCTTTCCCCACACCAACAACTTCGGGCTCGTCTACGACTCCGGCGACTACGAGAAGTCGATGGATCGCGCGATGGCGAACATCGACTACCCGGCGCTGCGCAAGCGCCAGGAGGACTTGCGAGCCCAGGGCCGTTACGTGGGAATCGGCTTCAGCACGTACGTGGAGATCTGCGGACTCGGCCCGAGCTCGGCGACAGCGCCTGCCGCCGGAATCGCGCTCGTCGAGTCGTCGATGGTTCGCGTTCATCCGACGGGATCGGTGACCGTCTCGGTCGGGACGCATTCCCACGGCCAGAGTCATGAGACGACGTTCGCGCAGATCGTGGCGGACACGCTCGGGGTGCCCTACGACTCCGTCGAGATCCACCACGGAGATACGGGCGACACGCCTTTCGGCTATGGCACGTACGGTTCGCGCAGCCTCGCTGTCGGCGGCATGGCGATCATGGCGTCATGCCACAAGGTCGTGGAGAAGGCAACCAAGCTCGCTGCGCACGCGTTCGAGGCATCGGAGGAGGACATCGTCGTCGACCAGGGAAGGTACTTCGTTCGCGGCAATCCGAGCGAGGCGAAAAGCATTGCAGAGCTTGCTTTCGCCTCATACGGCGCGGGCCTTCCAGAAGGCATGGAACATGGGCTCGAAGCGGTCTCGTACTTCGACCCGCCCAACTTCGTATGGCCTTTCGGCTGCCACATCTGCGCGGTCGAGGTCGATCCCGAGACGGGCGGGGTAAGCATTGATCGATACGTCGCGGTCGATGACTGCGGCAACGTCATCAACCCGATGGTGGTGGACGGACAGCTCCACGGTGGCATCGCGCAAGGGATCTCCCAGGCACTCTTTGAAGAGGTGCTGTACGACGAAGAGACCGGGCAGATGCTCACCGGCACCATGCTCGACTACCTCATCCCCACCATGGCCGAGATGCCGCATTTCGAGCTTGACCGCACGGTGACCCCGAGCCCGACCAATGAGCTGGGTGTCAAGGGAATCGGTGAAGCGGGGACGATCGCGTCGAGCATCGCCGTCATCAACGCGATCACCGACGCGCTGGCGCCGTTCGGCATCAAACACGTGGAGATGCCGGCCCGCCCGGATCGCCTCTGGTCGATGATCAAGGAGGCACGCGCATGATCACGGCGGCATTCGAGTACGCGCGACCCGGCTCGGTGGACGAGGCGCAGGCGCTGTTGAACAAGTTCGGCGACGACGCCAAGGTGATCGCCGGTGGACAGAGCCTGATCCCGCTGATGCGACTCCGGCTCAGCCAACCCACCGCGCTCGTCGATATTCAGGGCATTGACGAGCTCAAGGATGTCCGTCGCGACAACGGAAGCGTGGAGATCGGAGCACTGGTGCGGCACGTCGATATCCAGCGCAGCGCAACGCTTCGCGAAACCCTACCGATCCTCGTGGAGATGGCCAACGACGTTGGTGACAATCAGGTCCGCAACCTCGGAACCATCGGCGGCGTAATCGCCCACGGCGACGCGGCGGGCGATTACAACGCCCTCGCGCTCATGCTCGACGCGGAGATCGTGACCAACAAGCGCAGCCATCAAGCGCGCGACTTCTACCGCGACATTCTGACCACCGCGCTCGAGCACGACGAGGTGGTCACCGCGGTGCGATTCCCGGTCTCGACGGGTCGATTCGCTTACACCAAGTTCCGGCGCAGGCTCTACGACTGGGCTCTCGCCGGTGTGGCGGTGCAGGAATCAGGTTCGTCCTGGCGCGTCGGCTACGTCAACCTGGCGCGCACTCCGCGTCGGGGCACCGCGGTGGAAGCGGCGCTGGCGGCCGGCGCCTCGGCAGTGGATGCAGCGGGCCAGAGCGGCTCCGACATCGACCCGACCAGCGACGTCCGGGCAACGGCCGAGTACAAGCGACACGTCACGGAGGTCCTCACCGCTCGGACCCTTCAAGCGGCGGCCGCTGTCTCAAGCTGAGCAGCCACATCGGCCGTCAGGACTGATTCAGGCTCGTTCGACTGCCTGACCGGCGTCGGGCCGATCGAGCGAACCACTCCGGCCGCCCTCCTTGTGCACGAGAGTCACGTCGGTGATCGTGGCCCAATGATCCACCGCCTTGATCATGTCGATGACGGTGAGGCCGGCGATCGCGACCGCTGTGAGTGCCTCCATCTCGACCCCGGTCGCGCCCTCGACACGCGCCGTTGCCTGTATCACGACTCCGGGCTTCTCGGAGGTATCGAGGTGCAGGTCGACATCGATGTGACGGAGCGCGAGTGGATGGCAGAGAGGGATGAGATCCGATGTGCGCTTGGCGCCCATGATGCCGGCCAGCCGTGCCGTGTCGAGGACGCTGCCTTTGGCGATCGATTCGGCAGCAATCCGCTGCACGGCCTCGGCGCTGCAGTTGACCCGACCCGACGCCGTTGCGCTGCGCTGGGTGACCGCTTTGTCGCTGATGTCGACCATGCGGGCGCGACCGCTTTCGTCGATATGGGTGAGGCCCGCTTCCTTCACGAAGCCATCCCCTGCGCAGCACCATGGCGCGCATCCACCCAGTGGGCCCCGTCGGGTCGGTGCTCACGCTTCCACACCGGCACAGTGCCCTTGATCAGTTCCAGCGCCTCCTGGCACGCGGGAAACGCCGTGTCGCGATGGGGTGCCGCCACAACGACGACGATGCTCGCGTCGCCGATCAGGAGCGCGCCCACCCGGTGCACCATCGTGATCGTGCTGATCCCGCCGCGCGCGAACAACTCGTCGCCGATCCTCCGCATCTCAACCGCGGCCATCTCCGCATAGGCTTCGTAATCCATGCGCTCCACCGCAACGCCGTCATTGTGGTCACGCACCCTTCCGATGAACGTCGCCACCGCACCGTCGCGTGACGTCCCAGCGCTACCAATCACCGCAGCGATGTCGATCGGAGCGTCGGTGATCCACGCCCGCACCGGCGATGCGTCGTCACGCCCGCCGGCGACAGGTGGGATGAACGCGATGGTGTCTCCGCCATTGACGGCGGTATTCCAGTCGCAATACCCGAGGTTTCGTGCTGCCCGGATCGATCCGGCGTCGGCCGCCGCCGCTGGATGACGTCGCACCAGTTCGTCCCAAACCTCTTGCACCGTGCCACCGTCGACGTGGATCTCACCCGCACCGACGCGCTCGCGCAATGGCCCGAAGACCAGAACGGTGACATCACCCATCGGTCACCCGCCGATGTAGGACATTTCGATGCGGTCGCCATCGGCGACGCCGAGTCCCCGCAACTCGGAATACCGATCGTCACGACGCTTCCACCGGTCGGCGACGATGCTCCGTAGTGTGTCGTCGTCGGCGCCGGAGCGCATTGGTTCGCGAAGGTCGATGCCCGTGGTCGCGAACAGACACGTGTAGAGCTTGCCGTCGACGCCGAGCCGCGCGCGAGTGCAGTCGCCGCAGAAGGGCCGGCTGACCGAGGTGATCACACCGAGATCTCCGGCACCGTCGGCGTACCGGTAGGTGCGGGCGACCGCTGCCGGATCCAGATCCTCGTCGAGCAGCGGATAGACCTGTCGCACGCGCTCGAGGATCTCCTCGCCGCTGACAACGTCGGCCATTTGCCACCCGTTGGTCGCGCCGACGTCCATGTACTCGATGCAGCGCAGCCCGAACCCCTCGCGGCGCGCGAAATCGACGAGGTCGAGCAGTCCGTCCTCGTTGACGCCGCGCTGCACCACGCAATTCAACTTGATTGGTTCGAGACCGGCCTCTCGAGCAGCGGCGATGCCGTCGAGGACCTCGCTCACGTCGACCTTCGAGTCACTCAGCGCTGCGAAGACCGTCGGATCGAGCGAGTCAAGGCTCACCGTCACCCGGTGCAGGCCGGCGTCGCGAAGGCGAACCGCCCAGCGGCGGAGGAGGGCCCCGTTGGTGGTCAGCGCGATGTCAGGGACGCCCAGTTTTGCAATGCCCTCGACGATCTCAACCAGGTCGGTGCGGAGCAGTGGTTCCCCACCGGTCAGGCGGATCTTGGTGACCCCAAGCGATGCGAACACCCCCGCGAGCCGGACGATCTCCCTGGCGTCGAGCGCGTCGGCACGAGGCAGGAAGCGATGTCCCGGACCGAAACGCGCCTTCGGCATGCAGTACGGACAGCGGAAGTTGCAGCGATCGGTGACCGAGATACGCACGTCACGCAGCGAGCGCCCCAGCAGGTCGGGACCCGCGCCCACGGTGGGGACGGCGGAGACAGCCGTCATCGCAGCGGAATCGCTTCGATGATCGTCCCGGCTTCGATAACTTCGAGCTCCGCCGCAAAGACAAGCAGGCAGTCGGCGCGAGTCAACGAGTGCAGCATCGACGAACCCTGGTCACCGGCGCTCTGGGCACGGGGGAGGCCACCGTCCGGTGAATCGCGTAGGACCGCCCGGCTGTAGGTCTCGAGGCCGGCGGGCTTGGACATCTCCTCGCCCGTTCGCACGAGGATTCGCCGCCGGTGCACCTTGCGCGCACCCTGCATCTTGCGGATCACCGGTCGCGCGAAGAGCTCGAAGGTCACCGAGCTGCTGACCGGATTGCCGGGCAGCCCGATGAAGATGGCGTCGCGCAACGTCCCGATGAGGACGGGCTTGCCCGGACGCATCGCCACCCGCCAGGTCGAGATGGTCCCCAGCTCACGGGCCACTTCGCGGACCCAGTCGTGGTCGCCCACGCTGACCCCGGCGCTGCTCACCACCAGGTCCGACGACGTCGCCGCCTCCAGCATTGCTCGCACCGACTCCTTCGAGTCGCGTGCGATGCCCAGGAAGGTCGGGACACCCCCGGCCTCGCGCACGGCGGCAGCGAGCATCGGGGAGTTGGAATCCACGAGCTGGGCGGGGCCGGGAGGCGTGCCGGCGGGGACGAGCTCATCACCGGTCGCGAGCAGCGCGACTCGCGGTCGCGCTCCCACGAGCAGGCGGTCGTGGCCAAGCGCCGCCGCGACACCGATGTCGATGCTGGTCAGCTGCCGTCCGGGCTCGATCACCGTGGCTCCGGCACGCATATCGGCGCCACGGGGACGGACGCTGGTGGCGAGTGGCGTCGCCACCTCGACGAGCACGGTGTCGCGGTCTCGCGACGTGTCCTCCTGGCGGACGACAGTGTCCGCGCCCTGAGGCATCGGCGCACCGGTCATGATCCGCATCGCCGTCCCCGCAGCGTGCGCAGTGGGAAGCGCGCCGGCTCGTGATTCGCCCACGATCGGAAGACGCACCGGAGCGGCGGAGGACGCTGTGGCGATGTCCGCGGCGCGAACGGCATACCCATCCATCGCCGAGTTGTCGAACCCGGGGAGGTCGGTCTGCGCCGAGATCGTCTCGGCCAGGATCCGCCCGAGTGCCTCATTCAGAGCCACCGTCTCCGGCGCGAGCACGCCGACCTGTTCGAGCAGACGCCGCTGTGCGCTGGCGACCGATTCGAGGTCGGTGGAAACGGCGTGCGTCAACATCGTCAGAGCTCTGGTCCTCCACCCTGGGTCGGGATTCCGACAACCATCATAGTCACGGTGAGGACAAGGATATTTCCAGTGTCACTCGCGCAGGTGGCGGTTGTTTTCGCCGCCTCTCGCGGTGGCGTACCCTTGACGTCTGTCCGCTGCCGGACGTACCTCGAGAGCAAGTGAGCTCAAATCCCGGAGGTTTTGGATGTTCCCTGCCGCGTTCGATTACATCGCGCCCAGTGCGCTGGACGAAGTACTCGGCCTGCTGAACGAGCACGGCGATGATGCCAAGGTGCTCGCCGGGGGTCAGAGCCTGATCCCATTGCTAAAACTGCGATTTGCGGCTCCCGTCGTCGTCATCGACATTGGAGGAGTCGACGGTCTCGAGGGAATCCGCCGGGAAAACGGGCATGTGCGAATCGGAGCGCGCACCCGCCATCGCGACGTTGAGAGTGCGGTGGATTTGCGCGGAACGCTCGATGTGCTCCTCGACGCTGCGCCGCTCATCTCCGATCCGCTCATCCGCAACATGGGAACAGTCGGCGGGTCGATCTGTCACGCCGATCCAGCCGGCGATTGGGGCGCGGTGATGCTCGCGGTCGGCGCCGAATTCGTCGTCAAGTCAGGAAGTGGCGAGCGCGTCCTGCCGGCAGCGGGGTTCTTCGAAGGCCCCTTCACCACCGGACTGCACGCGAACGAGGTGATGACCGAGATCCGCATCCCAGTCGGCGCGGGGCGCTCGGGTGGCACCTATCTCAAGCTGGAACGGAAGGTCGGCGACTTTGCCAGTGTCGCGACAGCAGTGCACATCGTGCTCGGTGATGACGGACGCGTCGCGACCGCGGGCATCGGGCTCTGCGCGGTCGGCGCCCACAGCATCAAGGCGACCGCCGCGGAGGCAGCGCTCGTGGGCCAGGAGCCCACCGACGCGGTGATCGCGGATGCAGCGCGGCTGGCGGGTGAGGCAGCTGAGCCGAAAGCAGACATCCGGGGGAGTGCGGAATACAAGCGGGACGTTGCACGGGTCTTCGTGCAGCGCGGCTTGCACACCGCGGTCAATCGCGCGCAGGGAGCAGCGGCATGAAGGTCACGTTCGAGATCAACGGGGCTGAGAAAAGCGTCGACGTCGAGCCGCGCACGCTCGTCGTCGATCTCATTCGCACCAAGCTCGGGATGACGGGAACGCATATCGGATGCGACACCAGCAACTGCGGCGCATGCACGGTGCTACTCGACGGGCGGCCCGTCAAGTCCTGCACGCTGCTCGCGCCCATGCTCGAGGGCAAGAAGGTCACCACCGTCGAAGGCCTCGCTACAGGCGGCAAGCTCGATGCGATCCAGGTCGGGTTCCACGAAGAGCACGGCCTGCAGTGCGGCTTCTGCACACCGGGCATGATGCTCGTTGGCAAAGCGCTCATCGAAGCCAACCCGCATCCCACCGAAGATGAGATTCGCTGGGGGATCAGCGGCAACATCTGCCGCTGCACCGGCTATATGAACATCGTCAAGGCGATTCAGCACGCCGCGGCCGCGAACGCCGCCGAAAACACCGCAGGAGTAGCGTGATGGCAGTCGACACCACCGAGGCCGCTGCAGCCGCTGAAACCGCACGTCAGGCGATGGGCGGCATCGGCGTCTCGCTCGCCCGCAAGGAGGACGCGCGCTTCATTCACGGTCAGGGTCACTACGTCGATGACGTCGTGTTGCCGGGCATGCTCCACATGGTCATCGTGCGCAGCCCTCACGCTCACGCGCGTATCAAGGGAATCGACTCCAGCGCCGCCATGGCCCTCCCTGGAGTCATCGCCGTTGTCACCGGTGAGTTGCTCGCACAGCACAAGCTTGCTTGGATGCCCACGCTCTCGGGCGATACACAGGCTGTGCTCGCGACGGACAAGGTTCGCTTCCAGGGCCAGGAAGTCGCCTGTGTCATCGCCGAGACGAAGTACATCGCCGAGGACGCTGCCGCACTGGTGAGCGTCGACTACGAGCCGTTGCAGGCGATCACGACCCCGCAGCAGGCGATCGCACCTGGCGCAATCGTGATCCGCGATGAGAAAGAGGGCCAGACCGACAACAAGATCTACCACTGGGAAGCCGGCGACAAGGACGCGACCGACGCCGCGTTCGCGCGCGCCGCAAAAGTCGTGAGCCTGGAGACCTTCTACCCGCGCTGCCATCCGTCGCCGCTCGAGACGTGCGGATGCGTCGCCGACCTCGATCCGGTCACGGGCAACGCGACGATCTACATGACGAGCCAGGCGCCGCACGCGCATCGCACGCTCTTCGCAATCGTCGCGGGATTGCCCGAGGAGAAGATCCGGATCATCTCCCCCGATCTCGGTGGTGGCTTCGGAAACAAGGTGCCGATCTATCCCGGGTACGTGGTCGCCACCGCGGCGTCGCTGCTGATCGGACGTCCGGTCAAGTGGATCGAGGAGCGCACTGACAACCTCATCTCGACAGGTTTCGCTCGCGACTACTACATGGACGGATCAGTCGCCATCGATGAGAACGGGAAGTTCATCGGACTTCGTGTGAACCTCCTGAGCG
>Ga0182024_10003629_pt1 | contig 36475 bp, 34 predicted proteins | sample P32metaG_FD_120480 | JGI IMG/M metagenome (GOLD analysis project Ga0182024, IMG submission 120480) | Permafrost microbial communities from Stordalen Mire, Sweden - P3-2 metaG (Illumina Assembly) | ecosystem: Environmental > Terrestrial > Soil > Wetlands > Permafrost | place: Sweden: Stordalen...
ACACATCCAACTGTTGCTCGTCTTTTCCACGCATACCTTCTTCTTATCAGGTTGTGCTGTGGAAACAAGAGAGTTTCGTGGTACGGCGTCCGCTTCAAATCGAGTTTTTCCGCAACCTGCTAGTCCACCCTCCGGCAGTATCCGGATCTCCATTTGAAGCAGCGTCACACTCAGATACGCAGCACCTACCCACATCAGCCATCTCCCTCGGCGAGGCGAACGAAGTTCAGCGATCACGCCCAGAACGAAAGGAATCGTCAAGAGGAATGCCCCGCTAGCAGTAAGTGTAGCGCCCGCTGTGAAACATATCGTAGCAATGGCCATCCACCGTATTCGGCTACGAGTTGTCTCTCTATCCTGGCTTATGGATTGATCCATTTGAAAGTATATCCAATCACTTTGCCATGCAGACATTAGAGAATGATCCCAGATTGCTGGTTCCATCTGTTGGCAGATAGATCTAGGGACCGGAGTTTGGGTCGCCCGGCGTAGCGAATGCCAATAGCATATTGGGTTGATCCTTGGAATTGACGATGAATTCTCGGGCCCTCGGCGTCTCGGCCGTGACACGATTTCACCCCGCATACATCCCAATCACCCGCTCAATCGCCCGCCGGCAAACCGCGCAAAACTTCTTATGCCACGTGAACATAATGCAGTCCACCTCCGGACGGTAGTATCCCTTAGCCTCGTAATTCGCGCCCTCAAACGCTCCCACTTTCCCCGCAAATTTCTGTGCACCCAGCATGGCATCTTCCTTCTCCCGCTCTTTGCGGAAAAGTTGATCCATCTCCGCCTCAGGCCTTCCCGCCGCTCGCAACTCTTTACGTTGCCGCTGAATCTCCCGCTCAAAGCGGTCGAACTCGTCTTTATCCCAAGGCGTTGGAATCGGTGTCCCCGCCGCAACCAAATCCTTCCACTTCAAATTTTCCGGATCGAGCAATGCCGTCACATTCGGCTCCCAAGGCTCCGTCTTCTTCTCCGGCGGCAGATAGGCGACATCCGACGTATAGTACTCATCCGCCAACCCGGCGAACTGGTGTCCGAACTCGTGCACACCCACATATGCCGCCCACAGATTGTCGATCGCCACAGTTGCGTACTGATTGAAAATTCCGCCGCCACCGTAAGTCTGACCGTTCACCAGAATCTCAATGAACTCATACGGCGCAAATGACGCCACATCCCGCAGTGTCCGGTTCTCCGTCGTCAGCACATAGCGCTCGGTTCCAAACGTGTCGTACGAAGCACCCACCGGCGACCGCCGATAAATTCCGCTCGAAGGCCGCGACACGCCCGATTCTTCTGCCGCCGGACACAACCCCCACACGTTGAAATCTTTCTGGCGCTCACGAAATGGCGATGTCGAAAATAGTGCCTCCATAAATCGCCGGGCGTCTCGCTCAAACTTGGGACGCTCCGCCGCCGTGTAGCCATCGCCCAGTGCCAGCAAGTCCACTTTTGTCGCCGGATCGCCCATCTTCTGCAATTCGATCAACGCCCCCGGTGAGGGTGGACGCGACCGGTCGACGAATTTGTCTCTGGGATCCACCGCCATCTTCCAGACTTCCTTCCAGGCCGCCTTCCCATCCTCTCGAAAGCCGCTCCCATCGCGCTCTTTCACCGACACTTCCACCGGCCCGTCGGGACTCGGGAAGCGCAGCGACTCCGAAAACGTCCGGTTCCCGTGCAACGCCTCTTCCGTCGTTTTCCACTCCCCGAAAACGGAATTAAATCCGCGCGAATACAACACCTTCCCGTTCATTTTGTCGCGGACCTCAAACAGGTAATTTCCCAGCTGACTTTCATCGATCGTCTTGTTCCGATTCCCGGGCCACTCCAGCGGCTCAAGAACGACCCGATCCAGACTGAACCATTCTTCATGCGAGTTTCCGGTGTGGTAATAATCGACGCGTAGGGTGCGTGGAGTGGCGAAAGTTGCGGCAACACCGAAGAAGCAAACTAGAACAGAAGTAATAACAATGCCGAGCACTCGTTTCATGACCGGCATTGTAACTTACAGGCTGCGGAAGAGGTTAAGGCACAACTGCTTTTGGGCGGCGCAGCGGTTCACCGCTGCGATAAGTTGCCTGTTCTTAGAGGCGGCTTCAGCCGCTGAGGTCCCTTTGCCTGTTACGCGCCCGGCTTGATATCAACCGCCTTGTCGTTCTGAAACGTAATCACCAGGGGCTTTCCGTCATTTGCGTAATGCAGAGTTCGATAACCGTAATCGCCCGAACCTTCCGGAATACCTAGCCCAATCGCGAAGCCGGCCTGCAACTCGCTCATCCCCGCTTGCACTTCATGGGCGTCGATCTTCTGCCAGACATCCGCGGGCCAGTGCTTGTAGAGCTCGCGCGGATCTTCGATGAAGAAAATCTCGTCAATGTAACTTTTGAAATCGCTGCCCTTCTCCGCGCCAACCGCAACCGCATAATTCTTTCCGTCCAGCGGAAATACAGCCATCACCTGCTTGTTGTCCGGTGCCCGCGGAGAGACATCGGTCACCACGTCCTGAATCGCAAGCTTCTGTAAAGGCAGTAGCATTCCGGCCTCATGCGCGAAATCCGTCTTGCGGCGTTGCCGATCGTAGGGATAGTACCTCAGCTGATATCCGAACTCCACCCACACCGGCTGCTCGGTCAACTGCCGCGCCGTCTTCAGGTCGTAAGCGCGCAACTTCCTCGGCGTGACGTAGTAGTCGGCCTTCAATGCCTCTTCCTGCTTGGGCTTAGCGTCCTCCTTTATCGCCTCGTGGCGCTCGTGCACGACGAACGCCGCGCGCCCGCCCGCAAGCACAATGGCGACGACCAGAAAGACCTGCAGTTTTTTCTGAACCTCCGGATCAAAAGCCATGATTTTCCATTCGTGTGGGGACGGGCGACCTCGCCCGTCCGCGTAGCGACAGCCGCCCTCGGCTGTCCAGCGGAGCGCAACTCCTCGGCTGCCTGTGGTCACCGCAACCTTGATTCGCTATAGAATATGAGCAAGCGCTCTAGGTATCAATGTCCAGTATTCAACGAGCCGCAAAGGAAACCCATGCCCATCGCTCAGGACGACGTTCTAAACGCACTCAGGCAGTGCTACGATCCCGAAATTCCCGTGAACATAGTCGATCTAGGCCTGATCTACGACGTCCGCTTCGACGACGTACCCGAAGGTCAGCAGGATGTCACCGTCGATATGACTCTGACCGCTCAGGGTTGCCCCGAGCACGTGAACATCAGCGCGCAGGTCAAATCCCGCGTCGAACAGCTTCCAGGAGTCCGCAATGCCAACGTCAACGTAATCTGGGAACCCGCGTGGACTCCCGAGCGCCTGAGCCCCGAAGCCCGCAAACAACTCGGGATCGAATAGATGAACTCTTCGTAGAGACGCGGCGCGCCGCGTCTCTTTCGCGAACGCTCAATACTCCCCCAGTTGCTCAAACGCCCGCGCCGCGCGCTTCTCCGCCAACTCCTCAATCTTGCCGCCAATTTTGATTGCCAGATCCAGAAACCGCGTTCCCTGCCGTACATACGAAGGAAGCTCCTCGCGAATCCGTACGAACTGATCCGGATACTCGGACGCCAGCACCGCCAATCCCAAACTTCCCACCAGCACCGCCGCCGGACGTCTCCCCCGCAGCGCCAACATTGCCGCCGTTACCGCCGATCCCGCAATCGCCGCCCGCTTCCAGTTCTCCATGTCACCTCCTGACGTCATCTCCTGACGTGATTAATCGAAGCCATTTCCCGGCGCCCCGTCCCGACCGCGGCCATCTCCTGGCAGGATTCTAAACCACCGGCTTCATGCTTTATACTGCCGCCGACCCTGATCGAGCCAGTCCAAGTCATGTTCGAGCTATGTCCGAGCTATATCCGAGCCCTACCCGAGTTATACCTATGATGCGATTTCGAATGCTCCGGTTTCTGACTGTGCTTCTCTGCGCCGCCAATTTCGCCTTCCCCCAAGCCAAGCCCCGAGCCCGCGACCTCGGCGTCCCCTTCGACGGCAACCCCGGGCTGAACAACGCCATCACCGATGTCCGCGGCGTTGAAGTAGGACACACCACGCTAATCTCCGGCACCGGCAAACTAAAGGTCGGCGAAGGCCCGGTCCGCACCGGCGTCACGGCCATCCATCCGCGCGGGAAGGACGTTAATGACTCCGTCTTTGGCGCCTGGTTCACGCTCAACGGCAACGGAGAGATGACCGGCACGACCTGGCTCGAAGACTCCGGCTTTCTCGACGGCCCCATCATGATTACCAACACGCACAGCATCGGGGTGGTGCGCGATGCCGTCATCGCCTGGAAGGTGAAACGCGGCGAGCCCGACATGGAAGGTTACTGGTGGTCACTCCCCGTGGTGGCCGAAACCTGGGACGGCTATCTCAACGACATTAACGGATTCCACGTGAAGCCCGAAGATGCCTTCCACGCCCTCGATTCCGCGCACGGCGGCGCCGTCGAAGAAGGCAACGTCGGCGGCGGGACGGGCATGATTTGCAACGAATTCAAGGGAGGAATCGGAACTGCCTCACGCGTGCTCGATGCGAACGCCGGCGGATACACGATCGGCGTGCTCGTGCAATGCAACTACGGCCGCCGCGACCAGTTGCGCATCGCCGGAGTCCCCGTCGGCAAGGAGATTCCCGAGCACCCCGCCTACGGAGAAGACGTAGGCTCAATCATTATCGTCATCGCCACCGACGCGCCGCTGATTCCGACCCAACTGAAGCGCGTCGCCCGCCGAGCGTCTCTAGGCCTCGGCCGCGACGGCAGCTACTCCGGCGACGGTTCCGGCGACATCTTCGTCGCCTTCTCCACCGCGAATCCCGGAGCGGCTTCTCCCAAAGGAGTCCGCGACCTGAAAATGTTGCCCAACGACGCCTTGGATCCTCTGTTTCTCGCAACCGTCCAGGCCACCGAAGAAGCCGTGATTAATGCCATGGTAGCCGCTGAAACCATGACTGGCATCGACAACCACACCGTCATAGCCCTCCCGCATGACCGTCTGCGCGAGGTCCTCAAGAAATACAACCGTTTGTCAAAATAAGGGGAGTGTTCGTGTGGGGACGGGCGCTCCCGCCCGTCCAAGCCGAGCAAAGCTCGGCAGATGCCGCGGCTACGTCAACTTTCGGTCGCTAAAAGCGTTACCTTCGCCGCCCGACCATCGCGTTCTCGGCCGCAGCCCGCGAAGGACTACAATTCAAGCAGTGAAAGCCTACCGAATCGAGCGCATCAAGGGCGGCATGAAGTTTACCTGCACGCACTGTGCTCACAGTGTCAGCACCCTCGATTTCGACGCCACAGCCGGCAACCTTCGCACTCAAGCCGCAACCGCAATCAATGATCACGCCACCCGGACGCACCACGAGCCCGTGCTGCTTTCTTCTTCCGATAATCAGCAGCGCACCTGGCGCTAGAACTGCTTTCATAAATTCCTTTAGCTAGGCCGCATCTTCACTGCTTGCGGAAAAACTCCAGCTCAACGGTCGAGAAGGGCACGACTTCAGTCGTGCCGATAATCCTTCGAAAATGCATCGCGCTTTAGCGCCCGAGGTGTGCTTCTTGCGCCTCCAATCCTTCCGCAGCCTGTTCAGCCATGCAGGGCCGAAGAATGCGCGCCTCCAACCCTAAGGAACGGCCCTTTCGGGACGTCTGGCACTCAGCAGGACCACGCTGGCGCACGATTTTTTCGGTAACATGGTCTCCTCCACGGCATCCATGGGCATCATCATATGACCGAGCGCTTCAACTTCTCCGACCTTCGCGAACTGTTTGCCAGGGCCAACGAGGAAAAGTCTGGCGACCAGTTGGCCGGCATCGCGGCGCGATCGGAACGAGAACGAGTCGCGGCCAAACGCAAACTCGCGGACTTGACGCTCGACGAAATCGTCCGCCGCCCCCTGATCGATCCGTCAGACGACGCTGTTACCCGTCTGATACTCGACACATTCGACCAGGACGCCTTCAGCGCAGTCCGAAGTACGACGGTGGGTGAGTTTCGCGAGTTCCTCCTCGACGACGCAACCACCGGCACTCAATTGCAGCCGCTGCAGCGAGCCATCATCCCTGAAATTGCCGCCGCGGTAACCAAGCTGATGAGCAACAAGGATCTGGTCCTAGCCGCCGCCAAGATTCGCAACATCACCTGCTGCCGCAACACCATGGGAGAACGAGGAGTCTTAGGCATCCGCGTGCAACCCAACCACCCCGCCGACGATATCGGCGGAATTTTGTTGGCGGCATTCGAAGGACTGCTATACGGCTGCGGAGACGCAGTGATCGGCATAAATCCAGCCACCGACTCGGTCGAGACGGTCAGTGCGATTCTTACGGCGTTGAATCGCCTGGTGAATGCGTACGAAATCCCCACCCAGACCTGTTGCCTGGCGCATATCGCGACCCAACTCGCCGCGTTAGATCGAGGAGCGCCCGTAGATCTTCTCTTCCAGTCCGTAGCCGGCACCGAAGCGGCGAACCGCAGCTTCGGAATCACTTTGAATATGCTGCGCGAGGGCCGTGAGCAGGTTCTCGAGCATCATCGCCAACGCGATATTCAATGGGCCGGAGATCAAGTGATGTACTTCGAAACTGGCCAGGGCAGCGCTCTCTCCGCCGAGGCGCATCGCGGAGTCGATCAACTGACGCTGGAAGCGCGAGCTTACGGGGTCGCCCGAGCCTTCCAGCCTTTTCTAGTCAACAGTGTCGTGGGCTTCATCGGCCCCTAGTATCTATACGACGAGAGGCAGATCATACGCGCGGGACTCGAAGATCACTTCATGGGTAAGTTGCTTGGCCTGCCGATGGGCTGCGACGTCTGCTACACCAATCACGCCGCCGCCGACCAAAATTCCGCCGACAACCTGCTGCTGCTCTTGTCCGCGGCGGGCTGCAACTACTTCATGGGCGTTCCCTGTTCCGACGATGTGATGTTGAACTACCAATCCACCAGTTATCACGACGCCCTGGCCGCAAGACGCCTCTTCCAACTGCGTCCCGCACCGGAGTTCCTAGCATGGCTGCAACATATGGGAATCTATCGCGGCACCGAACCCGCATCCCTCGACTCCTCCGCCAGGCGGCAACTGATGCAGGGTCTGGAGTCTTCCCTGGAGAGCGCCCAGTAAATTCAGCCTAAGAATAGAAGTCGGGTGCCCCATCCTAACGTCGCGCCTTTCGACGTTTAGGGTGGGATTCCACGGCGCGTAAAACTTGGGTTTGTTTTGAAGAAGTAATGTTCCTACTTCGCCCGCGCCAGCGTGAACACTTCCTTCATTTCTTTGCCATGATCGACGAAGGTCCATTCTTCAACGTGGTGATCGGGATCAGGTTCCGTGAAGGTCACTTGCTGCATGTGTCCGTCGCCCGGACCGATGTTGGTGCCATCGAAGAATTCGAAGCTGACCGATTTCGCGTCCGCCGAGATGACTTTCATGCGAGGCTGATTGCCGGCTCCGCAGTAGTGGGTCATCAAAAGGCGGTCGCCATCCATATGAAACATGGTAATCATGTTCTCCGGACCGTGCCCGTGAATCTCGCTCATCAGCGCCGAGCCGCCCGCAGTCAATCGAAAGGTCACTTCAATCGGCTGCCCCTGGTTGTTTTTCCCGGCCCAGCTCCCTTCCATTCCCTTTAACATGTCGAATGACTTGCGCGCATCCGACTGCGCCATAAGCAGGCTGGCGGAGAGGACGATAATCACTGTCGCGGCGATGGCGGCGATTTTGCGAACCGAATTGTGAACAACCTTCATAGATTCCTCCGTTGGATTTATTTGTGCGGGCACTTTTTCGAGGCTTCAACTACACGCTTAAGTCGCGTCCAGAGGAAAATTCGGGTTTCCGCCGCCCAGCTTCTGGCTCAGGTGATTGGCGATCAGTTTGCCGTGGAAGCGGCCATTTTCGATAAAGATTTCATTCGTTCGCGAGCCCGAGACGATCACTCCCGCAACATAGATCCCCGGAACGTTCGATTCCAGATTCTCGGGATCGCAGACAGGACGAAGCTGTTCCGTGGCCAGTTCAATACCCACGCTGCGCAGAAAATCGTAATCGGGATGGTACCCGGTGAGCGCGAATACAAAATCGTTTTTCAGGCGAAGGGGACCCGATGAAGTCTGCAACACTACGCAATCCGCATTGATCTCCTGCACCGTACTGTCGAAATATGCGGTGATTTCACCCGCCTTGATCCGGTTCTCGATGTCGGGACGCACCCAATACTTCACGTTCGGATGCATCTGCGCTCCGCGATGGACGAGTGTGACCCGCGCCCCATGACGCCACAGATCCAAAGCCGCTTCCGCCGCGGAATTCTTCCCCCCAATCACCACCACGTCGGAGTCGTAATAAGGATGCGGCTCGCGATAGTAATGAAAGACTTTGTCCAGATCCTCGCCCGGGATATTGAGTTCATTGGCGAGATCGTAATAGCCGGTCGCAAGCACGATCTTGCGCGCACGATAGTCGCGGATGGCGTCATAGTGATCGGTTGTAGCGATCCGAAAATCTCCGTCTTCCCCCGTAATAGTCTTCACCCATTCGTACTGGTGGATGTTCAAATCAAAGTGCTCGGCCACGCGACGGTAATATTCCAGCGCTTCAAGTCGGGTCGGCTTCGCCAGAGACGTAGTGAAAGGCACGTCGCCAATCTCAAGCAACTCCGGCGTAGTAAAGAACACCATGTTCGTCGGATAGTGATAGATGGAATTGACGAGACATCCCTTGTCAATGACGAGGGCCTTGAAGCCAAGTTTCTGAGTCTCGATGGCGCAAGCCATCCCCGTTGGACCAGCGCCCACGACGAGCACGTCCGCCGCAGAGCCGTGCTGCTCCTGGGCCTTGGGGCGAGGCAGAGTCTCCGGAATCTGCTCGGCGGACAATAGAGTCGGAGTTCTCATCTCATTCTTAGGAAAATGACAATTGAGAAAGCACAATTGGAAAACGACAATTCTAGCATTGCCTGGAGCGTGTTTCACAAACGGCGCTTGGAAGGGGCGCGGCTTGAGCCGCGTCGTTTCGAGCCAGTTCGATCGGGACTTTGGCGCGGCTGCTGAAAACTTCTAGTGTAGAGACGCGGCTCGCCCCGTCTAGGCCACCCATGAACTGTGTTCGAGCAAGAACGGGAAGGGCACGGCTTTAGCCGTGCCGATGGAGCCGAGAAAGACGTGGGCTTTAGCCCCTGAGGGATGGAAACCCCAATACGGAACACGCTTCAGCAAAAGCGCCGTGGGGCGGCTTTTTTACTTCTTAACGCAGACCGCAACTCCGTCGCGAATAGGCAGAATGGTGGTAAACAGGTCCTTCGATTCGTAGACCAGCTTGTTGAATTCAAGGATAGCTTTGGTTTGCGCGTCAGGATTGGGCTTGCTGACCCGCCCGCTCCAAAGAGCGTTATCCGCGATAAAGAGACCGCCGCTCTTCAGGCGCGGGAGCGCTAAGCGAAAGGCGCGCGGGTAGTCGATCTTATCAACGTCGTTAAAGATGACGTCGTATTGCTCCTTCTCCTCCGAAAGAAATTCGAACGCATCGCCCACGCGCACCGTGATGCGCCGACTGACTCCGGCACGCTCGAAATAACGCCGCGCCTTATCGGCATTCTTCGGATCGCCATCGGTATAGACGACGCGTCCGCCATCGCCCACCGCACGCGCCCACCAGATGGTGGAATAGCCGATCGCCGAGCCCATCTCGAAAATCTTCTTGGCACCGCTGATGTTGGCCAGTTGGTAAAGCACGCGAGCGACGGCGGGGCCCACGATCGGCACTTTGTTCTTGCTCGCCTCAGCTTCCATTTCGGCAAGAACTTCGTCGCGCGGTGGCAGCATCGCGTAAATGTAGTCCTCAACTTCAGGGACTGTAATTCCGCCCATGCGCCAATCGGACTGTGCGGGTTGGTTCATCGTGTTCTGTCGCTCCACCGATTGATCTACGAAATCGTCTGCCCCGGCCGCATCTCCAGCACCTTCACGTCCGGCACCAATTTCTGCAATTCATTAGGCGTCCCCGTAAGTTGCGGAAACGTCCCGAAATGCATAGGGATCACAGTTTCCGGCTGCAGCAGTTTGCAGGCGTACGCGGCCTCGCGCGGCGACATGGTGAAATGGTCGCCGATCGGCAGCATTACAATCTTCGGTGCATAAAGATCGCGAATGATGGCCATGTCACTAAACACATTGGTATCGCCCGCGTGGTAAAGCTTGACTCCGTTCGAGAACTCGAGCACGTAGCCACAGGCTTCGCCGCCATAGATAATCTGGTCGCCATCCTGAATTCCGCAGGAATGCACCGCGTGCACCATGGTGACCTTCACCCCGGCGACGGTTTGCGTGCCGCCTTTGTTCATGGGCGAGGTCTGTTTCACGCCTTTTTTCTGCAGCCAAAAGCAGAGCTCGTAGATGCCGACGGCAATCGGGTTGAGCTTCTTTCCCACGTCGACCGCGTCCCCGATGTGATCGCCGTGTCCGTGCGTGCACAGCAGCACGTCGGCCTTCTTGACGTTCTTTTCACTCTCCGGGCATTTGGGATTGCCCGCAATCCACGGATCGATGTAGAGGGTCTTCCCTTCCGGCGTTTGGATGCGAAAGGTAGCGTGGCCAAGCCACGTGATCTGAATTCCTTGAAGATTCACGAAACGCTCCGGTCTAATCCGCGAACCAGCATTTTAGCAGGCTGCGGACAAAGGAATAACGCAACTTAGATTTTCTCCACGCTTTGCGACTTTGTCACTCCAGTGCCAGCTATAAGACTAGAGAAGATTTCGCCCGCTGCACAACTCCGCAACCGAGTTTATGCTTCATACAGAAGAGTCCTACCCCTCGAAAGGAGTCTTCCCATGGCTCGCTTGCCGTTTTGCCTGATGTTTGTGCTGCTCACGACGGCAGGCTTTCTTGTGAGTTTAAATGGTTGCGGCGGGGCAACTGCCAAAAGCGTTCCGCCCAATTCCCCGCTCATTCAGCACGTAGTGGTGATCTTTCAAGAGAATCGCACCCCCGACAACCTTTTTCATGATTCCACGCTGATCGCGGCCGGCGCTGACATCGCAAGTTCGGGTGATTCCCAGGGCCAGACCATCCCTCTGACCCCCATTGCTCTGGCAAACGATTACGATCTCGATCACTCCCACAAAGCCTTTGACTCGATGTATGACGGAGGCAAGATGGATGGGGCCGGCCTGATTAATGTGAATTGTGCTCCGACCGCCCAGAACTGCCCTCCACCCAATGCGCAATTTATGTACGTGAATCCGTCGGATGTACAGCCTTATTTCCAGCTTGCCGAGCAGTACACGTTCGGTGACCGCATGTTCCAGACCAACCAGGGGCCGAGCTTTCCGGCACATCAATTCATCATCTCCGGCACTTCTGCGCCGACCGCCACCAGCGACCTGTTTGCGTCGGAGAATCTCGCGGGAGGATCTACCGCGGGCTGCATTGCGACCGCCGGAACTACAGTTGCTTTGATCGACCCTTCGGGCGCCCAATCGGCGCACCAATACCCTTGTTATGATCACCCCACCCTGACCGACCTGCTCGACGCCAAAAACATCTCATGGCGCTACTACGCGCCTTCCGCGGGTTCAATCTGGACCGGCCCCGACGCAATCCAGCACATGTGCGTACCGCAAACGCAGAACGGTCAACTCGTCTGCACCGGCGCCGCCTGGAGCAATGTGATCATCCCGCAGACCCAGGTCTTGACCGACATCGCGAACCATCAATTGCCAGCCGTGAGCTGGGTCATTCCCAATGGCAGAGCCTCCGATCACGCAAATGACAACGACGGCTCAGGACCTTCGTGGGTAGCTTCGATCGTGAATGCCATCGGCCAGAGTTCGTACTGGTCCAACACCGCGATCTTCATAACTTGGGACGACTGGGGCGGCTGGTATGACCACGTCGCGCCTCCGCAAGTGCTGGTGAACTGCGCGCAGTGGGGTTGCGGATACGTGTACGGGTTCCGTGTGCCGCTCATCGTCGTCTCTCCCTACGCCCTGGCCGCTCACATTTCCCACACTCCGCACGACTTCGGCAGCATCCTCAGGTTCATCGAAGAGAACTTCGACCTGCCCTCGCTAGGTTACGCCGATGCCTACGCCGACAATCTCTCCGATTGCTTCAACTACAACCAGACGCCACTGAAGTTTCAGACCATCCCGGCGGCGTTAAGTGCGGAGCATTTTTTAAATGACCGAAGACCGCCGACCGACCCTGACGACGACTGATCGTGATGAAATCGGAGATCAGGTTTGTTGGAGAGTGCGGGCAACGAGGAACCAATGCGCGGGAACGCTGGTTTAATTTAATCGCTCGGAAAAAGTCCGCAGCGCTTGCATAGCACGAGCCCTCAGTCGCCGCTTACGCCGCATTTGCAAATACCGCTGCCGCTCCCAAGCTGAAAAATAAAGGAACAAGTCGTGGTCAGAGAGGCATACTCTGCTTGGGACAACTCCTTATCCTTGTAAATCACAGGGACTACGGAGTAAGTTTTCCCGGCCGGGGGTGCCGGCGCAAGTGTGGTGCCCCAAGCGGTCATGCCTGCAGCCGGTGGATTGACACTGGCTGCGTCGCAGGGAACCGCAGTTTCAACCGTGGCAACCAACTTGATAATGATGTTGGTCGGGGCTATTCCCGTGATCGGGTTACTGGTCAGATCATTCTTGGCTGACATGGAGCGGAATCCGTCCGGCGTCACCGTGCAGGCACAGCATTCGTTCATTTCTTCGCGGGTGTCGAAGACATAAGTGTTGACGCAAAGATTACCCATGCCCGGTCCGCCGGGATCTGACGCGCCGCTGTTGGAGAGAATTAAAGTAGAATCTCCATTCTTAAGATAAGTCGCATAACCCACCTGGAACGAGTCCGGAGTCGTCGGGTTAAGTATTAGCACCTGAGAGTAGCCCAGGCTGGAAAGAACCAACGTCGCGAAAATGACCGACAAGCGCATTTGCATACCCTCCAGGCCAGACCTTAACATCTAAGATTGCGGTGTTCCATTCCCCGGATAGTCGAGCTAACATGGACTACCTAAATAGGTTAGGCACCGGGTTCCCGCTGTCACCTCGGATTCTGGACGCTTCCGATCGGCGACTGTCACTGTCCGCCAGTATTCCCATCCCACACCGCGAAATCCCTGCAAATACGGTCGCTCAACGATGCCCTTTCGAGGAGTCCAAGACTCGATTCCCGAGCGCGGCCACTTAACAGACTTTGGACTTTGCGGGCAAAACTTCAACCCATTCCGCTCACGCCGAAACTCGTGTATAAGATGGTGCTCAATGTCCGAACTCAAGTCCGAACTCAAAGTGTTGCTCGCACGCGACGCCATCGCCAAGCGGGTCGCCGAGCTGGGAAAAGAGATTGCGCGCGATTTTGACGGGCAATCGATTATCCTGGTCGGCGTTCTCAAAGGCGCAGCCATTTTTCTGAGCGATCTTGCCCGCCAGATTCCCCTCGACGCCACCTTTGACTTTATCGGAGTTTCCAGTTACGGCAACCGCCCCACGGTCAAAGAAGATCCGGCCGGCCACGCCGCATGGGACTCGCTCGGCGAAGTCCGTTTGACCAAAGACATGGATAGTTCAATGACCGGCCGCAACGTAATTCTGGTCGAAGACATCCTCGACACCGGCCTGACGCTGAACTACATTTCGAAGCTGGTGCAGGCGCATCAGCCGAAATCGCTGCGCATTGCCGCCCTGCTCGACAAGCCCTCGCGCCGCAAGCAACCGATCAAAGCGCATTACATCGGCTTCACCATTCCCGATGCTTATGTCGTCGGCTACGGCCTCGATTATGCGGAGCGCTACCGCAACCTACCCGATATCTGCGTGCTCGATAATTTGTAATTGGAAACAACTTCTCAGTTCTCGGTTGGTTTTTCTGAGAACTGAGAACCGAGAACTGGGAACTTTTCGACTAACGAATTAAGCCTCAAATTACCAATAGAGCCCGCAGGAGCCAGCGCGACCCCCTGCTAAAATGAAGCCTGTGAACCCGACCGCCATGCCAACCTTGCGCGCTTCCGAAGTCGAACCCCTCCTGCTGGAAGTGGCGGACGTGGTCAACACCACGCTCGACCTGGAAACAACGCTGCGGCGCGTGGCGGAACTGGTACGCAAGGTCATCGACTACGAAATTTTCGCGATCCTCCTTCTCAATGAGCAGCGTCAGGAATTGTACGTCCGCTTCCATGTGGGATATCCGCCGAAAGTCGCCGAGCGTGTGCGCGTAAAAGTAGGCCAGGGCATTACCGGACGCGCAGCCCAAACCCGGCAGACGGTGCTGGTCCCCGACGTAACCCAGGAAGAGGCTTACATTGAGGCCCTCCCCAACGTCTGCTCTGAACTGGCGATTCCGCTCATCGTCAAGAACCGTGTGATCGGCGTGATCGACATTGAAGCACGCGAAAAGGGCTATTTCACCGAAGAGCACAAACGCCTGCTGACGCTGATCGCGTCGCGCATGGCGGTGGGCATCGAGAATGCCCGGCTGCACACCCGCATCACGCGCCAAGCTCGAACGCTGCTTCTTCTGAACGAGATTGCGCGCGAACTCACGTCAATCTTAAACCTGGATGAACTGCTCAAACGTATCGCCGAACTGCTCAAGCGCCTGATCGACTACCAGATGTTCAGCATTCTGCTGTTGGATCAGACGGGCGAAAAGTTGCAACACCGGTTCTCCCAGCGCTTCGAGGAGACTCTGCATCTGAAGCACGATATCCCACTCGGCCGTGGCGTCGTGGGGTATGCCGCGCAAGCCAAGGAAGCGATGCTGGTGCCCGATGTTGCCGAGAGCTCCCTATACATCGCCGGAAATCCGGAGACGCGTTCGGAACTCGCTGTTCCCCTGATCTACCAGGAGAAAGTAATCGGAGTGCTCGATCTTGAGCACACCCGCCGCGGCTACTTTACCGAGGATCACAAGCGCACCCTGATTACGCTCGCCGCGCAGTTGGCAATCGCCATTGAAAACGCCCGACTGTACGAGCAGATTGCGCGACAGGAGCAGCGCCTAGAACGCGATCTCGCCTTGGCCCGCGAACTGCAATTTCGCCTGCTGCCGCATTCGCGTCCGAAGATGCAGCACCTCGACGTGGAGGCGAAGTTTGTTCCAGCCCGCGCCATCGGCGGCGATCTCTACGATTTCGTCCCGTATTCATTGTCGCGCCTGGGGATCGCGATTGGCGACGTAAGCGGCAAAGGCGCGCCGGCTGCCATTTATGCCGCGCTGGTCAGCGGCATTCTCCGTTCCCATGCGCCCATTGAGCCCGGTCCGGCGGAGATGCTCTCGGCCGTGAATCTGTCGCTCGCGGAACGCAGGATTGCGGCCCAATTCGTCTCGATCATTTACGCCGTGTGGGACGACGAGAAGCGGACGCTCTTGATCGCAAACTCAGGTTTGCCGAAGCCCATCTATTGCCATGACGGCAAAATTGAGGTTGTCGAGGTAACCGGCCTGCCGCTCGGATTATTCGACGAGGCCGAGTTTGACGAACTCAGTTTCAAGGCCAAGCCCGGAGACATGTTCGTGTTCTTCAGCGATGGCATTCTCGACGCGCGCAACCGGCATGGCCATTCTTTTGGGCCAGAGCGAGTGGAAGCCATCGTCGCCGCCTGCGCCACCAGGTCCGCGGATTGCGTGGTGAACGAAATCTTCAAGGCAGTGACCGAGCACGCCGCTGGTGTGGAGACGTTCGACGACCAGACGGTGGTCGCGATCAAAGTGAAAGCCGGTCCGGGCAAACGCAAGTGAAGGGCGCCGGAGAATCGCAAGCGTTTCGCCCGCCCGCATTCGCGTATCATGGTGCGGCCTCGGGCATGCGTGTCGCCGAGCTCTACTGCGAGGCCGTGGGTCTCGAAAGCCTGGCTACGCGACACGGAACTCCGCTCTACGTCTATTCCGCGGCCATGATCCGCGCCCGCGTAAACGCCTTCGCTCATTCGTTTCGTTCAGTTCCTCACACGCTGTGCTATTCGGTGAAAGCCAATTCGACGCTCGCAATTCTGCGCCTGCTGGCCGACGAAGGAACCGGCTTCGACGTCGTTTCCGGCGGCGAACTGCAACGAGTTCTACGCGTAAATCGGAAGGCCGCAAGCAAGGTTGTGTTCTCGGGCGTCGGCAAAACAGCCTCCGAGATGGAAATCGCGTTGCGCGCGGGGATACTGCTCTTCAACATTGAGAGCGCTTCGGAATTGAATCTGCTTTCCGCAATCGCGACCCGATTGAAGAAACAAGCGGCGGTGGCGATGCGCGTCAATCCCGATGTCTCGGCAAAAACTCACCCCTACATTTCGACTGGACTGCATCAACACAAGTTCGGTGTACCGATTCCTGAAGCACAGATGCTCTACCCCCAAGCCGCAAAGCAGCGTTATCTGAACGTGGCTGGAGTAAGCGTTCACATCGGATCGCAGATTACCGATGTCGCTAGCTTCCAGGAGGCACTCGAGCGCGTCGCCGATCTGACTCGAGCGCTGCGCAAACAGGGCCACGACATTCGCTACATCGACGCGGGCGGCGGCTTGGGAATTTCCTACGAGGGAGCGCAGAAGAGTTTTGAGAAACAGATTACAGCATACGCGCGGGCAGTAGTTACTCCGTTGCGTGGATTGAAACTGCATCTACTGCTGGAGCCGGGACGCTCCATCGTGGGCCCAGCGGGTGTTTTGCTAACCCGAGTCCTCTATCGAAAAACGAATAATGGCAAACGCTTTCTGATTGTCGATGCGGCGATGAACGATCTGTTGCGTCCCTCTCTGTACAGCGCGTATCACGAGATCGTGCCGGTGACCTGCAAGTCGCGCGCAATGGAAATAACGGACGTAGTCGGCCCCATCTGCGAGACCGGCGATTTCTTCGCGCGCGACAGAAAACTTCCGCAAGTAAACGAGGGCGATCTGCTGGCGATCCTGGACGTAGGCGCCTACGGATCGGTACTGGGATCGAACTACAACACGCGCGGCCGCGCAGCCGAAGTGCTGGTGGATGGTGCGAAAGCGAAAGTGATCCGACGGCGAGAGAGCTTGCAGGACCAACTGAGGACAGAGGCCTGACTTTAGTACTGTTTTATTGATTGGTATTTCGGTCCAACATAGCGTTGGTGTTTTTGTACTGGAGGCAGCCTTGAATGACCCGCGCTTATCTCGGATCAACCCCCCATTCTCGACCGCGAAGGCTCTCTTCGCATGTTCGGTGCTAGGTTGCATTGCTACCCTATCGGCTTTTGCTCAGGACACCCCAGGCTACGTGTTCCACCCCAATCAAGAGGTTCGCGTCACCCATCTGCCCACACCAACGGCGCAATCGGCGAACAAAACCGCGGTGCTCGCCACCGCGCTGGAGTCGATCCTCCAGGACAAAGCCGTGTGCTGCGGAAAGAACTCTGCCCTTGAAGATACGGTGCTCATAACTCCGCAGTCATTGAAGGAACTCAGTGCCAAGCTGCAGGGAAAGCATGTCTTAAGCGACGGCCGGTCCGTACTGGTTAGTGCGGAATATATCGCGCAAAGCTCGATCACCCCCGATCTTATGATCAGTTCCCTGATGGACCAACACGCTCTGCTAATGAATTGGAGTTCGCATTTCTACGTGCTCTACGGAGCGATCTATGATGAAACTGTCTACAGCAGCGGCCAGCGTCAATTCGCAATCCGCAAACTCTTATTGCTCGATCCACGATTCTCCGATCAACGAAGCAAAATAGAATTCAACCGCGAAATCGACGATTGGGAAAAGGTAGAGGGACTTTTGACGCTGACAGTTGCGCGGCAATAGCCCGTGCGTGAGAACTCGTCTTGAGCCAATCCGGTAGAGTGCAGTGATCGAGAACCCAGCCCCGGAGGGGCGAACGAACTTAGCCCAGCGCTTCAGCGCTGGGTAAAGTGGAAGAAATGATTTAGTCCCGGAGGGACGACCGAGTTCTCAGGCACACTGCCGTTCATCCGTTACAGCGACTCCAAAAAATTCGTCACCGCTCGCAGCACCGGCTCGGGCTGCTGGATAAAGAGCGCGTGTCCCAGGTTGCGGAACCTCACATGCGTGTGATGGGGCAACAAGCGCGTGGCCAGAGCAACGTCCGCGTCCGACATCAAGCCGCCTAATTCCTGACTGGCTTGCAGAAGCAGCGTCGGACAAACAATTCCGCGCAATAACGTCTCGCCGTCCCAACCTTCGATCGAAGATCCATCGAGCGTCATTTCGTAAGTGTCAGGGTCAGCCTGCTGCACGCAGCGCGCCCAGGACAGCAAGTACGCCTCATCGTTGCCGGGCAGTTCGCGGATCGTAGCGGTCTCATCGGTGCCTGGAACCGGCAGCACAATTTTGCCGATGCCATCGGCAATCTGCTCAACCGAGCCCCCTGTGCGCGCGAGATCGCGCAGTCCCGAGAATAGCGCCCTGTACATCGGATGATGAGGTATCGGACTATGAAGCATGACGTTCTGAAGTTGCCGAACGGCAATCATGTTGTCGCCCAGAATCAGGGCGCGCACCAGTTCCGGATGATGAGAAGCAACCCACATGCCCAACATGCCGCCGAGAGAATGTCCGAAGAGAACAGCAGGACCGGAAACGCGCTCGCGCAGAAGGCGGATGATGTCTTCGGCATACTGCGCTCCGTGATACCCGCGAGCTACGTGCGATGACTTGCCGTGGCCGCGAAGGTCAGGCGCAAAGACGTGCCAGCGCAAGCTCAATGCGGGAATCACCGGCAGAAAAACCTGCCATCGCCGCCCAAGTCCATGCAACAGCACAAGCGGCGGCCCATGGGCAGGGCCTTCCGCATAGTTCAAGCGAACGTTCAATTGAACTGCATCGGCGTCGAATATATGCTCGACCAGGCCTGGAGAGTTTTCGCTCACAACATTTTCGCTCGGAACAGTCACTGGCTTGCAGCCTCGGCGGCGTAAGTCAGTTTGCCGCCCACCCAGGTCTTGAGCACCTTAACATCTCGAATCTTGGCGGGATCGATACTGAGCACGTCATCGCTCAGCAAGACCATGTCGGCCAACTTTCCCGAGGTGATCGAACCTTTTTCGTTCTCCTGAAATTCGGCATAGGCCGACCCCATTGTGTAGGCCTCGATCGCTTCTTTGATGTTCAACTTCTGCTCCGGAAACCATCCCTTCGGATTCTTGCCATCGAGGGTGGCCCGGGTTGTGGCCGCATACAGGGTGAGCATGGGATTGAGCGGCGCCACGTTCCAATCCGTGCCCAGGGCGAGGCGAACGCCGTGGTCGAGTAAAGTGCGGAAGGCGTAGGTTCGGGACGCGCGGTCGTGTCCAATGCGGCGCTCAGCCCAGCGGCCATCGTCGATAGCGTGATAGGGCTGCACCGATGCAACCACGTGGAGTTGCGCGAAGCGGTCGAAATCTTTCGCCGCCGTGTGCTGGGCGTGCTCAATACGCCAACGGCGATCGCGGCTGCCATGCGCCTTTTCGATTTCGGCATAGATGTCAAGGATCGCCGAAATTCCAGCATCTCCAATGGCATGAGTGCAGATCTGCAATCCGGCGGCATCGGCGCGCATCATGCGGTCGCGCATCAGGGAGACGGGATGCATCTCATCCGAGAGCAGACCTCGATTTCCCGGCTGGTCTGAAAAAGGTTCAAAGAAGTACGCGGTGGACGAACCGAGCGAGCCATCTGCGTAGGCCTTCACCGCTCCAATGCGCAGATACGGACCGCCAAACGCCTGCCGGATGCCGATCTTCACCTGGTCGTCCACCTGCGTGATCAGCGGCGCGGCATAGATGCGCGTGGTCAGCTTGCCTTCGCCGAGCAGCTCCGAGTAGATCGCGATGTCGGCATAGTCGGGGTTCATGTGCTGGACGCTAGTCACGCCGAGCGACGCGGCGTGTTCGAGGGCGCGTTCAATTGCGTGGCGTCGCTGATCGTGGCTCGGCGGCGGGACCGCTTTAAATAGTAAGTCCATGGCCGCGTCTTTCAGTGCGCCCGTCGGATTACCCTGCCGGTCGCGGACAATCACTCCGCCCGCTGGATCGGTGGTTTGAGCGGTGATCCCCGCCAGCTTTAAGGCGAGTGAGTTCGCGAGGACCATGTGGCCGTCATAGCGGTTCACAGCAACCGGCGTTTCGGGCGTTGCCGAATCTATCAATTCCTTGGCCGGCAGTTCCGCCGGATTCCATTTGGTCTCATCCCAATCGCCGCCCAGCAGCCAATCTCCTTTAGCGGTTTTCGCGGCGCGCTCGCCAATGCGGCGGGCAAATTCTTGCGCGCTGGTAGCATCGTTCAGTTGCACATTGTCGAGTTGCGATCCACCATCCGTGAAGTGCACATGAGCATCGTTGAATCCCGGCAGCAGCCGTTTTCCAGCGGCATCGACGACGCGGGTGTGCGGCCCGCGCCAGATGTCGATCTGCGCATTTGATCCAACTGCAACGATGCGGTCGCCGAAAATGGCAACCGCTTCAGCGTCAGGGCGCGACGAATCGACCGTCCAGATACGCGCATTTTGGATGATGAGGTCCGCGGCCGGCTTATCTTGCGCGAAGACACACATCACGCAACCGAGGACGACGAAAATCTGCAGGGAACATTGCTTCATAATTTTCTGCCGGCTAAATTCCGGTGAAACGGTCGTCAAACGCTATTGCCTGCATATACTGAGACGATAAAGAGTGTTAAGAACCGTCCCTGCTTTTCTCTTCCTGCCACCTAACACCTGCGACCTGCCCTTCAGCGTTCTCCCCAGTTAAGCTTGGTGGCAAGCACTTCGAAAAATGTCTTCTGAAAACGTACCAGTTGAGCCCGATGCTCCGACTTATCGCAGCGCACGATATCGCCGTCCCGAGCGGGCATCCCAATCTGTCCATCGAAACTCAGATAGGCTTCTTCCTTACCTGTGTTGACGTGGATTTCGATCTCGACCGTATCGCGCACCACCACTGGACGATGGGTCAATCCGTGCGGCGAGACCGGAGTAATCACGAAGGCATCCACATCCGGGTTCAGAATCGGCCCTCCCGCTCCCAGAGAATACGCGGTAGATCCCGTGGGCGTGGCGATGATCAGCGCATCGGCCCGGTAGCTCGACACGAACTCCGCGTTCACAAAAACCTCGAAGTGGTTCAAGCGCGCGATAGCGCTCTTGCTCACCACCACCTCGTTCAAAGCGGCGTGCGTGGCCAGTATCTGGCCCCCCCGGATCAGCGAGCCACTCAGCATCGACCGGCTCTCCACGATGTAGCGCCCTTCCTCAATCGCCTCCAGCGCTGGATAGAGATCGGACAGTGCAAGTTCGGTCATGAATCCAAGCGTGCCCAGGTTGACTCCGAGGATAAGTGTCCCAGCCTTCGCAACCGCGCGCGTCGCTGACAACAGCGTACCGTCGCCGCCAAGCACCAGAGCCAGACCCGGCGTTCGAGTGGCTAACTCGCTTCGCGGCACCACCGCCGACGCGGAGAAATACGCGGCGCTCTCCTCGTCCATCACCACCGCGTAGTTGTGCTGCTGCAGCCATATTTCGAGCGGCGGCAGAACTTCCCGCAGCTCGGAACGGTCCGGCTTCGAAATAATGGCAACGGTCTTCTGGCGAGTTGGGCTTTGGGGAGACTGCGACATGTCTTCAGGCGTCTCTTTCGGCTCTTCTTCTGACATCGGACTTCCGATTGTACAGAATCAGCAATCCCAAGCGGCGAAAACTCGACCGAAAAGATGGAAACCCAGTTTCATACTGCATCGATCTCCAGCTTGCGGAAAAATTGAGTATTGTACTTGGTTTTTGGGTGGCGCAGCGGTTCACCGCTGCGATGACTGCATTGTCTTGAACACGGCCGCTGAGGTTGCCGTCCTCGCTCCGAGACGATTTTTGCATTGTATTCAGATGCCCCTTTAGGGGTTAGGCCTCGAACGCTGAGTTTTTCAGCAAACCGTGCAGCAGGAATTCGCGATTGCCTTCGCCGCCAAGAATGGGAGACTCGATCCATTCGCACTGTGCGCAGCCAAGTTCCAAGAGCGCCGCCTCTACTCTGGCCACGGCCGCCAGCTGCGCCGATTCGTCGCGCACGATTCCTCCCTTACCAACCAGTTCCCTGCCCGCTTCGAACTGCGGTTTCACCAGCACCACAATCTGGCGTGCTGTCGGCGCAGTCGGGTTGGGATTCGAACTGGCGCAAGACCGAGCCGCGCGAATCACGGCCGGCAACACCAGCGTGGCCGAGATGAACGAGACATCCATAGCGATGAAGTCGATTGGCTCGCCAACATTGCCGGGTTCGAGGTAGCGAGCGTTGGTTTTCTCCAGTAGCCGAATGCGTGCATCATTGCGCAGTCCGAAATCCATCTGACCATACCCGGTGTCCACGGCAATCACCTTCGCGGCGCCATGCTGCAGCATGCAGTCGCTGAAGCCGCCGGTGGAAGCGCCGATGTCGAGACAAACTTTGCCGCCAAGATCGATGCGCCAGTGCTCAAGCGCCTTCTCCAACTTAAGCCCGCCCCGGCTGACGTAACGGAGGTCCTCGCCCAGCAGTCGCAAAACCGAAGTTGATCCCGCGTCAATCAATGCACCCGCCTTCTCGATCTTCTGCTCATTTACCAGAACTTTTCCCGCAAGGATGAGCGCCTGCGCCCGTTCGCGCGACGGCGTTAGCCCTCGATCCACAAGCAACTTGTCGAGACGTGTCTTGGCCAAGGTCAGCTCATCGCGGGGAGTCAATACAGCAAGCACCCGATGCAGTGCAAAATGTTGAACAAGTTGGGTTAACACAAGGTTACAAGAGTAAGATCCCGCTTTTCCACAAACTTTTCCTCTATGGTGTTGAAAAGTTTGAAACCCAATCGGATGATTGGGTCATCGGTTGATCGAAAGTCAAAATCGAAATTCAAGACCCAAATTCAACGAAACGATTTGCACTTCGGATTTGCACTTCGGATTTGCACTTCAGAAGACCGGATCACCGATGACCAGATCACCCCGATGATTTCCTAGCCCGCGACTTCTTCCAGAGTCTTCTCGTCGATGTCGAAGTTGGCATGCACGTTCTGCACATCTTCGTTATCTTCGAGCGCTTCCATCAGGCGGATCATTTGCGCCGCCTGCTGTCCTTCGAGCTTGATATACGTATCCGGAACCATGCTCACGCTTGAGGAGATCGGGGTAATGCCGGCCTTCTTCACAGCCTCCAACACGGTTTCGTAAGCGGAAGTATCGGTCAGAATTTCCCAGTTCTCGCCTTCATCCTTTAAATCCTCGCCGCCCGCCTCCAGGATGATATTCATCAGGTCGTCTTCCTTTGCCGCCGATTTCGGAATGATGATGTCGCCCTTTTTGTGGAACATATACGCAACCGCACCCGCCGCGGCCATATTCCCATTGTTCTTCCCGAACACGTGCCGGATTTCACTCACCGTACGATTGCGGTTGTCGGTAGAAATTTCCGCCAGCAAAGCCACGCCGCCCGGCCCGTAGCCCTCAAGCACAAATTCTTCGTAAGTCAGGCCCGGCAGTTCGCCGGTTCCGCGTTGGATGGCGCGCTTGATGTTGTCCGCCGGCATGTTCTCCGACTTCGCCGCCAGGATCGCTGTCCGCAGTCGCGGGTTCATGTCGGGATCGCCGCCCGACTTCGCCGCCATCGCGATTTCCTTGATGAGACGGGTGAATATCTTGCCGCGCTTGGCGTCAAGCGCGCCCTTCTTGTGCTTGATAGTTGCCCACTTCGAATGGCCGGACATAGCGATACCTCGTGTCTATGGAACTAAAGCGTAAATGTCGATGATTCTCGGAATTACGGATCCGCCCGCGGAGGAAATCACAGGATCAGCCTCGACGTAAAAACCTTCAGGCGAATGGAGATTATAGCATGAGGACGGCCCGACCAATAACGACCGGCGGGTGCCCCACTCATTCGCGTCCTTTGCGAATGAGCGGGTAGCGTGCGGATTGCACCCTGCCAGATATGGGCAGCGTGCGGTAGGCTGGGTTGGCTCAAAACATGTCCACCAAACCTCTTGACCGCCTTCTTGCCCAACTCGAAGCCTCCCGTTATCGCTTCGGACGCCAGGAGGCCGCAAGCATAGTGAAGTTGCTCAAGCGTCTCGACGCCGCGCGCTTCCCCGATCCAGCGTCGCTGATCCGCTTCCATGAGACGCTGCTTTTCCTGCGCGCCTTTCCTCAAGGTCCATCCGTGGTCCGCCTCACCGAGCGCATTCTGAATAATTTCCACAAGAAAGTGGAAGTATTGCTCAAAGCCGGCGCCGACAAGGACGCCTTCGACACGTTCGAATTTTCCGGCATAGCCGGCACACAGATGGAAGACACGCTCAGCTTCGACGTCGCCAGATGGCTGATCAAGCGCCTGCCCGGCCAAGTCGAAATCGCCTGGGGTAACGATAACAACGAAAACTACGAACCCGGACGAGAGTTAGGCAACACGGGTCCGCGTTTCATCCCCCTGCTCGAAGACGACGCGTATGTCGAAGCAGACACGCCCTGGCGCCGATGGCTGGAAACGGCTGGAGGCACGAAAAACTACACTCCGGCATGGTTGATCGAGCGCTTCGAACAGTTGCTCCTCCCGCCTCAACAAAGAGCCGAGCTCTACGAATCGCTGCGCGTCCCCCTGCGTTGGAATCTAAAGAACTCCGTCATCACAAGAACGCGAAACTGGAAACCGGCTCGCAAAGTTTTCGATCACCGCATTTTCTATCACACGACACCGCTAATCAGCCGCAGCCAGGTGTCGCTCGCCGACGAACTGGCAAGGCGTCCATCGAAACTAACCAAGCTCTCGCGCAAGCAAGGCGAAGAGATCACAGACATGATCCGCGAGGTGATGCTCGTGCGCTACCGCGAACTCTACGGCACAACCCTCAGCGACCCGTGGTCGGTAGTCCGAGCCGATGTAGGGCGAGGAGTAACCATCTATCTCTGGAATCTGTCCCCCGACCGCCGCCTCCCGCTGCGGGCCTGCGTAGCCGGATTGACGCTAAAGAATGGCGTGCCCATCAACTACATCGAAGCCATCGGCCTCTGCGAGTGGATGGAGGTAGGCTTCAACACCTTCTACACCTTCCGAGGCGGCGAAGCCGGATGGATCTACGCGCAAGTCCTGCGCTGCCTGTGCCACCGCATGGGAACGACCTGCATCTCGGTCTATCCCTATCAACTGGGCCATGAAAACGAAGAAGCGATCGAATCGGGGGCATTCTGGTTCTACCGCAAGTTAGGCTTCAGGCCAGGACGCCCCGATCTGCAAAGACTGGCCGAGCGAGAAGAAAAGAAAATCGCCGCCGATTCAAAATATCGGACCTCCGCAGGCACGCTGAAGCGCCTGGCGGCAGGCCACGTCTTTTATGAACTGCCCGGAAGCGAAGTGGGAGTGTGGGACAAATTTTCGACCCGCAACATCGGACTCCAAGTCAACCGTCGGATGGCCCGCGATTTCGGCGGAGACTCCGTCCAAATGCGCCAGCAGTCCAGCCGTGCGCTGGAGCGAATACTGCGAGTCAGCACGTCTTCCTGGACGCCACTGGAAAAATCAGCCTTCGAGAATTTTGCGCTCGTTCTAACGAAAGTGCCGGGATTGCGCGCCTGGACACGAGAAGAAAAAGAAGACCTCGTCCGAATCATCCGCGCCAAAGCCAAACCGGATGAAATGTTTTACTTGCATCTTACGCAGCGGCATCCGCGGCTAAGAAAGACCCTGCCGACCCTGGGGTCTCTAGTCGTTGCACTGTAGAATGCTCTCGTTGAAACCTATCTCTTTGCGCGTCCAGCTCTGGTCAATTTAGGCACTGACCCTGGTAATTGGTATTGCGCTGTTGCCCTGTCTTCGATTTTGGTTCTTTGGCATAACACAACTGGGGGTGCCCCATCCGTCGCGTGCCTTTCGCGAAGGGTGGGCCGCGATGCCGTCGGCAGCGAGAAGGTTGGACACTCCCACATTCGGAACTCAATCATTCCCCCTGCTCTGCAATAAAAGCATCCACCGTCACGACCGTAGCCTGCGTCGGAAAAATCTTCTCCGTGAGAACGCGGTGAACTTCCGGATCGGCATCGAAACACGCATCCTTGAGGACGACGCACCGGAAGTCCAGGTCAAACGCCCGCCGCAGCGTGGAAAGAGTAATCCCACTCGTCGAAATTCCAAAAAACACCAAATTCTCAATGCCACGAGAGCGAAGAATCAAGTGGAGCTGGTTCTCCGAAAACGCGCTGATTCGTTGCTTATGCACTACTAGCTCCCCAGGGCGAGCGATAGAACTGGAATTCAGCCGATGCGGTGCCCTTCACGAAAAGATTGTTCTCCTTCACCCGCTGAAGCCGCGAGTTAGTATCTGCAATTTCAGGATGGCCTTCCGAAAATCCAAGCCCCACATGGATGATTAGAAATTGTTTCTCCCGGCCGAATTCCACCGCTTTGGATGCATTCGGAATGATTGCCTCAGCGCCAGGAGCAAATCCAAGAATGCCTTTTTGGAAGTCGAGAGTCAGCAAAGCCGTTTTTTTTGGATCAAGTTTCATAGGGCTTCCTTTCGTCTTTCTTGATGATGCGGCAATGCCACAGCCGATGCGACTTCACAAGCCTCCCGTTCGGCGCACCCGATACGCATACACCACCGCCAGCAGCGGAGGCGCAAGCAGAAATCCCCAGAACGGAATCGCAAATCCAAGTATCAGTGGAACGAGAATCGAAGCCCACATCGGCACCCGCGCAACGCGGCGCATGATGTAGGGCTGCAGCAGAAACCCATCTACCACAACGATCGCCGCATAAAGAATGACCACGTAGAGCGGATGCTGCCAGTCTCGCCAACGGAGGACAGCGGCCAGCACCGGGCCGAGCAATCCGAGGATGGGCCCGAAGTGAGGAATGATCTGCAACACCGCAGCCATTACCGCCCACAGCGGAGCCCACGGAACACGAATGATCCACAAACCGATGAACCAGAGAAGCCCCACCGCGAGCGAGTCCTGCAGTTGAGCAATGGCCCAGCGCCCGAGAGCGGAGGCGGTGATTCGGACGTGATTGGCGGTGATCAAGCGGCTGTCGTCAAGCGCCGGTGTGACTGAGAACCTTCACCATAAACGCGTCACGGCGGTCACGCAAATGTGTCGTCAAGCTCTCGCCTCCAAGTTGCCGCCTACGAGTCGCGACCGAACTTGAACAGCCTCTTTTGACCGTGTATAACCATTTAGGAAGGCGCGATGCCGGGCGCCATGGCGAACCGTTACTTTAAGCCCTTCTGGCATGCGGCATGCAGACCGATATTTCCTCAAAACGGTCTGCAAAGATTGACTTTAAAGCGGAAGTGGTGGAACTGGCAGACACACCATCTTGAGGGGGTGGCGCCGAAAGGCGTGGGGGTTCAAATCCCCCCTTCCGCACCATCATCCTGATTCCCGCGAATCGCCAACGCGATCGGTAAGAGAAGATCGGAATTTGAATCGGGCCCTGGCCCGGACGGAGTTTTGTTTCCCATGACCATTTTGATCATAGTGATTCACGTTATCGTTTGCTTTTTCCTGATTGCGGTCGTGTTGCTCCAAAGTGGAAAGAGTGGCGACCTGGCTGCCGCTTTCGGAGGTCAAGGCAGCCAGACGGCATTTGGCCCGCGGGGCGCGGCATCGGTTCTTTCCCGTGCCACAACCTGGTCCGCGATCATTTTCATGCTCACGTCGATCACGCTTTCGATTCTTGCGGCGCGCCGAACCGGGCCGACATCGGTGCTCTCCGGAGTAAAGACCACGCAGACAAAGTCGCAACCCGCGACGCCGGCGCCCTCCGCACCACCGACCGTTCCCCAAAACCAGGCGCCGACACAGAAATAATTGCCGGTGGAGGGGTTGTGTGGTGGCAGGGCTCTGCCCCGCAGGCAGGCATTGCTCCTGATTCATTCCGAAGTCACGGCACGAGAAAGGGATTCTCTTCCCTCTCCTCTCCAATGGTCGTTCGCGCTCCATGCCCCGGAATCACGAGCGTGTCATCGGGCAAGGTGAGGACGCGCTCGTGCAATGAGCGCATAATCTTCTCGAACGATCCCCCGGGTAGATCGGTGCGACCGATGCTGCGGGCGAACAAGGTATCGCCGGCAATCAGCAGTTTTTCCGCGGGGAAATAGAGGCACACGCTGCCCTCGGTGTGGCCGGGTGTGTGAAGAACCTTCGCGGTCAAGCTGCCCGTTTGCAACGATTCACCATCCCCGATACTCCCTTCAATCGCAACTTCACCCGGAGCGGCCATGCCGAGCCACGAAGCCTGCACGTCGAGCATCTTCAACAATGCATAATCATTCTGATTGAGCAGAATCGGCGCGCCGGTCGCCGCACGCAGCTTCATCGCTCCGCCGACGTGATCAATGTGGGCGTGGGTGATGACGATCTGCTTCACTTCCAGTTTGTTCTGCCGGACGATGGCAAGAACGTCCTCAATGTCGTCGCCAGGATCGATGACCATGGCTTCGTGCGTGGTCTCGTCGCCGATAATCGAGCAGTTACATTGCAGCGGGCCCACGGCAAGGATCTTGTGGATCATGACTCATTCTCGCCTAGGCTGTCGAATTTCACCATACTCCGAAAACGAAACGCACCTTTCCCTGAACAAGCCGCAATTTCCCGCCGTACCTAGATTCGCGTACAATTTCTGCCGACCCCGGAGGTCATTTGTTAATGTCGATGATAAGCCGTTTCCGTGCCACCCGCCTTGCTGTCTGTCTTCTGCTCGCCTTCGGCACATTCGCCCACGCCCAGACGCAATTGATTCCGCGCAGCGTGCTCTTCGGCAATCCTGAGCGCTCTTCGCCACAAATCTCGCCCGACGGCTCCATGCTCGCCTATCTGGCCCCCGACCAGGGAGTGCTCAACATATGGGTGCGGACTCTGGGCAAAACGGACGATCGCGCCATCACCAACGATCGCAAGCGCGGCATCCGAAATTTGTTTTGGCAATACGACTCGAAGAACATCCTCTACGCACAGGACCAGAACGGCGACGAAAACTGGCGCGTCTATCAGACCAACATCGCCACCAAGCAGACGCGCGACCTCACCCCCTTTGACAAAGTCCGCGCCGATATCGTCGCGCTCGAGCCTGCGCATCCCGAGACTGTCCTCATCCAGTTAAACAAGCGCGATCCGAAGGTTTTCGACATCTATCGCGTGAATCTCCAGAGCGGCGAGCTCACGCTCGATACCGAAAACCCAGGTGATGTCGCGAATTTTCAGCCCGATCACGATCTTCAGGTCCGTGCCGCACAGGTGACGACGGCTGACGGCGGCAGCGTGATACGTGTACGCGACAGCGCAAAAGCGCCGTGGCGCGAATTGATGAAGTGGGGTCCGGAAGAAACTTTAGGCGGCGTCTCCGGTTTTTCGGCGGACAACACCGCTTTGCTGGTCATTACTTCGCTCGATGCCAACGCCGCCCGCCTGGTTTCGGTCGACATCGCCACCGGCAAGAAAACGGTCATCTCGGAAGACCCGCAATTCGACGTTTCGTTTGTGGTCACGCATCCTCGGACTAACAAAGTCCAGGCTGTGGTGTTTTTGCGCGAACGCCGCGACTTCCAAATTCTCGATCCCGACTTACAGCCGGATTTCGACGCTCTAAAGAAAGTCCGCGATGCCGACATCAGCGACATAAGGCGCGACTTGGCCGATGATAAGTGGGTTGTGGCCTTTGAGGGCGACGACGCTCCGATCTACTACTACCTTTACGATCGGTCGACCAAGAAGGCGACGCTGCTGTTCAGTAATCGCCCCGCCCTCGAAAATTACAAACTGGCGAAGGTGAAGCCGATTCAATACAAGGCCCGCGATGGCATGACGATTTACGGCTATCTAACCACTCCCGCCGGAGTCGAGCCGAAAAATCTATCCATGGTCATTTTCCCGCACGGCGGCCCTTGGGGACGCGATCTCTGGGGATACGATCCCTACGCGCAGTGGCTCGCCAATCGCGGCTACGCTGTCCTGCAACCGAATTTCCGAGCCTCCACCGGCTACGGCAAACAGTACCTAAACGCTGGAGATCGCCAGTGGGCCGGCACCATGCGCACCGATCTGCTCGACGGCAAAGACTGGACGGTGAAGCAAGGCATAGCCGATCGCGTGAAAGTCTGCATCATGGGCGGCAGCTACGGCGGTTACGCCACGCTCGCCGGCGTCGCCTTCGCGCCCGATGCCTACGCGTGTGGCGTCGATATCGTCGGCCCCTCCAACCTCAACACCTTGCTGAACACCATTCCACCCTACTGGTCCACCCTGCTCGCGGTCTTCCACAAACGCATGGGAGACAACGAAGAATTTCTGAAATCGCAATCGCCACTCTTCAAAGCCGACCAGATCAAGGTCCCATTACTGATCGGCCAAGGAGCAAACGATCCGCGCGTCAACAAAGCGGAAAGCGACCAGATCGTCGCCGCCATGCGCAAGAACAACAAGCCCGTCGAATACTTCGTCTTCCCAGACGAAGGACACGGCTTCGCAAGACCCGAAAACCGCATGGCCTTCAACGCCGCATCGGAAGAGTTCCTCGCAAAGTACTTAGGGGGGAAGCACGAGCCGCCAAGCGATGCGGAAAAAAAGCTGCTCGACAGCGTCAAGCAATAAGGGTTGCGGGTGCCCACACATTCGCGTTCTGTGCGAATGTGTGGGTGTATGCATCGTTCCAGTCGCCCACCCGCTACGATGCCCCCGCCACCTGCCCCGTAGTCTGGTCCGACCGAAAGCGCAATAACGCCGCAATATTCCCCGCGCGATCGAGCTCTTCGTAGTCCTTGAGATAGAACAACTCAATATTACGCCGGATGGCAATCGGGATGATAGCGTCGCAGACGTCGGTAAGCTCGCGAGTAGCGTGACCACAAAGGACGCAAGTCGGCACCAAATGCGCGTCTATATGCCCGCAGTGCGGGCACTCGACCGCGCGAGCCGAATAGTTTTCGGTGAGGAAGATGCTCTGCACCTCCCCGGTCTCCAGTGCTTGCAGCACGCGGCGCAGGCCGGCGACCCCTCGTCCGTTGCCCTTGGCCAGGTCCAGCGCTTCGCTGACTTTCGTGGAGGCACGATCGGTAATCCACTGCTTGAGCAGAGCATTGGCATGATCGCGAATTTCTTCATTCGAGACGCTGGCAACGTCGGCTGAGAACCGGCCAATCAGACGTTGTTTGACGTAAGGATGAAGGTGGGGCTCGAATTCCGGCCAGTTGACATCATGGCAGCCGACGATGAGCCGCTCCCAACTGCCTCTTTCGAGATCAATCCGCAGTCGTTCTCCTACCGCCTTAAGGTGTTGCAGCGCCTCCTCGGCCACGTGGCGTTCGGCATGGCCGGCATCGTAGCCGTGGTAGCCGTAGCTCGTGGCAGTGCGCGGGAGGAAGTGGACCATGCCTCCGCGTTCATGCAAGTCGTCCAGGCGAAGATCAAAGAAGCGGGCGCGTTGGCGGTCGATCATGGCAACGCACAGCGCGGGCTGAGCTCCCAGCAAAGCGGCCAGCGGTTTCAATTGAAACTGAGGCTGTAGATAGATGTGCGTGCCTCCAAGATGCGGCGGCAACTCGTATTCCTTCCAGAAATTCTGAGCCGAGCAGGCGAAGACTGCCCGCGCATTGCCGCGCAGGTTCGTAGCCAGATCGAGGACGCGATCAAGGTCGGCATGAAGCGACCCATTCTTGCCGATCACAGCCGCGCTCTTCAAGGCTTGTTTAACGACATCCTTCGCGACGATCGCCTCGCGGCGATGCGAACGGTCCTGCGGAGGATCGGGTTGAAAGTAAAAACTCAGGGCGCATGCCCCTTTGGTTTCGTCCGCATGAAAAGCCGCCAGCTCACGGATTTCGTCCCGGGTCATCATCTCGACGCTCCTTAAAGTAATACTGAAGAGTAATACTGAGATGCTGATATTGAGCAGGATGTTTAGGTTCCAGTTTTGACTCGCTGTTTAACCAGGAGTTCCTGGTGGAACTCGCTGGCGATGGAAGGCGCGCTGCGCACGCAGTCGCGCGCCCGCTGCACGGATTCGCGCACGGCCTCCGTATGCCGCCCGGTGATGGCGGCAATTTCGCCGAGGGAAAAACCCTCGATACCATAGAGGAGAAAAGCTTCGCGGTCGGTGCGGTCGGCGCCGCGGAGTGCGGCTTGCACCAGGGCGATCACTTCGTCCGAGTAAGCGGACTGTTCCGGAGTGGACACGCGGCGATCGGGGATTGAGCTTTCGCGCGTCCAGCCCTCGTCGGGCTGATGGAATTGCAGTACGGCTTCGTCCGAAGCCTGCACATTTTGCCGGCGGCGGCTCTCCTCGAGATGCAGCTGGTCGCCAGACTCCAATTCATGCAAACGCGCCGTCATCTCGTTCATGGCTTGCAGCGCAAGGTGGTAAAGCCAGGGTTCGAGCGAGAGTTTTTCCGGACGATCGTGACCGCCAAGAGCTCGAGCAATCACCTCGTCCACAACCTCGGTGGTGGAGAGACCGTCTTCGGAATTGGAATCGGAATTGGGCATCTCCTCGTCGGCGCGCCGGAAGTGGAGTTCCCGGTCCACAAAACGCTCGAGCCGCGAAAGATTGGCATTCACATAAGAGCCGATGTCATCGGCGGAAATGGTCGGCGGCAGCACCGCCGCCAGGGTCTCTTCGAACGGAACACCGGGGTCGGGAGACTCCTGTGACCCGCCGCGCCAACGACGCCACTTGTGGCGGGAGCGCAGCATTTCCTTATGCCGCCCAATCTGCTGGATCAGTTCGTCAAAGCCGGATTTAATGGCCGCGGTCGGGTTGGAAGCTCTCGCCTGGGCGGCAAGTTGTCCGGAAGGCAAGCGCAGATTCAGAGAGACGACCGTCCCCTCGCGCGCCGAATTCTCATCAAGCACGGCTCTCAGATGGACCAGTTCGGGCCGGAAGACTTGAAGCCGCTTCTGGATTTTTTCGATCTGGTGGCTGACTTCTTTTTCGATGTCGGGAGTCTTATGAACCTTATAAGTGACGTGAACGTTCATTTGCGCGCCTCGAACGCGGGGTGAAGAACCCCGTCAAGCTGCGGTCCCTATAAAACAATTGTACACCCGGCAGGAAGAGGGAAAACGACGATTGGATGGGGCGCCGGTCCTACCACAAGCGACCTGATAAATCGCTGGCGAGATAAGGCTTCACACGCGACGAAGGCATCTATTTCCCACGTGATTTTGGGTGGCGCAGCGGTTCACCGCTGCGATAAAAGGTTCCTCACAGAATCGGCTTCAGCCGCTGAGGTCAGATGCCAACGCGGGAGTAGCGCCCTTTACCCAACCGCCTCAGCCGCTCCGCCGCGAGCTACCGGTTCGCTCCAAGCGCGAAGCTCGAGGCTCGCAGCTATTTCACATACACCGAATCCTCCGTCAACCCCTTCGGCATATTGACCGGAAACGGCGGGAATTCATGCGAGGCGCCCTTGAATAGAAAAACCGTAACCTCCGAACGCCTCGTTCCGTCGTGCACGGCGATCTTGTGTGGCTTCTCCGAATAGCCCTCCCACAGAGACACGCCGGCATACGCTCCGTCTTTGCGCAGAACGTAATAAGTCATGTCCACGAACTTGAGCTTGTTCATGTCATTGTTGTAGTTTCGGACAATGCGCTTCAGCGTCTCCATGCCGGCATCGAGCGGCGACATGCCGTGCCTCATGTTCTCGACGATGGTGTGCGCGCCAGCAACCTTGATGTTCTCTTCCCCACTGCCGGTCGCCCCCGCCGAGCCGATATCCTGATCGGTGTAGCAGCCCGCTCCGATGATCGGCGAATCGCCGCAGCGTCCGGGAAGTTTAAAGGCAAGTCCGCTGGTGGTAGTACAACCCGAGATCTCGCCCTTGTCGCTGAGCGCCGAACAATGAATAGTCCCAGTCGGCGGAGAAAGCACCCGCCGGACAGCAGCCATGCGGAATTCCGGTTCAATGCCCAGCCGGGCCGCGTTCTCGCCAAGGCGCCGGATGCGTTCTTCCCATACTTCCGAATGAGGTTCAGACTGCGGCGCCGTTGGCGACGCAGGCGCCTTCCAGTGCGGATCCGCCAATCCCGGTCCCCACCAGTCGTCCGTTGAGTGATACTCCTTCCAAAGCAGCCAGATTTTGCGAGACCGCTCAGTAAGCAGATTTTCGCGCGGGAAGCCGACAGCAACTGCAAATCGTTCCGCGCCTTCGCCGACGAGCATGACGTGGCCCGTGTGCTCCATCACAGCCTTGGAAACCAGCGATACATTCTTGATGTTGCGCACGCCGCCCACGGACCCGGCTTGCCGTGTAGGCCCATGCATGCAGCAAGCGTCAAGTTCAACCACGCCCTCTTCGTTAGGAAGCCCGCCCAGCCCGACGCTATCGTCATTAGGATCGTCTTCCGGCCCCTTAACCACGCGCAGCACGGCGTCCAGCGTGTCCCCGCCCTCTTTAAGGAAAGCGAAGGCGTCGTCCAGATAATTCACGCCATTATTGGCGCAGATAATAATCGGCCGCTTACCGGTACCGAACGGTGAAGCGGAGTGCGGACCGTCAGCAGCTTTGTCTTGCGCATTCAGATCCGACGCATTCAGCCCCGTAGCCACCGAAGCAGCAATTGCAGACCCCAGAAATCCACGACGGCTTATCGACATGAATTCTCCATAACGAGGAAACGGCGAGAAGAATAACACGAGATCGAACTGACAGGCCGCGACGACTCACGCAATCCAGCCCAGCGTGCGTGAGGATTTGTGGCGGGACGGTCCGGCCGCGATGCGTCAGAATGCCAGCCCGCGCCGGAATTCCAGCCCCGGAGGGGCGGTGCTCCGTCCCGCAACCGGGCAAAGCCCCGTCACCACACAACATGAGGTAACGCCAGGACACCGTCTACGGCCGCGTCATCTTCTCCGGCTTCATCAACAGATCAAATTCCTCGCGCGTAAGATATCCCAACTTCAAAGCCGCATCGAGCAAGCTGCTTTTTTCTACGTGAGCCTTATGCGCGATCTCAGCCGCCTTGTCATACCCCACCTTAGGAGCAAGCGCCGTAACCAGCATCAGCGAATTCTTAACATACGAATCCACCTTGGCGCGATCGACCTCAATCCCCTTGACCATGTACTCCACGTACCCATGGCAAGCGTCGGTAATCAAAGTAACCGAGTGCAGAAAGTTATAAATGATTACCGGCTTGAACACGTTAAGCTCAAAGTTGCCCTGCGATCCCGCGAATCCCACCGCTGCCGTGGCTCCGTGCACCTGCACGCACACCATCGTCATGGCTTCGCATTGCGTGGGATTCACCTTCCCTGGCATGATGGACGATCCCGGCTCATTCTCCGGGATCACCAGCTCGCCGAGGCCGCAGCGCGGACCGGAAGCCAGCCAGCGAATGTCGTTCGAAATCTTCATGAACGAAGCGGCCAAAGTCTCCATAGCGCCCTGAGCAAACACGAGCTCATCGTGCGCCGAAAGCGCGGCAAACTTATTCGGATGCGAGCGGAAGGGAAGTCCCGTAAGTTCAGCAATCTTGGCGGCGGCGCGCTCGGCAAATTCCGGATGCGCATTCAGCCCCGTGCCCACCGCCGTCCCGCCGATAGCCAGATCGTAAAGTCCATCCAGCACCAGTTCGAGCCGCGAGATGTCGCGATCCAGCAAACTGGCCCAGCCGCCAAACTCCTGCCCAATTGTTAAAGGCACAGCATCTTGTAAATGGGTGCGCCCAATCTTCACCACCGAGTCAAACTCCCGAGCCTTGGCCGCAATCGCATCGCGCACCGTCTTAACCGCCGGAATCAAATCATTCTTAACCCGCATCGCCGCGGCAATATGCATGGCCGCTGGAAACGTATCGTTCGACGACTGCGACATATTCACGTGATCGTTAGGATGCACCGGCTTCTTCGACCCCATCATTTCTCGGCCATGCGGGCCGCCGGCAATCTCAATCGCCCGGTTCGAGATGACCTCATTCACATTCATATTGGTCTGCGTGCCCGAGCCCGTCTGCCAAATGCGCAAAGGGAACTGGTCATCCAGCTTGCCGGCAATGACCTCGTCAGCCGCCTGCACGATGAGCTTCGCAATATCGGAGGAAAGCTTGCCCAGGTCCTGATTCACCAGCGCGCAAGCCTTCTTGAGGATGCCAAACGCCCGAATCAGCTCCGGAGGCATAGTGTCGCGCCCAATATTGAAATGCAGCAGCGAGCGCTGCGTCTGCGCTCCCCAGTAAACATTCGCCGAGACTTCGATTTTGCCCATGCTGTCGGATTCGGTGCGGGTCTTTACCTGTGTCGGGCCGGTCGTTTCGGTAAGAGTGGACATGATTGCTCCTGTGCGTCGGGCGTTGGACGTTGGACGCGAGCATGAGCAGCCAAGCCCTTCGATGGATATGAGGAACCGATCAATTATACGGCGTGCATTTCGAACAAGCACAACTTGGGGTGCCCCTCGATAAGAGCGAAGGCGCTGTCAAGGACAAAAATATCCTGGGCAGTGCCGGAGCACCGCTTCGTTTGCCAGAGAGGTTGAGGACCAAGACTCTGGAAATCTCACCGTGAATC
>Ga0182024_10003630_pt1 | contig 36473 bp, 33 predicted proteins | sample P32metaG_FD_120480 | JGI IMG/M metagenome (GOLD analysis project Ga0182024, IMG submission 120480) | Permafrost microbial communities from Stordalen Mire, Sweden - P3-2 metaG (Illumina Assembly) | ecosystem: Environmental > Terrestrial > Soil > Wetlands > Permafrost | place: Sweden: Stordalen...
ACTACCCGCCATCTTGACTGGTGTGTTTAGGACGCTTTTGCTAGCAAACCGGATGGGTTTACCTGTGCTTCTCGCTCTGTACGGGTTGTGCGGGAACTGCCGACAATGGGTTTCTAGCCAGAAACTGCTTTCGGGAATGGCACGGTAGTTAACTGGATAATTCCCCTTAATTGAGCTGGAAGTCGTGTCATTTAAGACACCCGTACAAACAGCTTCGCGAACTGGGACTCAGAAGGGTACGTTTCGGCGCTTATTCGCGTTTTCGGAAACGATCAAGCAAAGGGAACAGTAGCGGAGCAAGGGTCGCATTAATAAGAGCCCCAATAAACACGCGATGGTTCCAAAGCTCCGCATGCTGGCCCAGCATCGCCCGTTCGGTGAGCGCCAGCGTCGCTTGGTGCAGGTAATAGAAAAAGAAACCCAGCACCAGACGGCTGATGGGATGCTCCACGTCAATCCGTGCTCCCACGTTGGAGCTGACAAATCCCACCACTGTTTTTGCAATGCCGAAGAGACCGATGGGCCCGCGGCTGATGCCGTCCTGCAAAAGTCCAATAAACATGCCGAGTAAGAGACCGCTCGAGGCATTTCGGCGGCTCAGTCCAAAATACATGGTGACGAGAAGCGGCAATTCGACGTATCCAGCTCGCGGGCCCAGCCGTCCCAAAGATGCCTGGAGTAGCAAGGCCGCCAACACAGTTGTCACAACAAATACGGGCCTGTAGCGATAGACCTCAGTGCGGGCATCGCCTCGCATGCCCAGTCCGATGGCCGTCGTCGCCCTCATTGAGGCTTGGCCGCCGATGGATTTGGCGCAGTCTGCTTCGTAATTGGTTTCTGATCCCCGGGCGCGGTCGTCGCCGTAGCGGGTCTTTTGCCCGGATTGCCGGGAGGGTTCCCACCCAAACTGTTCGCTGGAATACTCGGGGCAGGCCCAATTGGTATGGCGGCTACGGGTGAATGCGCTTTGATCGCAACGTCACCCGCAACAGCGGGCTGAAATTCGGTTGTGGTTAGCAGAACAATCACTTCTTCCAGCCGGTCCAGGCGCACTGCGGGCTTTACGAGAATCGTCTGAAACGGGTTGCCCTGTTGGGCTCCCGCGGCCGTACCCACAGGTAAGTCTTTGGGGAATATGCGGTCGTCGCCGGAGGTAACGATGGCTTCGCCCAAAGTAACCTTCTCGTCATTCACCACGTAGTCCATGCGCAGCAATGAGTTGCCCGTCCCCTTCGCCACACCGTGCGTTCGGGAAGGGGCCAGCATCGCGCCCACTCCGCTATCGCGATCACTTATAAGCAGCACTTGCGACGTGCCCGGGAAAACCTCCAGAATTTTTCCCACCACTCCAGCCGGAGTGATCACACCCATGTCCCGCCGGAGCCCGTCTCCCTGTCCGCGGTTAATGTAAAGGGTTTGGCCGCTCGAGTCCGCGTTCGCGCCAATCACCTCTGCCGCCAGCATGGGCACGCTCGAATTGGCCTCGCGAAAATTCAGCAGTTCTTGCAGGCGGCTCAGTTCTTGTGCGGTGCTTTCCAGTTGGTAGTTTCTGAGTTGCAGGCGGGCCAATTCTTGGCGCAGGGCGTCATTTTCGGCTCGAGCGCGCCGCAGGTCCACATAGCCCTTCCATCCGCTATGGAGCGTCGAGCCAAACCAGGTTCCTGTTCGTTGCAGCGGCGTCATTGCCTCCACAGACCAGACCCGTATCAGCCGAACATCCCGTCCCCGTTTTATCTGGAAAGCCAGCAGCAGGATTTGGATGAGCAGGACGCCAACCAGTAGTAGGGTGGGTCGAGGGCGACGCGACGAAATTTCCAGCATGTATGTGCAAACGGCTTATAAATCGCAGAGCGCCGAACGAAGAATCTCTCGTGTCCTTCGCTTTGGCGGTATTGCTATTCCAGAGATACCTGTCGCAGCAACTTGAAATCGCTTAGCATTTTTCCTGTCCCCAGTACGACCGATGCCAGTGGATCGTCAGCGATCGAAACTGGCAGCCCGGTTTCCTCGCGAATGCGCTTGTCGAGGTTTTTAATCATCGCGCCTCCGCCGGTGAGCACGATGCCGCGGTCGCTGATATCCGCGGAAAGCTCCGGTGGGGTGCGCTCCAACGCCACGCGAATAGCGTTGACGATGGTGGCCACGCATTCGGAGAGCGCCTCGCGGATTTCGGAATCATCTATGGTGATCGTACGGGGCACGCCCTCAATCAGATTGCGGCCCTTCACTTCCATGGTGATCGGCTTTTCCAGCGGATAGGCCGATCCGATATTAATCTTGATTTGTTCGGCGGTGCGCTCACCCACCAGCAGGTTGTATTTGCGTTTCAAGTAATGCATCACAGCTTCGTCCATCTCGTTTCCGGCAACCCGCACTGATCGCGAATAGACGATTCCACTCATGGAGATCACCGCAATATCGGTAGTCCCTCCGCCAATATCCACCACCATGTTTCCCGAAGGTTCTTCGATGGGCAGGCCCGCGCCAATGGCCGCCGCCATGGCCTGCTCCACCAGATAAACTTCGCTGGCCCGTGCTCGATATGCTGAATCCTCCACCGCGCGTTTTTCCACCGGGGTGATTTCGCTGGGCACCCCAATCACGATTCGCGGATGCACCAGCACCCGCCGGTTATGCGCTTTCTGAATAAAATACGTCAGCATCCGTTCTGTCACTTTGAAATCGGCGATCACTCCGTCCTTCATAGGTTTAATCGCCATTACATTTCCCGGTGTCCGCCCCAGCATCTCTTTGGCTTCCCGGCCGACTGCTATCACGTCGGATGTATTCTTGTTAATCGCCACGATGGAGGGTTCGTTCACCACGATCCCCTTGCCCCGTGCATATACAAGTGTGTTCGCCGTCCCCAGATCAATGGCCAAATCGGAGGAAAAAAGACTGAACACCGACCGCAAACTGTATCCGTTCCTCATGCTCCTCACTTGTCTTCTAGGAATACCTTCCTGAATTGTCCTCTAAATCCGCGAGAGGGCGTTCCCGCTTCGCATGGACAATCCCTAGGGCGAATTCGCCGCACCCGCTTCAGGTTCCACGTCCCTTTCCCGGTATGGCTTTAAGAAGCCATGGGGAATCCGCGCTCAGGCTTGGCGATCAGGAATGCGCTGATTGGCGAATCTAACATACGCTCGCAACCCTTTCAACCGGACAACGTTCGGTTCCTCCTCGATTTTGGGTGAATTTATTGCTCACCGCCCCAGGTGAACGCTCCGACGCCGGTGGCCGACGCGCGCCCGTGGCGCTCGAAAAGGTGTAGAATCACTTGTCCAGAAGGATGCGCTAAGATGGCCGCCCAAGGGGATTTGCGTCCCCGATTTGGGTACAAGGGATGAAGCGCTCCCGTTATATAATCTAATCTCCGAATTATTTCCGAGGAGTATCGTAGGATGTTGAAGCATTTTCAGGATCGCAACAGCCGTTTCGTCAAAATAACCATGGGTGTAGTTCTTGGGCTCATCAGTCTCGCTATGGTCATCACCCTGGTGCCCGGCGCCCTCGGCTCTTTTGCCAGCAAGCCTGATACCGTTGCGGTTGTGGGCGGGCAGGATATTACGGCCTCCGAAGCGCAGCAGTATTTCGCACAGCAGACTCGCGGCCAGAATTTTCCGCCGGAGGTGCAGCGCTTTTATATGGGGCAGGTGGTGGATCAAATGATCCTGGAACACGCCATGGTCCTTGAGGCTCAACGGCTGGGTCTGCGAGTTACTCCGGAAGAGCAGGCCGACCGTATCAAGCAGCTTTTGCCCGCTGCATTTGTTGGCGATACATGGGTGGGGAAGGACCGGTACTCTGCGGAAGTGCAGCAGCGCACAGGTATGAGCGTCGATCAGTTCGAGGATTGGGTTCGTACTTCCCTGGTGGAGGAGAAGTTTCGCCAGCTCGTTACCGACGGTGTTACCGTCGAGCCTTCCGAGATTGAGGCTGAATTTCGTCGCCGCAATGAAAAAATCAAGCTTGATTGCGTTCTTTTGAAACCAGCCGATTTGGCTGCCGGGATCAATCCCTCTGACGTGGAACTTGCCGCGTTTTTCCAAAAGAGTGCGGCCAGGTACGAGATTCCCGAGCGGCGGTCCGCTCACTTCGCACTGCTGGATCAGGGCCGCCTTCATCAGCTCGCCGCTGTTTCGCCGGCCGACGTACAGAGCTATTACAACCAACATTTGGACGAGTACAAGGTGCCTGAACGCGCTCACGTGGAGCACATTCTGTTTAAGACGGTGGGGAAGACAGACGCCGAAGATGCCGAGATTCGCAAGAAGGCTGAAGACGTTTTAAGCCAGATCAAGCACGGCGGGAATTTCGAGGATCTGGCCAAGAAGAATTCCGACGACACTACCAAGGACAAGGGCGGCGATTTGGGGTGGATTGTTCGGGGACAAACCGTCCCAGAATTTGAAAAGGCCGCTTTTACGATCCCCGTTGGTTCGGTTTCTGACTTGGTGAAGACCCAGTACGGTTTTCATATCATCAAGGTGATTGCTCGTGAAACCGCCCACACCCAGCCGATTGATGACGTTCGCCTTGGGATTTTGTCTGCCCTCAACGACCAGAAGGACGCCCAGGTCACCGACGATCTTTTTACCAAAATTTCCAGCGCGATTCGCCAGTCTTCCAAACGCAAACTCGACGACATTGCCAAGCAATTTGGCATGACTACCGGCGATACCCCGCCCGCTGACGCCACCCAGCCTGTGGGAATTTTTGGTAGCTCCCCCGAGTTGCACGATACCCTACTGCGGCTCCGCCCCGGCGAGTTAAGCTCGCCGATGCGCGTGGAGCGGGGGATTCTCGTTCTGACCCTTAAGGACGTTCAGCCCGCCCACCCAGCCACGCTGGCTGAAGTGCGTGACAAAGTTCTCAAGGATTATCGCGATCAGAAATCTGTTGAGTTGGCTCGTACAGAATCACAGGAATTGGCCACCCGCGTGCGAGGGGGCGCATCATTGGCCGATGCCGCGAAAGCTCTGGGTCTGGAAGTGAAATCCACGGATTTGTTCGCGCTCAACGATTCGGTCAATGGCGTCGGTACGGGCAAGAACATCGCGGGCGCCTTCCATTTGCAAACAGGTCAGGTAGGCGGCCCAACATTGGTCACCGGCAACTGGATCGTTTATAAAGTGACCGACCATCAGATGCCCAATCCTCAGGATTTGGGGACCCAGCGCAAGGCTATCGAGCAGGCTCTCATGACCGCCAAGCAATCCATGGCTTTCGCCGCCTTTCGCGAGGCCTTGACCGACCGCCTGAAGCAGGAAGGAAAAATCACCATCAACCAGGAAGCGCTGAACAAACTGACCCATCCCTCATAGCGTCTTCGGCAATTAGCGCCTAATACTGCGTGCAATCTCCATGTGCGTTGGGGTATCCGGTTAATTGGAAGGAGGAACTTCCGGTAAACTGCCGCCATCACCGGCTGGTGGTATCGTTACTTTCCCCGCACGATGATTTCGCCATGGCCCACCGCCATGTCGTTGAGGAATAATTTGTAGCGGTACGATCCCGGGTTCATCCCTGCCCGCACCGGACCGCTTTCCACTTGAATCCCCGTCGGCGCCTGGAAGATGTTGGAGGAAAAGGGCGACCGGTTCGCATCAAACTCAATTCGCAGAGTGCCGGCGTTGGAAAACCAAAGTGCCTGCTCGCCAGATTCGAGAACCACCGCTTCCGGCACAATCCCCACGAGAATTATTTTTTCGGCCATTTGTAAGGGTTAGCGCCTTCACTTGTTCAGCAGCTAGCGAATTCACAATAACACAGAGCGAAAACTTAGCGTGGAGCCGGACCAATCACCGGTTTACGCCTCGATGCGAATGTCAGGAATTACAGGCTCGCGCGAACGGCTTCCACAATATGCCGCGCCGAGATGCCAAAGGCTTCAATCAGCTCGTCCGGCTCGCCGGAATGTGGCATGCCTGTTACCGCAAGATGCTTCACTTTGCGGGGCATGGTCCCTTCAGTTACGAGGGCGGTGATCGCCGCCTCGCCCAATCCGCCTTCAGGATAATGATCCTCCACCGCAATCATTACCCCGCCGGCAGCTTTCACTTCCGCGCCGAGCGCCGCGCCATCAATCGGCTTCACGCAGTAAAGGTCAATCACGCGGACTGTAACTCCCGCCGCCTTCAATTGATCGTAGGCCTTCAGCGCCTCGTATAACGTAATTCCCGCGCCGATAACGACGGCTTGATCCTTGTCGCTTTGGCGAACGACCTTGAATCCCGGGATCGCGAATTTCTCGGTTGCCGAATAAATCACCGCCGTTTTGGGGCGCGAGGTTCGCAGATAACAAATTCCCGGCCGTCGCGCCATGCTTTCCACCAGCCGTTCGGTGCAGACAGCATCCGCGGGATACAAAACGGCCGCGCCATGTATGGCGCGGAACATGGCCATATCTTCGAGGGCCATCTGTGATGGCCCATCCTGGCCGATCGAAACGCCGCAATGGGAGCCGCAAATGTTCAGGTTACTGCGGCTGATCGAGGCCATGCGTACCTGGTCGTAGGCGCGCGAAAGGAAACAGGCGAAGGTATCCACAAAGGGCACTTCGCCGCGCGCCGCCAGACCCACTCCCACGCTCACCATGTTTTGCTCGGCAATGTAGGCCTGGAAAAAGCGGTCCGGATAGGCATCCCCAAAAATTTCCGAGTAGGTGGAATTTTTTACGTCGCCGGAAAGGGCCATCAGATTTGGATTTACCGCTGCCAGTTTTTTCAGCGCGTAGCCATACGCTTCGCGCGTGGCCATTTCCGCGCCAATGGCGTAAGCGGGCGGTTCCGGATCCGGAAATCCTGGCGGCACTGGCAACGGATGGCGTTCGTAGGAAACTCCCGGATCCGGCGGAATCTCAGGCGCTGGACCCATCTCCGCCAGGGCTTGCTTCAACTGATCTTTGGAAAGTGTCTTGCCGTGCCAGTGATCCTTATCCGCCAGGAAGCTGACACCATGGCCCTTGATGGTCCGGGCAATAATCGCCTGAGGCTTGCCCTTTGTAGCGCGCGCGCGGTCCAGAGCGGCCAGCACTGCCGGCACATCGTGGCCGTCAATCACCTGCGCATCCCAGCCTTCGGATTCGAATTTGCGGCGATAAATGTCCATATCGTGCTGATACATCGTGCGGTCGCTTTGGCCCAGCGCGTTGATGTCCGCTAGCAAGGTCACATTATCGAGGTTGTAAAAGGAGGTAAAAGCCGCCGCCTCCCAAACCTGCCCCTCAGCCAATTCTCCATCACCCAGCAGGACGTAAACACGCGTCCCCGAATTATCTTTCTTCGCGCTGATGGCCAACCCGGCGGCCACCGAGAGTCCCTGCCCGAGAGATCCAGTGGCGGCGTCCACGCCGGGAACTCGTGGAGTGGGGTGCCCTTCCAGTTCACTCGAAAATTGACGGAGCGTCATCAGCCGTGAAATGGGAAACACGCCTGCTTCGGCCAGCGCGGCATAAAGCAGCGGCGCCGCATGTCCCTTGGAGAGCACAAACCGGTCGTTCTTCGTTGAATTTGGGTCCTTGGGGTCAAACTTCATGGCGTGAAAGAACACGCCCGCCACCAGCGCCGCCGCCGAAAGGCACGATGTCGGATGTCCCGAACCGGCCGCAGTGGTCGCCATCATCGAATAATCGCCCAGCAGCCGCGCCTTTTCCTTCACTTCCGCTACGGATTCTGGCTTTACGTCTTGCTGCGTCGTAACCGTCATACCCGCTCCTGTCTTGCGTCAATCGTGCCAAAATCTTTCGGCCTTACTCTACCTTAATTTAGATTGCACCGGTCAGGCTCTTGCCGCAAGTCCCGAATTTTGGCGGCGATGCATGGTGGAATCCGTAACGGCGCCCACCAATGTTCCTCTGGCGCCACGGAACGGCTGGCATCGCGCATTTTGGCGCATTGCGAAAATACACCCGAATGCTTCGCGAGGATTGGCTTGCCCAAAAATAGCTAGGTAAAACGCGGTTTGCCAGGACCGCCTTTGCGAAATGATACCTGGTGCGCTTCCGGTCCCAGTCCAATCACTAGCATGGCCATTAGTAACGCGGCGCCGGCGAACATGCTCATCGCCTGTGCATACGTGAAATGATGGGCCAACCGCGCTTCAATATACGCGCTGCCCGAGGCCAGCAGCGCTCCGAGCTGATAAGCAAAGCCCGGCAAAAATCCGCGCATCCCATTCGGGGAGAGTTCGTTGAGGTGCGCTGGCACCACGCCCCACGCTCCCTGCACCATGAATTGCATGGCGAACGCGCCCGCCATTATTGCCGCAAAGGCCGAAGCGAATCCCCACAGCGGAATCAGCAGGAGCGCGACCACCACTGCCCCCACCATTGAGCGTCGCCTCCCGAATTTATCTGACAGCAATCCGAAAAGGATTCCTCCCAGGATCGCTCCACACATGGACACGATGGTCACAATCGCCGTCGCCTGCGGCGCAAACCCGCGTTGCTGCTGCAAGAATGTAGGGAATAAATCCTGCGTTCCATGCGAAATGCAAACCATCACGGCCATGAGTAGTGTCATGTAGGCCAGGCGCTTGCGGTTTCGCGTCACGTCTTTCACGTACGCGCGCCAGTCCATTCGCTGACTTGGAAGCTTGGATGCGGCAGTTTTCCATGTCTCGCTTTCTTTCACGCGGAAACGGATGAAGAGCGTCAGCAAGGCTGGCAGCCCGCCGATGAAAAACAATGACCGCCAGCCCCAGTGCGGAAATGCGGCCCAATACGCGGCCGCCGCTAGCAAATAGCCGAAGGCATACCCCTCCTGTAGCACGCCGGAAAGCATGCCGCGCCGCTTGACCGGTGCCGATTCCATCGCCAGCGCCGCGCCCACTCCCCATTCGCCGCCCATGCCGATTCCGTAGAGCAGCCTCAGAATAAGAAACACGCGGTAACTGGGTGCCAGTCCGGAAAGCACTTCCACTACTGAGAAAAACAGCACGTCGAGCATCAACGGCAGGCGGCGTCCATAGCGGTCTGCGAGATAGCCAAAAACCAACGCGCCCAGCGGACGCGTCGCCAAGCTCGCGGTGATAGCCAGCGCGATGTCGGGAATGGAACGGTGAAATTCCTTCGCTACCGGCGCTAGGACGAACACCAGGATGAAGAAGTCGAATGCGTCCAGTGTCCAACCGAAAAAACCCGCCAGGAGCGCATTTTGCGCCGCCGCTTTTTGTTCAGGACTTCTCTGCTCCGAGTTCTTGTTTATTGATGTTGCAGCCAGCGGTTACCCCTCCTCTTCATGGCGCGATATTTGGGAAAGCGCTCGCCTACAATAATACGAGAGCAACGTCAGCGTCACCTCGCGTGGAATTGCGGCTGGTGTCTCCATATTTCCCAGGTATGTTTTATCGAGTCCGGCGCTGCTTTCGAGCGGATAGATCCGCGTTCGGTCCATGTTTTTTCGGGGGATGAGAATTGGATGCGGTTGCCATTTCTGCGGATAGACCGCGCGCGCGGTTCCGGCTAAACTGGATTCATTCCGCGGGGCTGTAGCTCAGATGGATAGAGCAGCAGTTTCCTAAACTGCGTGTCGGGAGTTCGACTCTCCCCAGCCCCACCATCCTTGGATTTTCAGGCTCGTTTTCGGAACATGCTTATTTCCCGAACAAGCTTAGAGGTTTTTCGGGGCCGTAGAGGTCCTTGCTGTCGGCATTGGGAAATGCCAGCCTCTGGGGAGCCATACCCGTAAAGGAAGCGATGTTCAGGAAGATCGCAAGTGCCAAGATATTGAAGGATGGCCGTGCTTCATTGACGTGACGGCAGACGAACAATAAAAGGCACAAAGGCGCAAATACCGTCAAGCCAGCTCTCCTGCACAACCAAATTGACCAGCCCCACACTTTGCAGATGTCGGCGGTACCCGTGGCCCAGACAAAACCGAATAAGCCACCGACCGAATAGAAGGCGCATATCCAACAGACGCGATTGGCGAGTGTCATAAACCCTAAATGGGACCGCAATGAAATGAGCCAGAAGAGGTTGCAGAAAGAAATAACATGCGCAATAAACACGAGGACTGCCCGACCAAATGCTGATATTGTCATGGCTTTTCTCGGAAGCATACTAGTCCACCGGCTCCGCAGGCACAAGCCCAGCGGTCACAATACTTTTGCGGTATCATTCTCACTTTGCACGGGTTCCTTGCGCGCCCCAATCGTCTCTGCACTTTCTGTTTCCTCCACGCGTCCGTTTGCATAGCGCAAGCGCACCAGCGCCGCGCTGGCCGCTCCCGCGCGCGTCAGACCCACCACATCGAGGTCGGCCTCGGCGCCGTCCAAATCGCGAGTTTTGGCGTACAGAGCGGGCCGTCGCGGCATAAAAATCGGGCAGCAATCATGGAACGGCTCCGCCGAAACGTCATACGTTCCGATTTTGCGCGCCATTTGAATAATTTCCTGCTTGTCCATCCCCGCCAGCGGACGAAACACCGGCATGCGCACCGCCGCGCCCACAGCAACCATGTTTTGCAAAGTTTGCGAAGCGACCTGCCCCAGGCTGTCTCCAGTGACCAGAGCCAGCGCGTGATCGCGCCGCGCCAGCCGCTGCGCTATGCGCATCATCATTCGGCGATAGAGCAGGACGCGATAGATCTCCGGAGCCCGATGCACAATCTCGCGCTGAATGGGCTCCAGCGGAACCAGATAAACGTTTGCCGAAAGCTGATAGGGAACCAGTCGTCGCGCCAATTCGCGCGCCACGTGAACGGACGATTCCCCCGGTTGCGCGCCTCCGCCATAAAAATGTACGAACGACGCGTGGGCGCCCCGCAGCATCATTCGGTACGCCGCCACTGCCGAATCGAACCCGCCCGATAGCAGGCACATTACTCGGCCGCCGCTGTTGGCCGGAAGTCCACCCGGCCCCGGAAATCGCCGCGCGTAAACCAGCGCCGGCCCTGGAGTAATCTCGATGTAGCAAGTGATGTCGGGGTCATTCAACCGCACACGGACGTTGCGTCCCGCCTCGCGCAGCCGGTCCATCACATAGCCGCCTACGAATTTTTCAATCTCCATGGAGTCCCGCGGAAAGGATTTGTCGCTGCGTTTCGCGCGCACCGCAAAGCTGTCAAATTTCAGCGGAGCCATTTCCTCCCATGCCACGCGGCCCAACTCGTCCATGTCACTGCCGAGCGCGTCTTGATCAATGGAACGTGCCAGCGCGAAATTCGCTATGCCCAAGACACGCCCCACGCGGGCCACGGCCTCAGCCATCGTTGCATCGGGCGCGTCATCTGGTACTTCACGGGTCGTACCACCGGACCCTCGGCACGCCCCGCTTTCGCGAAAATGCAGCAACACCCTGTCGCCTGGCCTTTCAATACGCTCCAGCCCCAAGTCTTCGAGCGTGGAGCGCAGCGCGTGAGACATGCGCGCCAGGAAAAAGCGCCGGTTGCGGCCCTTCAGCCACAATTCGTGGTAATGGACAACGATAGTAGGCGCTGCCATGGTGTTGGGAAGCCGCTTGTTCCACGCGGCAATCCGTAAAGTATAGCAGCGGATACGCGGAATTGGCCGGGTGGCGAAGGCGCAATGGCGGCCGCGCTATCACTGGTGGTGACTGTTTTGGGCCGCTCACTCCAGGTTATTTCGCGGCTAAGAAACCAGTGCGCGCTTTCTTGCGTATATCTATATGAGATACCAACGCCAACTGAGGATGAAAACTAGGTCACGTTGACGGGAGCGGCGCGATAAGAGCCGGCTGTGTCCAGCCGCCGGCGTCGCATGGGGTTGGCAGGAGCGATGCAATCGAACCTGATATCTTGAGCGACCCCTTGCCCCTCACCAGCATCCAATCAGCGAGCTCACAAGAAGGTGATGCCGCCATGTGGACGAGAAAGGAATGGCAACAGTACTATCAACTGAAAGGCACGCGCTGGAATCGCCTCCAGCCGTTGCGTCCGCTTGACCGTGCTGCCTTGAATCGCCTCGTTCCCACTGATGGCTATAGCCTTGCTGAACTGGATGACGTGGGGATCACCATCGAGCAGGCTGAAAATCTTGGCCTTCCAGTGGATGCGGGACGCGTCGGTTCTTACGGACCCAATGTTTCCGACCTGCGTGAATTCGTCCGAGCAACGCGTGCGCGCGTTTAGCCGTCCCAAGAATAGGCTGCTGGCAGCTGTTCGCCTCGGTTTTGGGAGAGTTCGGGTTCAATTGGGCGCTTTTTGCATATTTATCCGGAAACTATGCCGATTTTACGGGTCTTTTTGCATTTTTCCGTGTATGATCTCCGTTGGTAAAAATTGCTTTTATTTTCTTGACGTCTGAATAGGAATCTGTAAACTGCCTTCTACCCATGGGACTGAGTCCATTATCGCCTGTCATTAACGAAGAGTCTGCGGATTTCGCCTATCCTCAGCGGGAGGCCGCATTTTTCTACGGCCTGTTCCTGCGCGGCCATTCCGCGGAGAAACTGCGCCAGGATATTGAGATCCCCCCGGCCATTCTTGCCAAGTGGGATCGCGATACCAGTAGCCTGCCCGAATTGCGCGCTTTGCTGGAGCGCATTGTGGAATATCGCCGCCACGTCCTGGCCATCTTTGAATCGCTGATTGGCCACGATTCGCACGCGGGCCGTCTCCAGTAGTTTTTTCCGCTGAGCGTTTCATTCGGGCGGAGGGGTGTGTCAGCTCGCCCTCAGGTCGGTTCTCCACAGCCCGCGTTGACCTGCGGCCTTCGTCTCGTTTACACTGCCAAAGAATCAGGTTTCCTGCGGAATTTTCCGTTCCCCGGTAGCTCAATGGTGGAGCATTCGGCTGTTAACCGAAGGGTTGCTAGATCGAATCTAGCCCGGGGAGCCAACCTTTTGAATCAGTTAGCGCGAGTCCGCATTTCCGCATCCTGAGACTGTGCCCAATTTTGTGCCCCCCCTGAGGCAAAATCGGGATTGCTGAGCGCCGCGACGGCCTGCCGTTGTGCCGCCTGACTGATGTGTCCGTAACGCTTCGACATTCGCACGGTTGTCGAAGCGCTCCAGCCCATGATGGTTGCCACAACCGAGAAGGGCACTCCCGCTTCTAGCATTCGCGTGCAGCCCGTGTGCCGCAGATCGTGAAAGCGGCACTTCACTCCAGCGCGAATCTTCGCCGCTTCCCAAGCCTCTTTCCATCGGCCTATTGGCAGTGCGGGATTGCTGTCATAAGTGAGCGGTTCTTTCAGACCGTCGCCAGCGGCCCCATAACGTTCCGAGGGAAAAACGTAGTGCTGTGGCTGCCGCTCTGGAAACAGGCCCGCCCAGTGGCTCACGATTGCAAATGCGCGGTCGTTTAACGGGAGCACTCGGCCAGTCCCGGCATCCGTCTTGCTCTTGCCGACCGTCAGCGTGCGGTTGACAAAATCCACTTGTACCCATTGAAGCAAGCGAAGCTCCGAATAGCGCATACAGGTGTTGAGCGCCATCGTCACAGCAGGGTAGAGGGAGCGCGAGCGGCTATTGCGGCACGCTTTCAGCAATGCGGTTTCCTCTTCGGAGCTGATTGCCCGGCCAACATCTCCGGAGTCTCTCAGCATTCGCACATCGGGTTGAATCTCGGCCCATAGGCGATTCTTCCGCAGCACGGCCCGCAGCGTCCCGATTTCCAGATTGATCGTCTTGGGCGACGCCTTCTCTTCCAACCGCTCGGCCTGATACCGGGAAACATGCCGGCCTGCAATGTCGCACAGCAGCATCTTCCCGAAAAACGGATTCATGTGTTTTAGGTTCGCCCGCTCAATTGCGACGCTTCGGGGCGCAAGATGCGCCTTCTTGGATTCGAGCCATTCCGCGGCAGCCACCGAAAACAACGGCGGAAGCTTCCGGCGCTTAATCTGATTCCACGATTCCTCAAGCAGGCGTCGGCGTACGCGCTGGGCATCCCACGCAATGGTTTTCGAAGTGCTCTTGCTCGATTCGCGGATCACCTGCCCGCCGAACTTGAATTTGTACCACCACACATCTCCGCGCTGATAAACGCTCATTTCTTGCCTCCATTCTTTCGTTTCGGCGGCCTCCCGCCTTTCTTGCCCCGCTTTGAGACCGTTGCATCGTGCCTACTCTTCCGCCATGACTCGCCATGGTCTCCCCACCACAGCCGTTTCGCTTGGCGCTGTGCCCAGCGTTTGCAGAAATCAGAGCAACAGTGCTGCTTGAGGTTCTCCGCCACGAAATATGGCGTCTTGCAATCCGGGTTTGGGCATTTTCTCAGCCGTTCGCGGGGGCCCGAGAATAATTCGAGGTGCAGAAATTCCCGCAAGCACGGAACCTGATACGTCAAGCCCCCCCGGTCAAGATTCCACGAGCGAACAACCCTTCGCGTGTCCACGTAGCCCCAACCATGAATTACCAATGGCTCTTTTTCCGCCTGAACAAGAGACTCCCAATTTGACCGAAAACTCCATTGATCGAATCTCCACTCATGCAGCGAAAACCGAAACTCGCTCAGTCCCTTCAGTTGTGTTGGCTGTAGGGAAAGCGGGCCGTACTTTTTCGTAAATCGCAGAATGTCTTCGGGTGAGTCCCCCTCATTGGCGAAACGGACGGCCAGCGAGTTTGGTCCGCCGGTGTCGAGTCGTTTTAGGTTGTCGGCCCAGTGGCCCACTACCTCCTCGCCTTCCAAATGCGCGTGATCCACACCTGCTAGAACGCTGAATCGAATTTGTTGACTGAGTTTCATTGCTAGATTTACAACATATGATACTTCTAGCACACTCATGCTCGTATTGCAATGTTTTTCTTAGGAGGAATAGGCATGGGGAAAAAGCTCTATTCAATTGCTGAGGCGGCACGCTCTCTCTCGCTTTCCCACTGGACGATTCGCGCATGGATCAAGCAGAAGAAGGTCAAGACAGTACCAATGGGCAGTCGGCGCTTGCTCGCTGCGGGAGAAATTGAGCGGCTGGCACGCATAGGGGTAAGGAAGTGAACGCCCCCGGCAAAAGCGCAGATCCGAGACCCAGATTACTGACTCTCGCGGAGGCAGCCGAGGTGACAGGCTTCCGCCTCTCCACTTGGCGCGCCTGGATTTTGCGCCGCAAGGTTCCCTACCACCGAATCGGCCGCAGCATCCGCGTCGCCGAATCGGACGTGGTGGCCATGATCGAAAGCTCCCGCATTCCCGCACGGGATGCATGCAATGGGCGCGCCTGAGAGGATCGCGCCACCATTGCCGCGAGAATCGCGGACCGAAGGACCTAGTCTGCGCGCGGTCGACGCTGCGCCGGTCTGCGAGGCTGATCCCTACCCACGGTATTCCCCTGGCATTTACGAGGCGCAATGCGTTGCCGCGCAGATTTACCGAGACCCGCAGTTCCGAGCGTGGAAAGCTCTGCTTCATTTTCGTATGGCGCAAACAGGGCAGCCGGTCTGGGGATTTTTTCACTTGGGACGCGGTGAGAAGTCCAAAGCCGGCAGGCGGAGCAATTATTGGCGCGCCTGGGTCATTGCAAACGGCGGCCCTCCAAGGCGACGGCAGACGCTCTCGGCGCGAGTTTTCAATCGCAAAATCTTCGAGGTCCGGATCGAAGATGTAACGAAACGCTTCGATCAATCGGATCACCCAGAGGTCGCAATTTATTCGACAGTGAAGCACATTATCCGGAGAACATACCCTTGATGGGCATCACAGAATCACCGAATCAAGGAATCACTCAATCAACGTAGGCATGGGATAAGAGACTGGGTGAAAAGGAGTTGCAGACGCAACGTGCAAAAACCTTCGGCCCTAGCCGGGGTCGAGAGTCGCGACAAACCGAAAGGACTCAACGGCGGGGCAGATTCTTAGCCGAGCCTGCCCCGCAAAGGCATTTCGCTCATGGAGATGATACCAGAATCAGGCCACAAAAACTGCGATGGAATTCTTGATTAAACCAACATTTGGTAAGGAGAGAACGCAATAAGCATCGCAGATTTCGCCAATCGCAAACGTCTGCACATTCGCGGGACTAATGCAACGACCGTACGTTTTCAGCCGATCCGCTATCGCGAAGTGACTGGGGGTGCGGTCTGCCGCTTGAGTATTGCTTTAAATCTGCGCGAGTTGGGGGCAAAACGGGCTAGGTCGCTTGTGTGATGGTTGATTGCGTCCGTGGCTCGCCTTCGTCCCGACCAGGATCCCTTCGAGAGGAATTTCTAAATTCGTCGCTCTGTTTCCAATCGGGCAAGCTCTGAACATTCCGCATTGCTTCTTCAAGAACTTCCGACAGCCAGTTCTTTTCGCGTTCCGCCATGTGCCCTCCTCTCCCCCCATGTCATATCACAAATTTGCGAAACCTGCATGCATACCGCGATTTTTCATGTCAGATTTGATTGTCGCGGCCATATCCTCCTCGCGTTCCCGGTAAGCTCTTTTCGATTCGCTCCACCTCGGCATCGCGGTGTATGGAACAAATTTGCGGATTTCTCCGGAATTTGACTTTCGCGCCTTCTCCGAAAAAAGATGCATGTATTGACGAGGCGCTATTCCTTCGAATGGCCTAAAAATAACCTGATCAGACCGACTCATATGTGAATCGACGACTATGGAATCGGGATAAAGGTCCTCTGTTAGGCTCTTGGCATAGGGTTCAATATAGCGGACCTCCATAATGCCAGCGGCGACAATGTGCCTGGCACAGAGGTGACATGGAAACGTGGTTACATGCATTGTGCATCGCGCAACTGAAACCCCGCGGCGCGCTGCATCTACGATGGCAGCCATCTCAGCATGCACTGCTCGACCAAATTCAATGAGCCGGCGTATCAATGCCCGCTCAGGAATCGCCGGAGCTGCCCCCGACATGGCTAGCGATGCAAGCTCCGTTGGGGGCAATTTGTTTTTTTCAGAGCTCAGCCAACCAGCTTTCTGTAGCAGCCGCAGGGTGTCAGTGATGAGGATTCTCTTATGCTCATCATTCGAATCGACTCCTGAAACATATTCGCGACGGTCGGGTATGTCATCGCACCAATAAAGGCCCCCGCCAGCTTTTGGCACTTCGTTTGTTCCGACAGTGATAATGTCTCCCTCGGCTGATGAGATTGCAGCTCCAACTTGCCTCCCCAGCTCAGCTGAGCGTAAAGCAGAAGCCCAAGCATGAAACATTCCGTATTCTTCTCGTGTTGGGGTATGGGACGGATGGTCAAAGATAAGCTCAACGAACCGTTGTGTCGCTTTCTTCGCCCCTGCGTTGTCGCTCAGGTCCAAAAACAGGTCAGCACGATGAAATGTGTCCCTGAGTTTTTGTCCGTGGGATAGGCCGGGCTCCTCTTGATCCCTTGCAATCAGTAGTTCTGCTTTTGAGTAATGGGCACTCGAAACGGGGTATTCGCTATTTGTAGTGGCAATATCCTTGGCTAGCTTTGCGCGGCGGATCTCGTATGGTGCATAGGCGGCAATTAGGAAAAAACTTGTGCCGTATACCTTTCGTAGGGTCTGCACCTCTTCAGGGCGCTTAAGTGACCTAATGATGTACGCCCTGCGTGGAAGGGCGTCTCCACCGACTGCGCCGGCGTCTTTTCTCTGTTGCATAATTTCCGCGATTCCCAACGCCGCAAGAGCATCATGGCGCCCGATGCGCTCGCGGAAGTTGTCGCCAGCGTCCATATGCCGCATCAAATAATCATCGCGGGGTGCTTCCCTGGACGGAAGGGCGCGATACGGTGATAGCTCGCAGAGCAAACGCACAAGATGGATGACTGGTTCCGCGTTGTAGCCCACGGCTGTTAAGGAGTCTTGAAGTGCTTCCGTGACGACTCCTAAGTCCGTGCCGACAGCGCCGACAAGACCAAAAAAAAGCTCGGGACCATCACCGGTCATCGTTGTGCCTCCAATCGTAGCATTGCCGTTTCACGCTCTGGTAAGTAGCATCCAGCGTGGGTTCCCGCAAGGGGACTGCAGCAATGCGGCGGGCCATTTTCTGCATATTCCCAGCGGGGATAGCGCCTTCGCAAGAGAGGAAACCATCAGGCGCTGTGATGGTCATGGTGAACTCAACAGGCTAACGAGGCGAAGACCTACTCTGCTCCGCAGCTTTCGGTTCTGAACAGGGCCACAAATTACTATTCTTATTCGCCCCCTGTCAACCCCGATGTGCTGACGGCGACGCCCGAGTCCACGTAGCGAGGGGCAGCCTCCCTGACGGCAAGAAAGCCCAAGGACGAGAAAGCTGCAGGTCGCCACCTACAATCGGGATAAAATTGCTGGGCGATGGCAACAGCACTTATTCGCCTTGGCACGTAGGCATTCACGGTGGCTGGCCAGGGAGCAGCGAGGGGGCGTGAGAGGCAGGCTCGTAACACTTGACAACGGCTAGCCTAAATATTAGAATGTTCCTGTTTTCCAACCTCCGTGGAGGTCGCAAAACAGGAAGAAAGGAGCTTCTATGAGAAACGTGAAGGTCTGGTCTGATCCAATCGGGCGTCCAAGCCGTCTCGCAGAACTGGGGCTTACTGAAGAAATCCTTTTGCAAGCGGTCGGCCAAGGCAAAGCAGCTTGGGCAAACTGCACGGAGAATCACCCCGCATTATATCGGGGAATCGTGGCGTGGGGCGAGCCGATCCGTTCCTTGCGCGAGAACCTGATTCCCGTTGGCTGGAAAAGATACGATGAAGCGAACCTCCCGTTCATCCTGAACGAGACGGAGAATTTGGCCATCACCGTGGCAACGGGCGATGAGAACACGGGCCGCAAAGAGAGGAACCCTTCCACCAGATCAAGCAAAGGCACACACACGAAGGCTGCCATTAAAAATAACGCGCTGGCGCACACATTGTTCGGCGACATTCGTAAGGTTAATGCTCGGATTGCTCGGGTGATGTGGATGCTGCTATTCCATATCGATGAAAAATCGCTGGAGGTTCGATGCGAGCTGTCGCATCCATTGGGGGTTGGCACTGATGGCCGAGTTGATGAATGGATCGAAAGAGTTATACTCAGCCCGATTCCATTTGATGGTAGTCCCGCCAACATTTCCAGCAATGAACCACAAACACCAAACATTGACATCGATGTGAAGCGCCGTCGCAGTGCCTAAACAGATTCACATGTTCGGACGTCATATGTTCAACCCAACAAGATTTTCGTGCGTCCGCAAACGCAAGGGATTGAGCAAAGTTAAGATGGCTTTTCTCATTGGCGTCGATCTGCGTACAGTATCCGCGTATGAGGCTGGCACGAGCACCCCGAGAGAGAGCGTTCTTGAGAGAGTCGTCACGGAGACAGGTTTCCCCCCAGAGTTTTTCTATGGAGACGATTTAGAGGAACCAAAACCGGACGCGGTCAGTTTTCGGTCTTTAACGAAAATGACTGCGCGTCAGCGTGACATGGCACTCAGCCAAGGGACAATCGCGAATCACCTTTGTCAATTTATCGAGGAAAAGTTTGAATTGCCAAAGACAGATATTCCAGATTTAAGCCACGAGACTGATCCAGAAGCGGCCAGTGAAATCGTGAGACAGTATTGGGGACTCGGTGTTCGTCCAATCAATAACGTGATTCATTTGCTCGAATCAAAGGGTGTTCGCGTGTTTTCGATGGCTATCGAGGCCCGCGAGGTGGACGCATTTTCGATGTGGAAGTCAGAAAAACCCATGGTGTTTCTCAATACAATCAAGACTTCCGAGCACAGTCGGTGGGATGCTGCGCATGAACTGGGGCACCTGGCCATGCATCGGCATGCCGCGCCGCATGGCAGGGATGCAGAACGCGAAGCTAATCTTTTCGCGTCGTCGTTTCTAATGCCAAAATCCAGCGTTATCGCCCAAGGCGAGAGGTCTCCTTCATTCACGGATTTGATAAGGCTTAAGAAAATCTGGAAAGTGTCCCTCGCAGCCCTTAATCGCCGTCTGTACGATGTTGGGATGACGACCGAATGGCACTACAAAATGACATGCAGGCGAATTAGTGTCTATGGCCGATCTAGAGAGCCAAATGAGATTCCACGCGAGACGTCACAAATCTTGCCCAAGGTTTTTGCAGCTTTGTACGAGGAAAACGTATCGCGTGCTGACGTTGCCCGTGATTTGGCAATTCCGCGAGTGGAACTAGAGCAATTAATGTTCGGATTGACGTTTTCTTCTATTGACGGTGGCCGGAAGGGAGGGCCACAAGCGGACCGCGCAAAACTGTCGCTAGTGGAAAATAATTAAAGCCAAAGATCGGGGCCGCAGCATAGTGGTCTAATGCGCCCGACTTATAATCGGGTGAACCGCCTTGGCGCACGTGCGACGCTGCGCCGCCAGCAAAAAAGTCCAATTACCAACTCCCCCCGCCAAGTGGCGGTGCCTGTAGGACGCAAGCTGGTTCAGTTTGGTCCGCTATTAGACTCAGGGATGGTCCAGCTGGGCCGAAACTCGGTGGGGTGTGGCACCTGAAAACCCCTATGAGGATTTGCCCAGATGATTCCGGCACGCTCCGCGCCTTTTATGAAATGGTGCCATGTTGGTCAAAATAGGCTCGCCTTGTCGTCCATAAACGGTTAAACTCCCCCCCTTATGAATGAACAGCTCCCTATTCAGTTTCAGCGCGAAAGGGTGCTAAAGGTCTTTGAATTCCTCAAAGCCTACGCGGAACTGCGTTACCCACCAGTCCGCGACATCGATCACCAACTGCGGATTCTCTGGCTGAGGGACCTGCCGAAGCATCCGTCGGTTGAAGTCTGTCAGCGGGATGCCGCAGAAGGAAACGAGTCGGATGACACGGACATCATTTTGCGAATTACCCGGCCGAACGTGACTTCATGCCCACCCCCTCCCGCACCCCTCAAGGAATGGCTGAAACCAGGGTGGGAAGATATTGACGGAAGTGCTGAGGTTCATGCTTCACGAAATATTCCTTACGCGGACGGCAGGGCGTATGTCGAACGATTCGAGGATGACACGCAGCGCTCATTACTCCTGAAACATTGGCAGCAAGAACGCGCGGAGTGGCAAATCAACGAACGTCCGGCGCGTCAATCACTCGCATTATTTCAATCTGTTTATGAGTGGTTCGGAATTCGTGAGCGTGAGGCCGATCCAATTGAAATCTTGGCTGGCGACGGGATTGTGAGATGCTCTGATCCCGACGGAAATTTTAACCATCCAGTGCTTCTTCAAAAACTGGAGTTGGAGTTCTACCCTGAAAAGCGCCACCCTCAATTCGTCTTTCGCAAACGGGAGCAGCCCCCTGAGTTGTACTTGGAGTTCCTGAGGGCACTGCCGGAGGCGAATCATCAGCAAATTGCTCATTGCGCTGAGGAATTAAGGAACACAGAACTACCTCCTCTTGGCGGCAGTGACACTGAGGGATTTTTTCGGCGCATGATTCAGGGCGTGTTTCCAACCGGCGGTCAATTTCTTACTCCAACCGATCCACCGAATGATAAAACCCCTACGATCCGGCACGATCCGGTGATTTTCATGCGGCAGTGTCGATCAGGGCTGGGGAATATCTTCGACCTCGTCCTAAAAGACATTGCCAGCCGTACTGATTTTCCACCCGCGCTTCTTCAAATTGTGGGCCTAGCCGGTGGTGTCCCTAATACTCCAGAACAGGATTCCCTTTCGATGCCCTTAGGCAACGAAGACCAGGAAGTTCTGCTGAGCAAACCGGCTAATAAGGAGCAGTTGGAAATTGCGCGACAATTGGCACGACGCGATTGCGTTCTGGTCCAAGGGCCGCCTGGAACAGGAAAGACTCACACCATCGCCAATCTGCTCGGCCATTTGCTCGCCCAAGGCAAACGTGTCCTCGTGACGGCCCACACGCCGAAGGCGCTTCGTGTACTCCGCAAAAAGGTTGTTAAACCACTTCAACCGCTGTGCATCAGCATCCTTCAAAATGACCGACAGAGTCAGGTAGAACTACAGCAATCGGTTCGTCAAGTCCATGTGGGGCTATCGCAGGACGGCCACTTATTGGAACAGAAGGCAGCGGAACTAAAGCTAAAACGCAGCCGAGCCATTGATCAACTTCGCGACATGCGAACACGTTTGCTTGACGCCAGACAGGCTGAGATTCGCGGAGTTGTATTTGGTGGAAGCGATATTCGCCCGATTGACGCTGCGAAGCGAGTGAAACAGGGGCTTGGTCTTGATGACTGGATTCCAAGTCCAATGAGTCTGGGGGATGCCGTCCCCCTTTCCTATGCTGAAGTTGTTATGCTCTACCAAACGAATACTCGTGTCAGCCCTTCTGACGAGCGGGAATTGAATGCCTACCGCCCCGATGTGGCGACCCTTCCCTCGCCAAAACAGGTTTCTGATCTGGTTGAGGAGATGGATGCGCTCTCAGCGCAAGATCTTGGCTATCGCGAAGACCTTTGGAACGATTCAAGCGGTCTGCGTGACTTGGCTGAATTCGACCGCATGTTGACGCATGCAACGAAGGTTATAGAGTTTCTGCGGGACGCTTCTCCGTGGAAGTTGGAGGCAGTTCTAGCAGGGCGTAACGGAGACAAAGCGAAGCAGGTTTGGAGTTCGTTGATCGAATTGATTGAGTCCTCATGGCAGGAGATTCAGGATTGTTATGCGGTGGTCATGGCGAGGGGGCCATCCGTCAATGATCCGCGACCGCCTCAGGAACTGCTTCCTATCGTTGATGAAATCATCCAGCACATTGAGGACGGCAAATCGTTCGGATTGGTCACAAAGTGGACCAAGCCCGCTTGTCACCAACTCATCGCCGCAGTGCGGATTGGACACCGCCCTCCCCGGTTGATTGAGCCAGCAGACTTCTGCGCTGTTCGCGCTCACCTTCGAATCCAGATTGCGCGGCAGGAGCTTGTTCAACGATGGGAAAGGCAAATCGGCACCCAGGGTGGCCCCTCTTCATCGGAATTGAGCGATAAGCCAGAGCAGGTATGTAGGCAGTTTATCCCCCAGCTTCATACCTGCGTAAACTGGCACAACTTGACTTGGCTCACCCTGGAAGATGATTTTCACCGATTGGGTTTCAACTGGTCAGCCTATTTTGAGTCTACACCACCGGAAATGGGGGCTAACGCTGAGTTGCGCCGCCTTCGCAATGCCGTGTTGGGCGATTTGGAGCAAATCCTCAAAGCGCGGGCCGGCTCGCTGCGGTTGAAATATCTTGACCAAGTGTGGACCGAGTGGGAGACCTGCGTTAAGCAATCCGAGCTATCCGATGCAGCGGTCACTCTGCGGTTGCGGCAATCCCTCAGTGAGGTTTCGTCGGCTATTTACGAGCAGGCGTATCAAGAACTGACTCGATTGAGAAATCTTGAACCAGAGTACCTTGCACGCCGAAGGCTGCTTGCTCGCTTGGGGCGTGCCGCTCCAGCATGGGCCTCTGCCATTCAGAACCGACTTCCGGTCCACTCAAAGCCAGAGCCGCCGGGCGATCCGATGGCTGCTTGGGAATGGAGACAGCTGCATGACGAACTGGAGCGTCGGGCAAGTGTACCACTCGAAGGGCTCCAGTCAGATATTGACCAGCTCAGTCGTGAACTCCTCAAGGTGACATCAGAACTCGTCGAGAAGCTGACGTGGTTTAACTTGATTTGCCAAACGACCCATGCCCAAAAACAAGCCCTCGGCGCATATGCGGCGATGCGCAACAAGCTAACCAAGACCGGGAAAGGTGTGCGCGATGCTGAATTGCGCGCCGCGGCACGGCGGGAGATGACGGTAGCAAAGGGCGCAGTGCCAGTTTGGATCATGCCCCTCAGGGAGGTCGCAGAGACATTTGACCCATGCACTACACGCTTTGATGTCGTAATCATTGACGAAGCGAGCCAGTGTGACCCAACGGCTATGTTCGCCCTGTATCTGGGCCATCAGACAATCATCGTCGGCGATGATGAGCAAGTCACGCCCGTCGCCGTTGGCGTGGAAATGGAGCAGGTACAAAAGCTGATTCAAGTCCACCTGCAAGGAATCCCGCACAGGGAGCTCTACGACGGGGAGTTTTCCATTTACGAATTCGCACAGATTGCATTTGGAGGCGTCATTCGCCTTGTCGAGCACTTCCGTTGCGCCCCGAATATCATTCAATTCAGCAACGCTCTTTCGTATCATGGAGAAATCAAGCCTCTCCGAGAAGCCTCGGCCATCGTACTCAAGCCCCACGTGCTACCTCATCGCGTTGAGGGCGGTCATGGGAGGAACGACGGGGTGAATGACACCGAGGCTCAAGTCATTGCCTCGCTGATTTGTGCCGCAATCGAACAACCGGAGTACGCCATGAACGAGCAAGGCGAACCAACATCCATCGGGGTTGTGTCATTGGTCGGAAGCCAACAGGCAATGAGGATTGACGCGCTCCTGCGTCAGCGGCTCGAACCTGCTGATTACAAACTCCGTCAAATTCTTTGCGGAGATGCAGCTCAATTCCAGGGTGATGAACGTGACGTAATGTTCCTGTCCGTTGTGGATTCGCCACCATTCGACCCGCCTTTGCCAATGAGGCAGGAAGGCCCTAAAAAAATCTTCAAGAAACGATTCAATGTCGCCGCTAGCCGTGCGCGTGACCAGATGTGGGTAGTCCACAGTCTCAACCATGAGATTGACCTTAAGCCGGGAGATTATCGTCGCCGCCTGATCGAACATTCCATTGACCCCGACGCATGGGAAAGAGAACTAAAGAAACAACTCGACAAGACCGAATCGCTGTTTGAGGAACGCGTTCTGAAACATCTAGCCGCAGCCCGCTATGTGGTGCTGCCCCAATACAAGGTCGGTGGCTATCGGATCGACATGATCGTTGTTGGCGGTGGAAAGCGACTGGCCGTTGAGTGCGATGGAGAACGCTTCCACGGGCCGGATAAACTCCAGGAGGATATGGACCGTCAGGCAATCCTTGAGCGGCTAGGTTGGAAATTCGTTCGCATCCGCGGAACAATTTTCTTCCGCGATGAAGAGAGAGCCATGCTTCCGGTTTTTCAACGCTTAAATGAGCTTGGAATCACAGCCGATATGAACCTTGCGCCACTGAGTGCGCAACCGTTTACTGACGGTATTCCTGAGCGCGTCATCCGTCGTGCACAAGAACTGCGAGCCTTGTGGGACCAGGAAAGAGCGGCGAATGAGAGAACAGCGTCTGCTATGAGGGGGACTCAGCCATCGTCCGTTACCAGATGAGACTGGAATTCTCCCGCGAATAGCGTGATCCGCTTGGGAACGTCGGCGTTTACGGCGGCCGGTTGGCCGTGGAGCTTTTACCCTGCCAATCTGAAGCCCGCCGAATATCTGTCGTTCTACGCGGCGCAATTCGACACCGTGGAGGTGGACAGCACGTTTTACCGCACTCCCAAAGAGAGCACGGTGCACGGATGGTATGCGAAGACGCCGCCTGGCTTTGTCTTCGCCGCGAAATTCCTGCAGGCGATCACTCACGAAAGGCTGCTGATGGATTGCGATGCCGAGGTCAGCGAATTCCTGGCCGCGATGGACTTGCTCGGGGAAAAGCTCGGCCCGCTGCTATTGCAGTTCGGCTATTTCAATCGCGCTGCGTTCGCTTCGGTTGATGCATTCCTCAAGCGGCTGGCTCCCTTCCTGGACAAACTGCCGAACGGCTACCGTCATGCCGTCGAGATTCGTAACAAAAACTGGGTGGTGCTGAAACTGGCGGACGCCCTTCGCGAACGAGGCGTCGCGCTGGCGCTGATAGATCAGTTGTGGATGCCGCGACCGGCGAGGTGGTTCGAGCGGTTCGACCCCATCACTGCCGTTTTCACGTACATTCGCTGGCTTGGGCGACCGCAAAGGAATCGAGCAACTCACGACAACATGGGACAAGACAATTCTCGATTCGTCGGGGGCGGCTGCAAGAATGAGTAAAGTTCTGCGATCAGGCGGTGCGCGGGGGCGTCCAGGTGTATGCGTTCGCAAATAATCATTACGCGGGCCACGGGCCTGCGACGGTGCGGCTGTTTGAGGAGCTTTGGGAGGAGCGGGAATCGGCAACATGAACCGCGGCTGGCATCTGATTTGTGATGGTTACAATTGAATCAAGAAATTGTGACACGCACATTGTTCGATTCGCCCTTGAACTGTTTTTGGACCTGCTCTGACGCAAAGGGCGAGTAAATGAACCTGTCAGCATTCAAAATGGTTTCAGAATTCAGAGCGCTCACAAGAGGGCCACTGACTTCGGAACCGACAATTGGTGGCAACTGATCCCCGAGTGCGTTGGCCTCTATCATTTTTCCTGCTTCGACGAGCTCCCAAAACTGTTTCTTCATCTCCCGGTCGTGACAAATAAGCAGGCAAGCTCTCTTCGACAATGGAAACCAGACCTCAGCTGCTGGGGCGAATAATCCGCCCCCATAGACTCCACCGCTGTATCCGGGATTACGGCGTATCACCGGCGTATCGGATGTGAGGAAATCTTGACCCTTCGAGTGAAGTACCACCCAACGCATTTGCACATAGATATTTCCAATCGCTTGCGCCGTCGACACCATCGTATCAATTCCCGCGTGAGGGTTGGCTTTGAGCCTTATCCTGTCATTTCGCAGTGCATCACGGACTCCGTCAGGAGTCGCTGATGCCTCCAACTTGCCCTCCGCTTTAAGTTGCTCAAAAAGTCGCTCAAAATATCCCGGCGCATTGGCTGCGACTTTCATCTGTTGTTCCGTGATGCGTAGCTGTATTTTCTGAAAATTTTCTCGTGCCCACGGTGTGCGAAACTCCTGGAACGCAATCAAATGAGCCAATAGGGCGCGCTCGAATACAACGAGTTGGTAATCTCTTGCAATGAGCTTTTTAAGGCTGGGCATCGCTTGCCCTTCCAGGGCCGTTATCATCACATCCACCCTATCGTCAAATTCGCCACTCTTCATGGGGATGCTGTAGTAGTTGCGCCGCTTAGCTACCTCGTCAGGAATGGCGCGGAAGATTCTCTCGCCATTTCGTTCGTAGATATAGAGCTGTGAATTCCGGTTCCCGTCGGGGGTGAAACCGGCTAGGTATGAGGCGGTAACAAAATGTTGCTGGACGTTGCGTTTACGATTTTGTGTTGCCATTTCACTCCATTATCGCACCCGCAGTTCGTATCGTTTGATATTCTCCTTATATTCGCCTATGATGGCGGCCCGCGCATGACGGGAAACTCGCATGGGGCCGACAGTGCATCTACAGGGATGGATTCTCGATCTTTATCCGAGTCCGCAGGGAATGACGCTGTGGCTGATCGAAGCGAACCAGAAACGCCACCGTCTGACTGACCGCTTCACGCCCGCCTTCCACGTTCGCGGGTTGCCCGAAAGCATCAAGCGGCTGGAGCAAGCGCTTCAGAAGTTCGCGGCAAATGTCGCCTGCCGGTTCACCGAACGCAGGGACCTGTGGGAAAACCGCGCCGTCCCGGTGCTGGAAGTCACCGTGGCCCGTCCGACGCAATTCTCGGCATGGGTGCGCTGGGTGCATCGCTTCGATTCACGGCTGCTGCTCTTCGACAGCGACATGATGCTGGAGTCAGTCTACTGCTGGCAGCATCTTGTCTTTCCGCTGGCGCGGGTGGACGTGGAGACCGATGCTGCGGGAAACATCCGGGCGCTCGAATGCCGCGATGATGCATGGAGCCTCGACTACGAAGCCCCGCCGTTTGCGGTCATGAAGATGCGCCTCAGCGGGCTTTCGCGGGTTAATCCCTCGCATGGGCGGCAGGTGGCCCTCGAAATCGAAGTGGATGGCTCGTGTTTTGAAATGGATGATTCCTGCGAACCGGCAGCGGCCGGCATATATAACCTCCTGAAACGCCACGACCCGGACCTGATTGTGACCGAATGGGGAGACGGAACGATTCTTCCCCTGCTGCAAAAGCAGGCAGCGCGGCTGCACATCACCTTGCCGCTCAACCGCGACCCGCAAGCGACCATACAGGAGCATCGTGCGCGCAGTTACATGAGCTATGGGCGGATTCTTTTCAAGGATGCCACCACCACTTTGCGCGGGCGGCTCCACGTGGACGCGCGCAATTCGTTCATCGCCGATAAATGCAATCTTTGGGGCCTGTGGGAGCTGGCGCGGGTGACCAAACTGCCGGTGCAATACGCATCGCGGACCACAACGGGCACGGGCATCTCCTACATGCAGATGGAACTGGCCTGGCGTGACGGCGCGCTGATTCCCGAACAAAAGGCCGAGCCGGAAGATCCGAAATCGCCGGACGAACTACTGCTGGCGGATCGCGGCGGCCTGGTGTTCACACCGACGATGGGATTTTCCCCGAACGTGGCGGAGCTGGATTTTGTCAGCCAGTTCCCCAGCATCATGGCGCGTTTCAATATCTCGCCGGAAACGGTGAACTGCCCGTGCTGCCCGGATGCGGACAGGGTGCCGGAACTGGGCTATCGCGTCTGCAAGCGGCGCAGAGGCATTACCAGCCGGGTGGTGGAAAGGCTGATCGCCAAGCGCGTGCAGCTAAAAGAACTCCGGCGCACCGCCCCGGAGGATCTGGCCGAGCGGTACAAATTGCAGCGGGACTCGCTCAAATGGCTGCTGGTCTGCTGCTTCGGCTATACGGGCTATAAAAATGCCCGCTTCGGCAAGATCGAAGCACACGAAGCCATCAATGCCGTGGCGCGGGAGACTTTGCTGGTAGCCAAGGAAATCGCCGAAGAGCGCGGCTTCACGCTGCTGCACGCACTGGTGGATTCGCTCTATGTTACCCGAGACAACGCTGTGCGCGCGGATTATGAACATCTCGCGGAAGAAATCGAGGCGAAAACGAAACTGCCGATTGCGATTGAGGCGATTTATCGGTACGTGGTGTTCCTGCCATCCCGGCAGTTTGCGGACGTGCCGGTGCCGAACCGCTTCTTTGCGGTGAGCGAAAGCGGCGAACTGAAGGTGCGCGGCATCGAATCCCGCCGGCACGACACCGCGCCGCTGGTCTCGCGGATGCAATGCGAAGTGCTGGAAATGCTCGCGGAAGCTCACGATTTTGCCAGCTACATGCAAAAACTCTCTGATGGCCGTCGCCTGCTGCAACACTATCTGATGCAACTGGAAGACGGGAGCGTTCCCATCAAAGACTTGGTAATCAGCAAGCGGATCACGCGAGCGCCTCGCGATTACCAGAAGGCCGGTATTACCGCGATTGTCGCGCAGCAGCTTTTCGGATGCGGGGTGAAACTGCGCCCCGGTGAAACGGTGGAATACGTGATCACCGATGCCAAAGCCAAGGTGCCCAACGAGCGCGTGCGGGCCTACAGCCTGTGGGAAGGCTGGCACGGATACGACCGCAAAAAATATGCGGCCATGCTGCGCGACGCCTTCGAGCCGTTTGAGAGCGTCAGATTGGGCGGAAATCGAGTCTAATTACGCGGCAACAATATACCCGGTTAGGGTTGTGTGTTGGGTGAGCAGAGATCAAATGTGAGATTCTCATTTGATTAGCAGCGATGGCCCTTGATCGACAAGAAATCTAAAGAGGGAAAGTGCATGCCGCAACAGTTCGCTTCCTCGTTCCGGTGAATACAGCCCATTACCTACCAGAGTAATTAGAACCGCGATCAATATGTTCAGCCAATCCTTGCGACCCACACGTGAGCTAGCTTCCTCAAGATAACGCATCTGAGATCCCAGCTTCGCAAACTGCTCTTCCGACAATTGCGAATGCCATTGCGATTGCCTCACGACATAATTTTCAAGTTCCTTGAGCCGATCTGCGATGAGCTTTTGTTCCGATTCCGTAATAGCGAAATTTTCCAGTTGCACTGCCAAAGCGAAGGCATTTACGGCAGAATCGGATCTGGCCACCTCACTGAATAAATCGGGAGCGCTGTTGTGTTCTTCGACTGCAGCAAGATATGTTGATAGCAGGACACACCACTCAGCGAGCTTCTCGTCGATTTTAGATTCATCTCCGTAATAGAAGTCACTGAGGCCCGAGCCTGGCTTCTTGAACTGGAAGGCGCGAGCATAGTTTGCTTTAAGGTCGCCGACCTCGAAAAATTCCCCAGTAGCCTTGTGCTGCAAGCGCCCCTTTTCTATTGTGAAAGCCGCAACATCAAACGATTTCGCTTGAAGTATCCTGGCTATTCTTTGCCTCCGTTTGCCCTCATAAATGTCGTCCCATGAGATTTTTTTGTCGTTGCCCATGATGAGGGAATCGTACCATGTCTTCCCAAACTCAAGCACCTGAGCGGGGCGTGGCGGACATGGCCAATGGCGACCGGACAGAAACGAGAGGCCCGAATGGGTGTGGCGCGGTAGGGGTTGGAGCGAGCGCGGCGCAGGATTCTGCCACGTGGACCAGCCGGTACTTGGGCGGTCGCTCAAGCCTTCGGAGAAAAGCACGGGGCCGGTGGGGTACGTCCGTCTGCACGGGCGGCGCTACGACACCTGGTTCAGCGATGACCCCAAAGTGCCCGCATTCGAGCGTTACAACTACCTCTACCCTGAAGCGGAGCTAGAGCCCTGGGCGGAGCGGATCCGGGCGGTGGGGCGGAGAGCACCACAACGTTCGTCATTACGAACAACCACTATCGGGGCAAAGGCATTGTGAATGCCCTCCAGCTGATTCATATGCTGGAAGGACGGCGCGTGAAAACGCCGGAGTTGCTCGCCGAGCATTATCCAGATTTGGCGGCAATCAGCGCCCCCTAGCCAGTATCCCTTGCCAATCACCATTCATGTCCCGGAGGATGAAGGGACAGCGAAAATCACACTCTGCCGAATAGATCCGGCAGGCTTTTCTTCAATCCCTTGGCAATTCTCTCGATATTTACGAGCGAAACGTTCCTGACGCCACGCTCAACTCCGCTGTAGTACGTTCGATGGACTCCGCAACGCTCCGCAGCCTCTTCCTGATTGATTTCCTGCTCCTCGCGAACACGGCGAATCGCGCGCCCAAACCGGATGCGAATATCGAGAGCCATTCCCCCGAGAGTGTGGTTGAGCGCAGCCCATGCATAAACACCCTATGAGTCACATTTTCATTGACTCCAAAGGAGATGCGATTAATCATGATAAACCGCGGGTGAGCCAGAGAATTTTGGGAAGGGCCGTTCGCTCCAGAGCCTACCCGATTCGGAGGCAATACATGAGTTCCCCGGCTCCTGAAATCGCTCCCATCGACCTGAAAGAAAAGATTGAGCAACAAGTCAGAGATGCCGCCATGCTTGGACAATCTCTCTATTTGAGGCGGTCTCTCGGTGGCATTTCCGTTTTCCTTGTAGTAAGCGCAATCGGGACTATCTTTTCAACCCTCAGAATTGGATTGGCGATAGGTTTGTGCGTCTGGCTTGCAGTCTGGATAACGAGCATGATTCTCGGACGACAAATATTTTCCGCTTACGACAGGCAGCTAAGAGAAAATGCGGCCAATTGGGGAGTGGAGCTTCCTCCTGAACCGCCATCACTGCTATTCGCAACCGTGATCAAAATCGGCTGGCTGTTTGCAGCCATTGGCAGGCCTATTCCAAATTGGATTGTATGGCTGATCATATTGGCCCTTGTCGGAGCACTGGTAGCCTTTGCGTGGTATTCCTGAATTAATACACTAAGAGCGGCCTAGCCACGATAAATCGGACGCGGTATTCAGGCGCGGCAATTCGCTTGGACGACTTTCACTATCATTGTGTGCGTATTAACCATGGTTAAGATTTCTGACACTAGCGCCGGTAGAAAACCAGGCTCGGTGTCATGTATACCGGTGTCCTCAGAGCGGCCCAAACAAATCTCGGGTGGTAAGATGCCCGTAAAATATGCGCAAGATTGGCCGCGAATCTGGTGCCGTTTGAAAAAAGATTAGTCCCTATGTCGATTTTAGTTGACAGACTTTTCCGATTCTGGCATACTCAGTGCCGTAATAAAAACGGCCCTACCGACTGCTTGTAACAGACGGTAGAGCCTAACTCCCAAAGTGAGGTGTCACAATGGTAGCTAATCCTACCGTATCGCAATCGAAACAATCCGTCTATGAAATCGTTACCAATCGCATCATCGCGGAACTGGAAGCGGGTGTCATTCCGTGGCGCAAACCGTGGCAAACGGAAGCGCCTAAGAATCTGTCATCCGGGAAGGCCTATCGCGGGGTGAATGTTTTCCTGCTTGGCCTGCGCGGATACGCTTCGCCGTGGTGGTTAACCTATCAACAAGCCTTCCAACGCGGCGGGCACGTCCGCAAGGGCGAGAAAGGCAGCACCGTTGTTTTCTGGAAGTGGAATGCGCGGGAAGTGAAAAACGCGGACGGCGAGAAGCATACCGAGCACTCGCCGATTCTGCGTTATTACACTGTGTTTAACGTGGCGCAGTGTGACGGCATCGCAGCGCCGACGGCAAGCCTTCCGCCAGTGAATCCCATTGCTACGGCGGATGGGTTGTGCGCGAATATGCCGAATCCGCCACAACGGGCGCAGTCAGATCATGCCGCATATCGCCCGTCTACGGATACCGTGCTCATGCCAGATATGCAGTCGTTCACGTCTGCCGAATCGTTCTATTCGACGCTGTTCCACGAAATGACGCACGCGACTGGCCACGCGTCCCGTCTTGGCCGTCCGCACATAATGGAAGTGGCCTACTTCGGCAGCGAGGATTACAGCCGCGAAGAACTGGTTGCCGAAATGGGCGCTTCGATGCTGTGCGCGGTGGCGGGCATCGAATCCCGTACGGTCAGCAATTCGGCAGCATATATCCAAAGCTGGCTGCGAGTGCTGAAGGGCGATTCCCGTTTGGTGGTAGTGGCCGCAGCACAAGCACAGAAAGCGGCGGACTACATTCTCGGCAAGCCAGCCGCAGACGCGGAAGCAGCGTCAGATTCGGAAGGGGGTGCGCAGTGAGCGCCCCCACTTTTGCGTTTCCAGTTCGCCTGAGCGAAAAATACCGTCCGCACAAGGTGTCCGAGTTTGTCGGACTGCCGAAAGCGAAGCGCGTGCTGGCCAAGTTTGCGGCGAATTCGTATCCGTGCTCGTTCCTGTTCTTCGGCCCTCCGGGTGTCGGTAAGACTTCAATGGCTATGGCAATGGCCGAAGAAATGGGCGCTGAATTTCACCATCTAGGCTCGCAGAAATGCAACATCGATAATCTGGAAGACATCTGCCGCATCTGCCAATACGTGCCCCTAAGCGGCGGAATGCATTTCGTCCTGATCGATGAAGTGGATTCCGCATCGAAGGCCGCGCAATTGGCCTTGCTATCTAAACTTGATTCGACGGATGCGCCCAAAGGGACGGTGTTCGTGTTTACGTGCAATTCCACCGACGGCCTGGAGCCTCGTTTTCTGTCCCGCTGTCTGCCGATTGATTTTAGTTCCTACGGGATGGCGGGCGAGATTACCGAGCACTTGGAAAAGGTTTGGCACGCGGAAGGCGGAAACGGAAACGGGCCGGACTTTGCCCGCCTCAGCAAGGAATGCCGCAACAACGTCCGCGACTGTCTGGGACGTTTGGAAGTGGAATTGATGGCCCTCTAGGGCCGGAAAAAAAGGGGGTGAAGACAAATGAAAAAGACTTACAGCACACAGAAGGCCGCAGAGAAGATCGGCGTAGGTTTTCGGACGCTGAATCGCTGGCTGGCCAGCGGAATAATCAAATCATCGAGAGCAATCGAGATGCCGAGCGGCAACACGCTCTGGCTTTGGAACGATGCGGACGTGGCCCGTGGCCGCAAGGTAAAGGCCGCGCAACGGCCCGGCCCAAAGCCAAAGGCAGCCAAGCGATGACGCCCCGACTTGCGATCTATGCCAGGGTGTCAACTACCAACCACGGTCAGGACGTGAACGTGCAACTCCGCGAGCTAAGGCAATTCGCGGAAGCGCGCGGCTGGCAGATAGCGGGCGAATACGTGGACGCGGGAGTCAGCGGCACGAAAGACTCCCGGCCCGAACTCAATCGGCTCATGGCCGACGCGCACAAGCGGCGTTTTGACGTGGTTTGCGTTTGGCGGTTCGACAGGTTCGCTCGTTCCGTCTCGCACTTGCTGCGCGCTTTGGAAACTTTCAAGGCTTTGGGCATCGATTTTGTGTCCTTTTCCGAGCAAATGGACACATCCACGCCCGCCGGGAAAATGGTCTTTACCGTCTTAGGTGCGGTGGCCGAACTCGAACGCAGCCTGATCGTGGAACGTGTCCGCGCGGGTCTGCGAAACGCCCGCGCGAAGGGCAAGACGCTAGGACGCCCGCGAGTCGCCGTGGACACCGGGAGGATTGCCAGCCTACGCTCGCAGGGCTTTTCATGGCCGCGTATCGCGCGGGAACTGGGTATATCGGTCGGCTCGGTCTACGCTGCCGGGCGCAGCCTTTCAAATAACCCCACCGCGAGGGCCGTCGCAAGTGACTGATTCTGCACGGCGGATTTCCTGCGTCTCAGCCTTCAGCAATCATCTGTTTTGTGAAGGCGTCCGCATTGTGAGAGCGCCCGCAGCTCAGCATGTCGCTGCGATAGCGCGAGGAGCGCAGCGACGAAAGCGTGCGTCAGCGCGCCGTGCTCGTATTGGCACCAATCTGCCTTCCTACGGAGTCACTTCGAAGACAACACCGTATCCGCTCGATCCGCCCCCTTCGGTCGTGCCGTAGAGGTTCCCTGCGCTGTCTAGAATCAGGCTGCTTCCCGGCGCAGAGCCATCCGTGCCGTCGAAGCTCCATAGAATTGTTTCGTTAATGCTGCCGTTGCCTCCCCGGGCTAACTCGAAAACAGTACCATCGCCCGAGTTGCCACCGCCTGTCGTGGTGCCGTACAGATTGCCGGACCTCCCGAACACAATCCCCTCGAAAGGATTATTGCCATCTTGCGCGCCCTCGAAGGAGTGGAGAATCTTCTCTGTCCATTTTCCGTCATTCCCACGAATCAGCCCGTAAACCGTTCCAAGGTTCGCAGCGCCGCCTTCGACCGTTGTTCCGAAAAGCTTTCCGGCCTTGTCCTGCACAAGTCTGCCCAGTGGAATGCTGCCATCCTTAGGAGCGCCAGTGAAGGTGTGGATTACGGTCGGGTTCCAACCACCATTTCCGTTGGGTGATAGCTCAAAGACCGTCGACGATCCGGTGCTGAAGATGTTTCCCGCAGCATCCTTGCTCAGCGCGGCGTAGAGCCCTGTGGAGGAGGTGTAGATCACCTGCTCTATCCATCTGCCACCGGACCGGCGCAACTCGAATACAACCCCGGCTGCTGGGAACCCCGGAGAAGCGAATGCTTCCCCATAGAAATGGCCCCCTAGTCCAATGATCAGACCGTTGAACGGATTCACGCCGCCCCCATTGTTAGCAAAGCCGTACAGGACAGTTTCCCTCCAGCTTTCTCCATTGCGAGAAAGTTTGAACGCAACGCCGTATCCACCGGTGCCGCCGTTGGCTGTTGTTCCATAGAGGTTTCCCTCGCTGTCAAAGGTCACATAGGGGTTCCATGGATTCCCCCCATCCGCCCCGCCGGTGAAGCTATAGAGCACCGTTTGGCTCCAGCTTCCGTCGCCGTTCGGAGAAAGCTCAAATACGGTCCCCGCATTATAAATTCCCCCATAGTAGGTCGCTCCATAAAAGTTACCAGCACTGTCAAAGGTGAGTTTGGCCCTGGGATAGCAACAAGTATCGGTGCCGTATGTGAAATTGTAGAGTACAGTCTCAGTCTGGGCCTGCACTGGGCGAGCGGCAATCAGCAGCAACGCTGAAAGCAATGCCAGTGTTAAAGCGCTAACAGTAGTAAATTGATCTTTTCCGAACATGGCAATTCTCCTTGTCCGAGAGGTCCCTAGAACTTCGTTACACCGTCATAAACCGGAATTTCCTTTTTGGCCTCAAGAGCGGCACCATATTACACCCGTCTCGCCCGCTCGCGACACCCCGAAAACGATCTTTCATCGGGAACACTCCCGATAGTCTGCCATCCCACCAGCACAGCCCCGCAATTGCCCATTTTGGCCTACTTTTGACCCTGCTCAAAACTACGGTCCCTTCAGGGGCTACCAGTGGTATAGTTGAAGTGATCGGCCCCAACCACAACCTTTCGAGCAACGTGCCCTTTCGGGTAGGGCCCTAGAGTGTTCGTTGTGCGCCGGTGCCCCGCACGACCAGCGACGCGCAAGTTTTGTGACGTAAATTGTGACGTAACTAGCTCTGGCTACCCCTGCTCACCACCGATCCCACGCGCGAAAACACTGTGCCCAATTTTGTGCCCCCCCTCCATCAAAAACGACGTTACAGCGCATTAGTCGGCTGATGAGCAAAATCACTCGCATCCTTGTGATAGCATTAGACGTTATTTCAAAATCGCAATGCTTAGCTGTTGCTCCTCGCTGCACCTGTTAACCGAAGGGTTGCTAGTTCGAATCTAGCCCGGGGAGCCAATTTTCAAAAACAGCGGCCGGGGGCACGGTGGGCTGCCACTGGTGTCGGTGGGCACCATTCGCATCCATTAGAAAATTAAACGGTTGGCGAAAGACGGCGGTGAGTTTTCCGTCCTTCTAAGAGCAGTTCGAGAGAAAGGCGGACATTCTCACTTTGCAGCTACATAAAGAAATCGGGGAATTATCCAGTTAACTACCCGCCATCTTGACTGGTGTGTTTAGGACGCTTTTGCTAGCAAACCGGATGGGTTTACCTGTGCTTCTCGCTCTGTACGGGTTGTGCGGGAACTGCCGACAA